>JAEEGL012290835.1_pt1 | contig 16911 bp, 18 predicted proteins | sample 9134231 | NCBI WGS metagenome assembly JAEEGL01 (sample SAMN16246548, study PRJNA631951) | gut metagenome | biome: gut microbiome; feature: rumen; material: fiber-attached | host: Bos | place: Iran: Karaj | collected 2018-10
GCACGGCGTTTCCTCCATTCCTGTGATTCATACATAGAATGGTACTGCCCGGATTTACCGCGTTTATTAAATATTTTGCGCTGTCCCTGTAAAGTCAGATGTTGTTTGCAGTAATCCTTTCCTGGCTCTGCAGTTCTGCCGCATCCAGCTTTCTTACAAATCTTTGTTTTCATTATTCCCACCTGTTATTGGCAAGTATGTCGATGCAGGTATCTGTCATCCGTTTACATCTTGCCTCGCTCTCTGCCAGTTCCTTTTCCAGCCTGATTACCGTAAGCTTTAGATCTGATTCTGCATTGTGCTGATTTGTGTAAAGCTTTGCCTGAATAAGCAAGACAAGCAGAAGCAATGCAAACTCTATCAGATGGACTAACTTATCAAGCATGCTCTGCCTCATTCAAAAGCTTATTGATATAAGCAACGCCTTTCTGATAGACAACAGTTTTGAAAGTAATCTTTGTATCTCCGTTTGGAGTTACAAACCGGCTTTCTATTACCCGGAAGTATCCGGCATCAATGTATTTCTGATAAGGAATGTTGTCTGCCTGCAGAATCTTTTTATTGCGTAAAAACTCAAAAAGATTGTTGCGGCCGATGTTCCTGTTCAAAACCTTTGCACAGTTGCCGATGTCGATTGTATCTTTGGAACTGCAAAGCTGGTAAGCAAAGTTTGCAGCAGGTCGCAGCCTGTTGTTTTCTGTTTCAAGTTCTTCTACCTTCTGCTCTGCTTCCAGAACTCTGCGCTGCAGAATGTTTACAGCCTGGGCAATAAGCTGATCTTCTTCTGACTTGGTAGACACAGAATCTATCTGCCTGGTTGCAAGGTTGTGGTGGTTCTGTATCTCCTGCTTTATCAAAGTTGCCTGCTCTTCGCTGAAAAGATAGCCACCCTGGTTGTTCCGCAATATATCAACTCGACGGAGTACTCCGTCAAGATCCAGCCGGTCCACAGTGCTGTTGATTGTGTCTTTAGCAACACCCAGCACCTTTGCAAGCTCTCTTGTATTCATGAGAACCTTGCCTGCTTCGATTACTTCTCCAGACATTTGCTTTCCTCCCTTGCCTCTTTGACAATCTGCTTTGCGTTATAATCTTCCCATCGCCATTTATTTCTGCGGTAGTACTTTCTTGAATAAGCATTTATCTTTGCTTTATTCTTGTTGTAATATTCCCGTAACTGTTCTTTGTGGGATTTGTTGTATTCCCTCTGGTATTCCACCCGCTGCAAGTGTGTCATCCTTCAAACCCCTAAAACGGTATTTCTTCGTTTCCGTCAAACATGTCGCTTCCAACATCTGCAGGAACTTCTGCAGGAGGAGTTTCCTGTTCTGCCGGATGGCCAGAACCGTTGCCGGTTGGTGCCAAGGATATTTCTGACACCTTAATCACAATGGCAGAGCGCTTGTTTCCCTGTTCATCCTGCCAGCGGTTCTGTTTAAGACGCCCCGTAACCGAAAGATGCCGGCCTTTGAGCAGATACTTTGACATACTCTCTGCATAGGCGCCTTTTACAATGCAGTCGATATAACTTGGAACAGACTCGTACTGGCCATCCTTTTTGTAATACTCATTATTTGCAATGGTAAAACGGGCATAAGGAGTGCCGTCTCCCCATCTGGAAAGAACAGCCGAAGCTGTTAGGTTGCCCTCTAAAACAACCTGATTGATGTTTGCCATTACTTCCTCCTGTGCTTTTTAATCATGGCACGCAGCTCGTTTTCCATGTCGTTTGTTTCGCAGGTAATAATATATTTGTGTCCCACAACCTTGACTTTCATGCCCTTACAGAGAATAAGCTCCTCTTCTGCCATATTTTTCTTTGCTTCAGACTTTATTTTTGCAGCTGAGTACTTACGATATTCAGCGGGAACCTGATCTCCATAAGTTGCTTCAAGTATTTTTATGGCCTCATACTGATTTGAAACCCATGCTTCTGACTTACCGAAAAGCCTGGCAATTACTTTATGTTTGATATTGAATCTGCTCTTAAGATCTTCAAATACGTCTACAAGCTCCTGAGCACTCATGTTTTTACGCTGGACGTTTTCTGCAATCTGAGTGAGGACAATATCCTTTTCGCTCAGCGAATCCAGAACCTGACACTCAATATGCGGAAAACCAAGTCTTTTAACAGCTTCGAAACGTCTGTGCCCTGCAATAATCCTGTACTTTCCACCCGATACCGGCATAACGGTAATTGGATTAATAAGCCCCTGTCTGTTGATTGAATCAGCAAGCTCTGAAATTTCATTGTCATGTTCATTCCTGATGTTTTTTACAGGTATGATTTTTGACACTTCCAAAACCTTGAGCATTTTCCACCTCCTAAAAAATATGCTCTATGTCCTGCGTATAGTCGCCTTTAATGGCGTCTAAGCTTGTTTCTGCATTGGCCATGGTCCTGTAATACAGAGCATGGCGCAGACCGTCATTAAGAACCGTAAGAAAGTTCTTGGTAACGCAGTAACCGTAGTCAAAACGCCTGAAAACATAGACAAAAGCATTGCTCACAATGTCGCCCTGCTGTTCTTTGTCCAGATATTCAAGACCGCCTTTTTTCATTTTGCGCCATAAAAGACGCTGCATGACCTTATAGCCCAGTTCAAACATCTTCTGCCTTGCTGCAAAATCGTCATGGACAAGCCAATCATGCTGATAATTGAGCAGCAGTTCATTGTCGTTTACAGGATTGTCGTAATAGGGCAGAGTAGAGCTTGCCTGAATTAAAGGCCTTTTAATCTCTACGGGCTCTTTTTTTATTTCAACCCTTTGCGTATTGAGTTCGACATAATACTCAACATCGAATAATGACTGCTGTTCCCACACTCTCATTCCCCGACACTTTCTGCCTTTCGTTTTGCCAGAACTATCTGCATCAGAGGGTTTGAAGAATCCGGATCAATACCGTAATCTTCATACTGTTGCATAAGCCATTTGTCTGTTTCTTCGCGCTCTTCTTCGGTCAATGAATGAGCGTATGTAACAGAGTTGTTATCAGGGAGCTTTGCCCGTGATAAAAGCGCCTGCCATACCGTCTCTTTGGTCATATAAGCCGGATAAAGCGGAATTCCATGCCATTTGTTTGGCTCCGGTGCATCATGCATCTTCTGAAACTCTGCGCACATACTTCTGGCAAGGGCCGGAGCATCTTCAAGCTTCTTCACAGAACCAACAAGCTCCGTTGCAGCGAACTCGACAAGCTTCATTCCCTTTGCTGTGTTATATGCGACATTTACCTCCCGAAAGAAGGCATTGAACACCCCGACAACCTCCCCCTTAATTTTTTCGTTTTCTTCTGGCACAGAACTTGCATCTACTTTTTCTTTGTCAATGTCAGCAGGTAAAGGTTTTTCAACAGCATCAGTATCAGGAACAATTCTCCAGTCAGGAACAGTTATCAGTTTCTCTGTAGTCTCATTACTCTGCTCATTTTCTGAACTGCTCTCATTGCCGGAGGCTGTAGAGCCATCTGGGAGCTCGGAAGCCTCCGGCAATTCCTCTCCTCCCACACCCTCTACTCTTGTGTGTGTGTTCTTTTCTATCTCTGGTATAATCTGCTCTGTCTCTCTCTTATCTTCTCTCTCTCTTCTATTCTGCGGAATCGGCGCGGGCGGGGGCTGTATAGTGTTAGAACACTTGTTAACGTCGTCGTGTATAGTGTTAGAACACTCGTTAACTAGTGTAGTGTCATTTGTTCTCGCATTGTCTACTTTTGTAGACTGTGGAACAAAAAAGGAAGATTCTTCGAGCTTGGATTGCCAGAACTTGCGGGCAACATTAAACCGCTCCCTTAAAGTCATTGGCTTTTCTCTTGTTGAATATTCCCATTCCACAAAGATATAAACAGAGCTGTCTGGAACATGTGCAAAAATGCGCAGCTTTACCATTGCCTCTGCAACCTGTCTAACCTTTTCGGGGCTGTCTACCTTTATAAGGCTTGCAAACTCTTCTGCATCACCAATATCGAAAATGCCGTCATTGTCTGCTTTGCCTGCCCCTGCAAGATACAGAAGAACCGGAGCACTGCGTAATTCCGGGGCAAGCTCCTTTTCCACCCGCGACATTGCCTTGTTTTCAAGCAGATCTGTAGGAATCTTAGCCCATGGTTTTGAATTAAAGAAACTCATTAAGCTGCCTCCCTGGTCTGTTGTTTAACTTTGCGGGGCTTCCATGTCTTTTTAGGGATGGACTGGAACCATTTCTCAAACGCAGCCTTTACTTCTGCAGAAGGCAGACAGTTGTCCCTGTCGCGTTCATCTGCATAAAACTGTCCGAGAGAACCGTCTGTCCGTATTTCTGCAGTTGCTATAGGAATTCCGTCTTTCTGTATAAAGACAATGTTGTCTTTGCCGTCAATCATCCTTTCGTAATATCCGGCACCAACAATACACTGCGACAGAACTTTTGCCTGATGTTTCCATTCGTTATAATCTGTAGTTACAAATATGGAATATCCATCAATGTTTCCGTTGAGCTCCTGGAAACGGCGCTTTATTGCCCTTATAGCGTTCTTTTTGGCCTTAAGAGCTTCGAGTTTTGCCTGTTCCTTAATTCGCTCAATTTCGTCTTTTACCTGATTGTGTTTATCAATAAGGTCTTTAGGATGTCGCCAGTATTCGTCTTTTCTGTCGTGATTCGTTTGTGCAAGCATCCTCATGTAGTCCTGCCATATACTGATCTTACGGTCCAGAGCAGTGTGGAAGCAGTCTTTTTTAATGCCCCTTAACTTTTTGAGATAGACATAATCGGAAAACTGTAAACCATCTACTCCTGTGCGCCTCCATGATGAAACATCAATAAGGTATCGCGCATATAGTTCGGGATTGCCGCTTTTTATAGCGCCCTGAACTTCACGGAATCGCAGATCAAAAAGCTTTGGATTCTTTTTCATAAAAGATGCCATTTCCCAGCGTTTCTTTTCTGAAAGTCTCCAGAACCCTTTACTTAACCCGACCTCTTCATAACCTGCTGCAAGAATATACTCAAGTTCCGGATGCTGTTTCCATACCGAAAGCTTTTCCATTACATCCCAACGGCCTCTGTCTCTGCATTTATTTGGCGCAAAATACCATTTTTTGCAAAGGTACTCAAAAGACGGATGCAGGGAATAGACAAGCTCAAAATCGGCCGGAGTCATATAGTCGCCGCCAATATCCATAGGCTTGCCTAAAAGCTTCCAGCCTTCTTCTTCTGCAGGACATTTGTCATAATACCAGCTGTACGGGTTCTCATTCAGTGGAAGCCCCGGAAATGCAACGCAGTAACCACCCCAGCAAGACTGATAGATATTCTGTTTCCATGCATTGCCATCCTCATCTTCCTTGTAGATGTCGCATTCATACCAGATTGGTGTATTCTTTCTTTCTGAATTCTTTTTGTCATACCACTTTGCCGTTACGATGCGTACAATCTTCCCATTCTCAATAGCAAGTCTGTCCGTATAATCTGTAGGAAAATGCATACACCCTCCTACTCAAAATCGAACAGCAAACCATTGCCGTTTTCGTCATAATGAACTGTTTCTGATGCACTTTCCTTTGGTTCTGCTTCGCGTGGATTCGAGCTTCCCTCGTTTTCGTTGTCGGCCTCTGCAGGTTCCGTTTCTGCCTTGGTTTCCACAGCCCCGCAAGATTGTGCATCTTCTTCAGTTTCCCCAAATACTTCAAAACCGTATTCGTCGGTTTTGAGTCCACCCTGTTCTTCTGCCTGATTGGACATGACACATGAGTTTTCGTTGTCGGCCTCTGCAGGTTCCGTTTCTGCCTCTGTCTCATTCTGCAAGTTTTCGTTTTCAGGAGATGCTTCGCAGTCTGTTTCTGCCTCTGTTACAGAGTTTTCGTTTTCCAGTTCTGCATCATCCGGGGTTTCTGCCTTACAGTCCTCACATGCTTTTGAAACTTCCGGCGGAGTGTCCGCCAGCTTTGGCAATATCTCAAGATAAAAATCCCTTGCCATTTTGAAAACGACCACGTCCTCAATACATGCTGTGTTGCCTTGCCTTGGCATTGCTTTTACAGCTTCTGTAATGAAGTTCCAGCAGTCGTCTATTTTCTCCGGGCGATAAAGAGATTTAAGAGCTTCGTCTTTCTCACACTCTTCTTCAAGATATTTTTTGATAATTACTATATGCTGCGCAGTCTGGACTGAACCAAGCCCGGCAAGATATTCTTTATAATTGATTTTATCTGCCATAAACTGCCGCCTTGCTTAAGAGCCCTTTTTCTGCGCAGCCTTTTCCTTTTCGCGGATGGCCCATGCAGCACTATCTTCTTTTCCCTGGACATACCAGCGGAAATCCTCAAGACGCTCTAAGCGTTCTTTTGCGCAAAGGCGGTTTGCCTGATCTACAGAGATGTTAAGGGTTTTCTGATAAAAGCCTTCTTCTGCTATAGAATAGACATCAACCAGCGGTTCCTTGTCTCCGTCGCTTTTGCGGAATGCGTTGGCAAGACGTGCACAAAGCTGCTGCATTTCCTGGTAATACTGATATACAGTCATGTTTTTAAGTTCTTTCATGCAGCACCCCCGCGTTTTGCCCTTCCAACTTTTTTGTGAGCTTCCAGATAAGCTTCTAAATCCTTTATTCTGTAGAGACGCAGACTGTTCATTTTTATGTAAGGAATATCAGACATAAAAAGAGTAGTGCGCCCGATGCCGAGCATTTTGCATGCTTCGTTTACCCGTACACAGATACGTTCCATTTTGTTTACCTCCGTTCAACAAAACTTCAAAAGAGAGGGAGCCGTAAACCGTCGATTTATCCGTTGCAGAACGTATACGGCTCCCCATGGATTTTTATATGACTAACACCCAGGGTGGGGACCCTATAAGTGGAAAGCCCAGAAGAGAGCCTGATGCAGCGGAGATGGTTTTGGGTCTGCCGCACCAGGCAAAAAAATAAGCCCTAGTATCCAGGTGCGAGTGCGGTGTACCTGAACCTATGGGCTTGGTATGTTACCTTCGTCCCGCCGGGGAGAAGAAATAACCCGTAAAACTGCACTCGACTTGTCACTTTCTAATGAACTCGTCAAGAGTTCATTAGAATCTGTTACTATAGTAACAGTGAGAAAAAATTGGCAAATGCCAACCTTCTAATATATTTATATATGCAAATGCCAATTCTGTCAAGAAAAAAATTCAGCATTTGCCAACTTTTTGTACGATAATGTAAGTAGGGTTTTTATATGACAGATTTCGTAAATAGGATTGATTCTATCCTTCAAGAAAAGAATCTGAAAAGGGCTGCATTATGCTCTGATCTCGAATTGTCGCCAACGTCGATTACAGACTGGGCCAGACGCGGAACTGTTCCGGCCGCAGACATCTGCCTGCGCATAGCGGACTATCTGGGAGTTTCTGTAGAATGGCTGGTTACCGGCAAGGAGTCGGGCTTGACCTCAGAAGAAAAAACGCTTTTGAAACAATGGAAAATCCTCACCCCCGACCAGAAAGACACCCTCCGCACCCTCCTGAATAAGTGGGAAGCGGAGTACACCGCAAGGGAAAAGAAAGAATTAAACGCTTAAAAGGCTGGCGGATAATTTAAGGGAAATAAAAATAGGGGAAATTTTCCTCTAATTTCCCCTGATTTCCCTAATCTATTACTTGCCCGAAAACCGCCGCCTGGGCTGTCATAATCACTTTTGCTTCTTCCAGCGTCTGATGCGCTGAATAATGTTCCAGCATTTCGGGTGTTTTGTGGCCTGTCTGGCTCTGCAGAGCTTTCTGATTCACCCGATCTACCATGTATGTTGTGTAAAAATGGCGCCATGCATGGAAGGTAATCTGATTTGCTGATTCTTTTTCCATTCCGGCCTCTACCAGCGCACGGCGGAAAAACTTAAGGAAAACCTTATTATCTATAGGCTTATCCGGGCACAAGCCCCAGAAGATATAACCTGCGCCATTTTTATACGGATTTGCTTCTGCATAAGAGCGCAGCTGTTCCATAATAAAAGGGAAGGGAACCCAGACACGGCGCTCTTCACCGTTTTTCGTACACTTCAAGCCATCTTTAAGATTATATGAATGCCGAACATGGATGCTGTATTCTTCAAGATCATCAGCTGTAAGGGCAAGAATCTCGCCGCACCGCATGCCCGTACACATTGAAAGCATGGATGCAAGCCGGGCCATATCATTTCCCCACGGAACACGGAAAACACTACGGGCCATTTCCATTGTCAGAATTATTCGTTTCTTATACTCTGCTTTGTACATAATCCAGCCGCGGGAAAGGTCGCGGGCAATCAGCTCATTATTAAAGGCCCACTTTAAGGGAGTAAGCACCGCCCGGAGTATATGATTTTTTGTATTGCCGTTCAGCTGCATGCCGTCGAGCCTGTTAAATTGTGCCTGAATATCCTGGCGCGAAAGCTCACCGAGCTTCTTGTTTTTGAGGATTTCGGACCAGTGCCGGATTATAAAGGCGGCGGAATTCTCTCTATGCTTTATATGAATTACCTGTCCTTTGCGCTGCTTTTCTTTGAGATAGTCTGACCGCTCCGGATTCCAGAAATCAACAAGCCATTGAAGGGCCGGAGTATTTGCAAGACTTGAATCATTGAGCACAAAGCTTGTGAGAAAGCCCTTGCGCTGAAAATCTTCAAGAAACTTCTGAACGTCGGTTTTTGTGTATTCGGATTTCCGGATTGTGTCATAAAAAGAAAGCTGGTCCAGCTCCGCGGATTTTTCGTTGTATAAATCCCATGCCTTGCGGAGAGCCCTGTTGTAGTTCTTTTCTTTTGTGGAAATCCACGACATGAATTTACCGGTGCGCTCGTTACGAAAACGAACATAATAGAAAGGCGAGTCACCTCGCACTGTGAGAGAGAAGGGAAGTTTTGTCATAAAATAACCTCGATTAAAAAGATTTTTAATCAGGCTATTAGTTTTCCACTGTTTACCGGCGGGCGGAAAATTTATGTACCACTTTGTGTACCACTTTTGAATTTTCGCGAAAAATGACAATTTCTTGACGTTTGTTACATGCTCTAATTCTTTATATTATGTGGATTTAAGTGATATGACGCTTGGCAGAATCGAACTGTCGACCTACTGCTTAGAAGATTTTAAAATTGACAGTTCAATACAATCCGCAAGCGTCCTAATAACCTGCTATTTCTTTATACTATAATATTTTACTATCCGCAACCGTTCAAACTGATATATTTTAATACAATTCACGACGCAGAATTTGTACCAGTTTTGTGTACCAGTCCATCAGGAATGTCGCTGTCCTTAATTACAGTAAAAGAATATTTTGATGGTAGAACGTCCTTCTCTTCTACGTTGTACCACTGCGCAAGTATCTTTCTAATGTCGGCTCTCGACAATACAACAGCTTCTTTCATTCTAACTCCGCAAGCTGATTTTGAAGCTCGTTAATCTGATTGCGTACCTGCTGGCGTGCTGCCATCAGTTCGTTAAGGTCATAAGGAAGCGGCTGATCCTGCAATTTTGCTTCATAGCACTTTATAACCTTCCAGTCTCCAATAGCCGAATTTGGAGCATCGAGTTCTGCGACAAGCTCTCTTATTTGTCCCTCGATGCGTGTACGTTCCATTTCTCTTTCGAGCTGGTTTTCGTGTTGGTTTTTCATTCTTACCTCCAAAAAGTTCTTTTAAAAGAAGGTCAGTATTCCTGACACTTCTGTAACAATCATATTTGATTATATTTCCCCGCCAGCTGCGATATTGTTCATAAACCTGTTCTTTTGTCATTTGTTTCTGATGATACAAATTATAGAATCGCTTAAGTCTCTGACGTTCCCTGGTTACGCTCTTTCTTACCGGAATAACAAGAACTCTGCCTGAATCGGTGAGGCGGTAGCGCATCTGTAAAAACTTGAATCCGTTCTTCAGCCCGACAATCTGAGTTTTCTTTTTATTGATTACGATGCCGAGGCGGTCGGCAATTACACTGTATTCTTCAAGAAGCTTTTTAAGAAATTCCTTGTCGTGATGGATAATATAAGTGTCGTCCATATATCTGCCGTAATACTTACAGCTTTTTACTGTCTTGCAAAACTGGTCGAGCTCTGTCGGGTAATATATGCCGACAGTCTGTGAAAGCTGGCTTCCGATTCCTACTCCCTTTTCGCCCTCGAAAGTGTCTATCAGATAGCATACAAGATTCATTACTTTTTCATCGTGGATTTTCTCAGCAAGTTTTATTTTCAATACGTCGTGCGGTATGTTATCGAAATATTTTGAAAAGTCGATTAAAAGAACATACCCGTTCTTTCCGTGCTCCCTGTAATACTTTGTAAGGTGTGTTTTTAATCTGCGGCGCGAAAAGTCTATTCCTTTTCCTTTCATACTTGCACCGTTATCATAAATAAGGTGAGGTGTTAGTTCCGGATTCAATACAAAATCGCACAAAGCTCTCTGCAGTACACGGTCAGAAATGTGCATTGATTTAATATGCCTTACCTTGCCGCGTTCGTTCAGCTCGAACTCAAAGAAAGGTTTCTGTCTATAGGTCTGATTTTCAAGCATCGTTTTAAGCATTATGAGATTTTCAAAAACATGACACTCATAGCGCTGCACACTTTCTTTCCAGTCGACACCGCTTTTGCATCTGAGAAAAGCCTCGTATAAATTATTCAAATCCGTTAAGCGTAAATACAAGTCTTTCAATTCATACACCTTATTTTTAAATAAAAAAAGTGATGGATGTTTGCAGCAATAATTACCGTAGTAAATTGCATCATCCATCTTATTTGCCTTTTCAGGTCTGGACTCCGCTTCCTTCGCATTGTGCGCAAGCTTAAAAGCCTATTGCACACGATTCAAATCGGGGGCGAACATAATTGTTCGTATTTCCAGCGTTCGTATTGTTGGCATTGCCGTTGTTGTTGACATTGCAGAAGTTGGACGACGACGCTAACAAGCTGAGCCCTTATTTTTATGCCGTCTTCCGGCGTTTGTTATCGCTTTGCCTCCATCCTTTTAATAAATGAACTTCGCGCTCGATGTTTTCCAGCACCGGCGCAAGCTTGTTCAGGTCTTGCGGAAATATGCTCTGAACATACTGCAATTCCTGATATAAACCATAACAGCAGCTTATAGCCTTATCCTGATACTGACGTCTCAAATCCCACTCGGCGGGTATCAATGGATAAATGCTATTTGCTTCTGTTATGTAAGTTATCAAATCCCATAAATACCGGCTGAGATATTTCTGCTCTGTATTTATAAACCATTCAGGCATTTCTGATTCAAACTGCCGGCCCATAGTCTTACCGTATTTTTCAAAAATACCGTTAATCAGCTTCTGATCTTCAGCTGATATATCTTTTATAACATGATTGATTGTTCTGAGATTTCTTTTCGTACCAAAATCGCGCAGCATAATCTGCGTTAAGTCTCGGCGGATAAATATAGCAAGCTTGTAATATTCCATGTTGCTTAACGTCCGCAGATTCTTCAAAACGCTCATAGTATATTTTCCTTTTTTAATTTAATAATATAGTCACCCGACACCCCGCAAGGGGTGTCGGAGTAAGGTGCCGCTACGGGCTACGCCCTACGCTCCGAGTACGAAGCGGGGGCGAACATAATAGTACGTACTTCCAGCGCTCGTAAAGTCGGCAAAGCCGCCGCCGTTGACATCGCAGAAGCCGGACGACGACGCTACATCCTTCAACCAGTAGTACGCGCTTCTGTTGTTAATTGCTTTTTTCGAGAAGGTAAAAAGAGGAAGCTGTTTGCACGCAGTTCCAGTGTCGAATCCAGAAGAACTCCATACAATTGAGCCGTATACTTCAACCTCGCTCATTAAACAAGCCTGACAGTCGTACCATCCCCAGTTATTTGTTGCACCGCTTGCGCTTCCAAAACGGTTGTATAAAGAAGCACCCATTCCGCTGCTCAACAGCTCTCTTGTTGTTTTCAGGTGTGCTCCAAATTCTGCATAGAGCTGCTGGTTAATTGTCGCACCACTTGCAGTGCTTCCGGAAGAAACAACCGCGCCAAGTGTGGAACCGTGCATTTCGCTCGAAACATAACCGCCTGCCGTTGTGTGAGAAGAATTCATTCTCTTTCGTCCGAAATGGAAGTCACCTGTTTCGCCCTTGCCTGGAACCATAACAAGATGGTTATAATTCATATCAATAGTATCACCATTGCCTTTAAGAGTGTTGATGCCGGCAATAGTAACCCATTGCGAACCTGTAACAGCATATTGAGAATCCTGATTCGGTGCGGTAATTGCACGCGACATCTGGAAATAATCTCCGACGTAAATATCTTCAAGAAGAGTAAAGCCGTCAGTACCGTTCAGGCGTTTCCATAAAGTGCCGTCAGTGTAGTATGAAGTGATGTCTTTACCTAATACACCGTTAATCCATCGCGGAATATTGTGATCAAACTCATTTGTTGCCGCAATAAGCGGAGCAAGAGCCGTTGCAACCGCGCCGCTTGTAACCGGAGCAGCTGAGCCCGTAGTTACTGCAGTATCAAGACTGCTCGCAGTAGCTGAGATTTTACCGTCTGCCTCACTGATAGCAGAAATGTATTTTCCGCTTCCGCCGACACTGGCAACGTCCAGAGCGGCAATTTTATTGTCAATTGCAGTGCCAAGGTCGCCACCATCTGCAGCTTTCTTGTTCGTAGCGTCCCATGTTAAAAGATGGCCTCCTGTAAGGTCTGCCTCTTCGGCTCTCGTAAGAAGCGGCTGAGTGTCGCCGTCGTCGCCGACGCGAGCGGTGCCGGTGTTGTCGAAAGCGAGAACTCCGTCGTCACCGTCGAGGTTGTAGTGCTCGGCTTTAATTCCTGACATTTCGCCGGTTGCAAGCGGTGACTGTGCGCCGTCGCGGGTGATGATCATATCTTTCTTTGTGTAAAGCTTTTCTGCATGGGTTTCGTATGAAGTGCCTTGCTGGTAAATGTCACCGGTAACTGTAAGGTCACCCTGAACGCTTGTATTTCCGCCGAGGGTTCCGCCGGATGCTGCAAGGTCGTTTGTGATTACAGCTGTACTGTCGTTTACCGTGATTCCGGTTCCGCCTGTGTAGCTTCTGCCTCCAATCTGACCGCGTGAACGGTTGTTTCCGTCTTTTATCAGATAGTAGCCCTGATAAATATCATTTACAGTGTTGTAAAGATATAAAACACGCTCTTCCATGTTTGCAACTTCCGGAACCGCGTTCACAACTACAAAGCGTGTAAACATGGTCAAATCCAGATTGCCGGAAGTGTGAATGTTATCAACAACGATTCCGTCATCAAAAGTTTTTACACCCGCAATGTTCTGAGCCGAGGTGTTTACAAAGCCCCTTGCAACTGAACCGGCATCCGGTGACTTTGCAAGAAGCTTCTCAACGGTGATTTTTTTATCAACGCTGGTTTCATCTGATACATCAACTAAATGGAGCAAGTCTCTGCTCGCATTTACCTGTTCACTCTCCATTGATTCAAGGTCTGTAACTCTTGCCATGATTTATTCTCCTTTTTATTTATTAGCTTTCGTAAAATGAGTGTGTTCCTGTATAGGTTTGATTTTGTCCTACATTACCAGAATGAACCAAACTTCCATTTATTTTTAAATCAACTTGATAAATCCAATCCACTTCTCTTTCATCTTGATTAACTACTTCTCTTTGTGATATTGGCGTATTAAGATTAAGTGTTTCTGTATAAATTGAACCGTCGTCATCATGGTGAAGAATAACTTGTACCGGAACATTTTTTGTAGCAACACCATCCTTGCGAGATGCTGTTGTTACAGTTACATATACATAATCCAGATGTACATAAGGTAACCTATCAACATGTTTATATTCAACTTTCCAGATTAAATCATACATATCATCAAAAACAACAGTTCCGTTTACCGTTACTTTGTGGACTCTATTGCCATTTACATTTACTTTTTTTACACCCGTATTATTAATTTTTAGCATATAAGAGCCCCTTACTGATAAGTAATTGAAAGTGTTGCAGTTCCGACATCAAAAGAAATAGCAGTTATCTTAAATCCGTTGATATCCACTGACGCGCCCTTAACAGTTCCAGTTGCAGTAATATTTCCAGAAGTGCTGAAGCTTGCAGCACTCAAAGCTCCTGTTATAGTTGAAGTTCCTCCTACAGTCTGGTTTCCGGTAACTTCAAGAGCTCCGCCCACTGTCGCATCACCAGTAACCCCTAAATCATCCCCGACAGAAACGTCTCCTGTGGCTGTAATATCTCCGCCAGAGCTGACATTTCCGGCAACAGAAAGAACTCCTGCAGTATTGCCGGCTTTTGAACCGATAGACACATCACCATTGATGCGCATAGTTTCTGCCGGAACCTGAGCTGCATCTTCTGTGGCTGTTGTTTCCGGATTCACTTCTATGAAGTTTCGGCCGGTGAGCTTGTTCTTAATGTAGAAAACACCCTTGATGATGGAATTGATTGCAGTAACGATAAAGTTTGCAATCTTGAAATAAATACCTCTCTGCAGAGTTACTGAACCGCTGACATCCTGGTGAGTGTCCGGATCATTGTAGTTATAATTATAGGTTGTAGTTTTAGAGAGATAGTGCATATATTCTGCTTCTGTGTTTGTCTTGCCGGTTGCAAGTTCAAACATTTCGGCATCAATATCGTTTCCGATTCTGAATTCAGGATTATCAGAATCAAGGCCCTTCCAGAAGTTGTCTGCTGTCTGCTTTGGCATTCCCCAGTTTTTATTCTTAATATAATAAGTGCCTTCGTCGAATGTCTCTGCAGTTGGCTGAATAACCGGCTTTACATAGGTTTGAGTTTCTGAATCATAAACGTAATACTCAACGCCTTCCTGGTAAACGCTGGCAAGCACAAATTCAACAGTATCAATTTCCGCGCCGTAAATACTGCCGATAAAAGCTCCTGTTGTGGTGAGGTTTCGGGAATAAAGCTTTTCTGCAGTAACACAGTTTGCGTGAAGCTTGTCGATTGTAACTGCTTCATCTGCAAGCTTGTTTGTAATAATGGCTGCATCTACAATGTCATAAGCGCTTGTTGCCTTTGCTGTAATAAGCACCTGAGAGAACTCTTCACTTCTTACGCCGGTTGTAGCATTCAAACACCAGATACGATAATAATAGTTTGTATCAATTGCCTGTGTGATTGCAGAGCCGGAAATAACTTCAAGGTCGATATCTACCGCGCCGCCTACGTTTGCCTTTAATCTTTCAATTACACCTTCGCCGCGGTGTACTTCAAGAAATGCTTCTGCAAGCTGTTTTTCGAGCGGAAGGGTTTGTGTAAAGCTGTTTGTACTTTTCAAAAAGTAATAGGTTACACCGTCGACAATAAACGGGTCGGTAGCGTTTATGTCTTTGTAAGCGGTTGCTCCGCTGTATGGATCAGACTGTAAATCCGGCTTAAACCAGATAGGATCATCTGCTTCGTATTCGTCGTATCTTTGAATTGAAACTAAAAAGACTACTTCACCATAGCAAGCCTGACGCTGTGAAAAGTTAAGTGTTATTGTTCTGTGATTGATTCTCGGATTCGCAACAATAGGCTGCAGTGGTATCCATGTACCGTACTCAGATGTATCAACAGAATATACAACAGCCCATTCAATGCTCTTCTTGCCGTAAATATTTTCCGCCTTAACCCTGAACTGCCATGTAGACAAATCTTCTGCTTCTGGGTATCCATCAGCACCTTCACCAGTACGAACGAAAGTATAAAAACTCTGGTTTGCAGCTGTTGGAGCAAGAGCCGTCCATGTTTCGCCGGAATCTTTTGAAACTTCAATAAGATAATGCTTGATTGAATCTGCAAGGCCCGTTGATGGAATAGAATCCCATCTTACTGTAATTCCGCTCTCGAATGCCTGAGCAGTTACGTTCTGGACGTTACTAGGCTCTGAAATCTCATCTGGTCTTGTAAGGATGCCGTTAAGGCTGTTATTCATCTGACCGCGGAGCTCGTTCAAGTCGTCCAGTGTAACTGACTTCTCTCTCTGCTGTGGTCGGGTGATATTGCTCTTATAAGTTGGAAGCGGAACGCCGGCCGGTGTATATGCGTATACCTCTTCGTTGTAATCTCTGAGTGAAAGTGTAAAACCGTCTTTTCCGTTCGGCTCTACACCGTATATTTTCATAACATTTGTAATCTTCGAGAATCTGCCGTTTTCGTCCAGAAGTCCGAAAGAAAGATGATTGCCACGCTCCGGAAGGATTGTTTCTCCGGAAAGCGAAAGCGGTTCTGCGAAAGTAAGTATTCTTGTACTGCTTGTTGAGGTTTCATTTGTAACCTCTGCAGAGTACATTTTATGGCCGTATGCGGTTGTAGCCTGAATTATAACGCCGTAGCGCTGGCCCTGAACAAAATCAACCAGATCAGAAATTTCTATCTCGGTAATTTCAAGACTTGCATTGTATCTGATGGCTTTAATTACAGAGCTTCTTAAACCTTGCAGAAGGTGAGGAAGCTGCAAAAGCACGGTAGAGTAGAGTGGGTAATAATCGCCTTCATGGCCTACATCAACCCTGATTTCCCTCGGTTGAAGCTGTCTCTGGCGAAGCTGGCGCTGTGCTATCTTGTATGCGTGTTCGTAAGTTGTAGCGTATTCAATAGCCAGTGTGTCTACAGTGTCGTTAATGTAATCATAACCGCCACCGTCAAGCATTGAATAGAAGGTGTCAACAGTCCATGAGTCGCGGTTTGTAAATGTAACCTTTGAACCGTCTACTTTCTTTGCAAGACTCTTTGAAAATGAGAATGAAACAATATTTTCTGCATTAAGCAGCGCAACCGGATTTTCTTCTTCCTTATCAATGCAAACTTCGTAGAGTCCTTCGTTGTTAATGATGATGGAAGCATTGCAGAGCTTAAGGATGCGCTCAATTACATCCTTCTTCTTTTCGCTCTTTGTAACGATACCGTCACAATAAAAATTGTTTTCTGCGCAGTATTCGTACAGAGCCCC
>JAEEGL010582120.1_pt1 | contig 16910 bp, 12 predicted proteins | sample 9134231 | NCBI WGS metagenome assembly JAEEGL01 (sample SAMN16246548, study PRJNA631951) | gut metagenome | biome: gut microbiome; feature: rumen; material: fiber-attached | host: Bos | place: Iran: Karaj | collected 2018-10
ACATGATACAAATGTCATGGCTGTCACAGCCAGAAATAAGAATGTTAAAATCTTTTTCATTGTTGTTTTAATAAATAATTAATATAATAGTTAGTATCTTTATAATTACTTCGTTATACGGAACCAGTCCACATCTACCCAGCCACGCACCTTCTTGCCAGCAGGCTCTGCTGCACAGATACCTATCTTCGCACCTATCCACTTACCCTGACGCATGGTAAATGCTTCGCCACAGGGGGTGAACCTCTTGCCGTCCTTGGAATATGCGAATGTAACCTTTGCCTCATGCTTGTTATCGCCAGCCTTTGTCTTGCCACCGATATATTCCACGTGCATCTGCATATAGAGGTCACAGTGGAGTGACGGCTGATAATTTACCTTGTCGGCAGCAGTAGGCTTCAATGTGGCAAGCACCTTTATATCTTCTGCCTTACCCTTGTCTGCCTGCTTGCATGTTATCTGCTGCAACTGGAACTCATTGCCGACACGACGCAGCACAATAGAAGAGTAGTCCATGCCCATGCAGATGATACCGCCATACTGGCCTTCGTCCTTAGCCGTCATGGTAAGTTTGGCAGTAGCTGTGAAATTGTCAGCAGGGGTCTTCTGTAACAATAGGTTGCCAGCCTCCCAGAGGTTCTTGTAGTCTTGGCTCTGACGATGGCAGAACACACGGAAATAGCCATAAGGCGTAGGCATACCAAAGGTCTGGTCATAGTTGGCATGCCACTGCCACTGCTTGCCCATGGTCGTAGTATTGAACTCGTCGCTCTCCACAGGATTGCATACTGGATATTCCTTGCCCACATTTGGCTTCTTATATGTCAACACTGGCTGTCCACTGTACTTCTCTGTCTTGCCGTATGCCTTTACCTTGCCAACCTTCTCGCCCATGGCAGGCCAGTTGTCAACCCACTTCACCGGCTCAAGCCATACCACACGACCATAAGCCTCTTTGTCCTGGAAATGAAGGAACCAGTCCTCACCGCTCTTTAGGTGAATCCATCCACCCTGGTGAGGGCCGTTGATGTCTGTAGTGCCCTGCGCAAGGACAGTCTTGCTCTCATAAGGACCGTATGGAGACTTAGAACGCATGGCGAGCTGATGACCTACTGGCACACCACCTGCAGGACACATAATCCAATACCAGCCGTTACGCTTATAGAACTTAGGTCCTTCGGCAGTACGGTCGTTGGTGCCATTGCCGTCAAACACAATGACGGGGTCACCAATCTGTTTCATACCGTCAGCACTCATCTCACGCACAGTAAGCACTGAGTTGAACTGACAACGGGAGTTTGCCCAACCGTTTACGAGGTAGCATTTGCCGTCCTCATCCCACAAGGGGGTGGTGTCAATCATGCCCTTGCCCGGTATGATACACTTTGGCTCTGTCCACTCACCGCAAGGGTCTTTTGCTGTTACGACGAACACGCCGAGGTCTGGGTCACCCCAATAGATGTAATAAGTCTGGTTATACTGGTTATATCTTATCGACGGAGCCCACACACCGTTGCCATGCTGCGGCACAGCGTAGCGGTCAAATGGTGGCAGAGCCTTCACTGCATAATTCACAATCTCCCAGTTAACGAGATCCTTGGAGTGTAATATAGGCAAACCCGGTATGCAGTTGAACGATGACGCCGTGAGATAGAAGTCCTCACCGCTTGCGCCCACGCATACATCTGGGTCTGAGTAGTCTGCATTGATTACTGGGTTAGTAAATGTACCGTCGCCGTTGTCTGGTGACCATACTTCTGACTTGTAGTTTTCTGCTCCCGCCACTAATGGCAACATGAACAGGAAAGAAAAGAATGTTTTTTTCATCTTCAGGTATATATGTATTTTAGTTTTCTATCTTCAACTTAAAGTGGTTACCCTCTCTCGCTATGCGCATGGAACCACGCTCACCACGCTCTGAGAGTGTCACGGCAGCCATACCCATGGTCTGACGCAGGTTTATCTCCACACATGGATGTATCTGCGGTTTATTGCTGTCGTCACACACTATCATCATATCAATGCCCACAGGACCGTTGTAGCCACGCAACCTCGCACGCAGTCGTTCGTTGTTGGTAATCTTGTGGTTCAGGCTGTCAAGCGCCTCCTTGGGGACATATTCGCCTAACGCTTCACATATAGCCTTGCGGCTCATCAGCATATTACCCGTATAGGCGCTGCCTGTTGTATTAAAGAGCGACAGTCCGTTATCTGTCAGCAGTCCGTCACGACACTGGAACTCCATGGCGAAATCCAATATCTTAGTCTCCATAACCTCTGCTATGACAAAGCCCTGACGCTCCAACGTATTACCCACCCACTGCCAGTCAGCCTTTGTGGGGGACTTGGCCGCACATTGCCTGTCATCAGCGTCAGAGAAGAAGCGTACGCCCCTGCCACTGCAGCTCCACGGTGCTTTCAGCACTATATGACGCCAGCGTGAGAAAAAGGTTTTCACCTCTTCTATATTCTCACATACCTGTGAAGAGCCTGCGAGATGCAGCTTGCTATTGATATCCTCAAGCAACTCCACGGCTATACGTCGGTTGCTAAGTTGTCTTACCCTGCTGACGGTCTCGTCATCAGGCAGTTTATCAGCCGGCACACCAGCCTGCAATAGAGTCTCACGCATTGAAGCATTCCATCCCCACGGACAGAAGATGGCATCATTGCCAGCCACGTCTTTTATGTCTTCTAAAAGGATGAAACGCACATCGGGCTTCACTTTCAGGCATACCTCATCATAGAGTCTGCAAGCTGTATCCACATCATCCACCACGACACAGTCACCGTCATCAGCCCACACGGCTGGAATGAAACCGAGGTCACGCCTCATCTCACGTGTCACACGGGGCATCTCATATCGTGGCTTGTTCATTGCCATCGCTATCTCATGGTCAGGATTGAAGTAGTGAATGTGCACAGTCTATAGTTTACTGTTTATAGTTTATATTATGCGTTTTTGTACGGAGTCAACTATGAATTATGCATTATCAATTGCAAAAACTCTTCTTCGCTCATTATCTGTACACCCAGCTTCTGCGCCTTCTCAAGTTTTGATGGTCCCATATTCTCTCCTGCAAGCACAAAGGATGTCTTCTTGCTTATAGAGCCTACGTTCTTGCCGCCGTTACGCTCTATTATATCTTTGTACTCGTCACGACTGTGATGGGTGAACACTCCACTGATGACTATGCTCTTACCCTCAAGGGCTGTACCCATCTGTGACTGCTGTTCCTCGGTAAGGCTCATCTGCAGGCCGTAACTGATGAGACGGTCCACTATTTCTATATTCCTCGTATCATGGAAATACTCCACTATGTTTACGGCTATTATGCCGCCTATGCCGTCAACCTCTGTAAGCTGCTCAACCGTAGCTGTACGCAATGCCTCTATAGTCTTGAAATGACGTGCGAGAATCTTTGCAGTCTGCTCGCCCACCATACGTATGCCGAGGGCGAAGACTACACGCTCAAACGGCACCTGCTTTGACGCCTCTATGGCACTGACTATCTTTTGTGCAGAGCGTTCACGATTGCCCTCATAGTTTAACTGCTCTGGCGTGAGGAGATACAGGTCTGCAATGTTATTAATCAGTCCACGCTCAAAGTATGTGTCAACGGTCTCAGGACCAAGACTATCTATATTCATAGCGCGGCGGGAGATGAAATGTTCTATGCGTCCCTTTATCTGCGGAGGACAAGCGGTGGCATTAGGACAATAGTGTGCTGCCTCGCCTTCTATACGCCGCAATTCCGCACCACACTCCGGGCAGTGGGTAATAAAGCGCACAGGTTGTGACTGTGGGTCACGACGACTCTCATCAACACCTACTATCTTTGGTATTATCTCACCTCCTTTCTCTACATACACCCAGTCGCCTTCATGAAGGTCAAAAGAGCGTATAAAGTCCTCATTGTTAAGTGTGGCACGATGAACACGTGTACCGGCAAGCTGCACCGTCTCCATGTTTGCAACAGGTGTTATGGCACCGGTACGTCCCACCTGGTATGATATATCAAGCAGACGCGTGCATACGCGCTCTGCCTTGAACTTATAGGCTATAGCCCAGCGTGGGCTCTTGGCTGTGAAGCCCAGATGACGCTGCTGACGCTGAGAGTTCACCTTTAGCACTATGCCATCAGTAGCCACCGGCAGGTTCTTGCGTTCCTTGTCCCAATAGTTTATGAAGTCAAAAATCTCTTGCAAGGTTGATACTTTCCTCATCCCCTCTGAAATCTTAAAGCCCCAATGACGAGCCTGCTCCAGACTTTCATAGTGGCCTTCCCCACCCTCTGTCTGCGACAATGTGGGAAGATAATAAAGATATGCATCAAGTCCACGTTCAGCCACCACACGCGAGTCCTGGCTCTTCAACGTGCCGCTGGCAGCATTACGTGGATTAGCGAATGCCTGCTCGCCTATGTCCTCACGCTCTTGGTTTAGACGATAGAACGACTCCCAAGGCATAAGTATCTCTCCACGTATCTCAAACTCTTCCGGCCACCCCAATCCCGGCTGCAGCACAAGAGGTATGGAGCGTATGGTGCGCACATTAGCTGTCACGTCATCACCCTGAACGCCATCGCCGCGCGTCACAGCCTGAACCAACTGACCATGCTCGTATGTCAACGAAATTGACAATCCGTCATATTTCATCTCACAACATACCTCAAAAGGCTCACCCTCCAAACCACGGCTCACCTGGTTATACCATTCTGTCACATCTTGCTCATTATATGTATTGGCAAGTGATAACATTGGATATTTATGACGTACCTGACGAAACTCCTTTGTGATATCACTACCCACACGCATAGTGGGAGAGTTGGGGTCATACAGTTCGGGATGCAAAGCCTCAAGTTCTTGCAGCTCATGCATCATTAGGTCAAACTCCTGGTCAGATATTATGGGATTGTTCTCTACGTAGTAGCGATGATTATGTTCATGCAACTGCTGACGCAGTGTCACAATACGTGATGTCTCGTTCATATAAATAAAATTGTTATATTGCAAATTTAATAAAAAAAAGGCTAATAGAGCATTTTTTTCAATAAAAAAGCGTACCTTTGCACTTGAATGCTACAAAATTACCCTATGCGAATAGACATCATAACAGTATTGCCGGATATGTTGCGTGGTTTCTTCGACGAATCCATCATGGCGCGCGCACAGAAAAAAGGCTTGGCAGAGATACATTTGCATAATCTGCGTGACTATACTCTTGACAAATGGAAACGTGTGGACGACTATCCATACGGAGGCTTTGCGGGCATGGTAATGCAGTGTGAGCCAATAGACCGTTGTATCACTGCCTTGAAATCAGAGCGTGACTATGACGAGGTGATATACACATCGCCAGACGGTGAGAAATTTGACCAGCACATAGCCAATGACCTGTCTATGATGGGTAATATCATTATCTTATGCGGCCACTACAAAGGCATAGACCAGCGCATACGTGACCATCTCATTACACGCGAGATAAGCATAGGTGACTTTGTTCTTACTGGTGGCGAACTGGCGGCGGCTGTAATGGCTGACGCCATAGTACGAATAATACCTGGCGTAATCGGTGATGAGCAGAGTGCTTTGTCTGACTGTTTCCAGGATGACCTGTTGTCAGCACCCGTATATACGCGTCCTGCGGAATATAAGGGATGGCGTGTGCCCGACGTGCTTTTATCCGGTCATGAGGCTAAGATAAAGGAATGGGAAATGGAGCAGGCCATGGAGCGTACACAGCGTTTGCGCCCTGACCTTCTGAAAAAGTTATAAAAAAGCCATCATCTTAATATATGAAACTGCCTCCCCTGCTATCTTTGTGTATTGTTCTTATAACAGGCATTGCTATTGGAGGCAGCATTTCCTCCCTGGATTGTATTCAACCATATAATGCCAGTGTGTCAGCAGTATCCGGTCTTTCGGTACTTGTCGCCTTGGTTTTTGCAACCGTAATGCGGCATTATGAAAGAGTCGCGACTATATTGTTATTCATTGCAGTATTTGCGCTTGGGGTTTTCTTGATAAAGACAGAACACCACAAGTACTCCCTGCCTTTTGAAAGGAATATCGAGGAATACATGACGGAGAAACGCGCTGCACTTACAGATATTCTCCACACACAAGGAATAGAAGGTGACGAGTATGCCGTGGTGTCTGCCATGACACTTGGAGAACGCAACAATATCAGCAAAGACCTGCGCGAGAAATACAGTATAAGCGGTGCTGCACACGTCTTTGCCTTGTCCGGAATGCACCTCGGAATAATCTACATGCTGCTTACCCTGCTGTTTCCACAACGTCTGTTATTTTTATATGGCAGATGGCGGCTGGCTATTGCATGGATTACGGCATTAATACAGATTATGACCTTATGGGCATACGTGATGCTCGTGGGGAGCCATCCTTCCATCATAAGGGCAGCTGTAATGTTAACGATATATACAGTGACACGACAGATGTCACGTAAACCAGACGGGATGAGCGTACTGGTGTTCACCTTGGCACTATTGCTGATATTGTGGCCTGACTGGTTATTTGACGTAGGATTTCAGATGTCATTTATGGCGGTAGGATGTATTATAGCACTATATCCGCCGCTGAACAACATATTGACAGAGATACTGCCCCACAGATGGTATAACGTAGTTCCCCGCCTGTTGATACAGACAATGTTACTTTCTACATGTGCGCAAATAGGCGTAGCCCCACTTATTGCTCTGTATTTCCACAGATTCTCTACTTATTTCCTGCTTACAAACCTGCCTATATCGCTACTCGTTTCATGCATAATCTATACAGCGGTATTATTGTTTATATGCGGCTCTTTCCTCATCACTGGTATTACAGCACTTGCGGCACAGCTACTATCCTTCCTTACAAGGATATTGAACAGCTATGTATCATGGATAACATCATTACCACATGCCTCTATTGACGATATCTACATAACAAAAGCACAGACTCTCATCATATATGTGATGACAGCCTGTGCCTGTTTGATTGTTTACCACCTCATCCATGGCCTGCGACGCAGGTTAAATGAAGTGGGTTAATACTTCCTGTTTAATCTTCCTCTGTATGCTCAGATATGAGTTGCTGCTGCAAGTCATTAGGTATCAACTCATACGAAGCGAACTTAGTGGTAAACGATGCTCTGCCACCTGTCAAGCTTGACAATGCGATAGAGTAGTTACTCAGTTCCTTGAGAGGTATCTTGGCCTGTAACTTCTGATAGCCGTTCTCCATATCCATACCCATGATAAGCGCACGACGACCTTGCAAATCACTCATCACATCGCCGGTAAGGTCTGCAGGGACATACACCTCAAGGTCGTATATCGGCTCCAAAATCTTTGGAGCGGCAGCCTTAAATGCCTCACTGAAAGCGTTACGCGCAGCAAGCATGAATGACAACTCGTTAGAGTCAACCGGGTGCATCTTGCCATCATACACTATTACACGCACATCGCGGGCGTATGAACCTGTTAGCGGTCCACGCTCCATTTTCTCCATCACGCCTTTCAATATGGCAGGCATGAAGCGTGCGTCAATGGCACCACCTACCACGGTATTTATAAAGACGAGCTTACCACCCCACTCCAGGTCTATCTCCTCACGGCTCTTGATATTCATCTTTGTCTCTACGCCGTTCACCTTGTAGGTAGCAGGATCTGGCATTCCGTCAGCATAAGGCTCCACAATAAGATGAACCTCACCAAACTGTCCGGCTCCACCAGACTGCTTCTTGTGACGATACTCTGCCTGAGCACTCTTTGTGATTGTCTCACGGTATGGGATTCGCGGCTCAGAGTACTCTACCTGTATCTTGTCTATATTCTCCAATCTCCACTTCAGAGTACGCAGGTGGAATTCTCCCTGTCCACGTACGATAGTCTGACGCAACTCTTTTGACTGCTCCACTATCCATGTCGGGTCTTCCTGGCGCATACGGGTAAGAGCTGTCATCATCTTTTCTGTGTCAGCCTCTTTCTCGGCCTTAATAGCACGTGAATACTTCGGATTAGGATATTTTATAAAGTCAAAACGGTTGTCACAATCCTTTCCATTCAATGTATTACCAGTCTTAACATCCTTCAACTTCACAGTGCAACCAATGTCTCCTGCCACCATTTGGTCTACCGGCATACGATTGGCTCCTGCTGCACAGAAGATCTGTCCCAAGCGTTCCTTTGAGCCACGGTCAGCGTTTGTCAAGTCATCACCAGGCTTAACGCTGCCGCTCATAACCTTGAAGTACTGCACCTCACCGATATGAGGCTCCACTCCTGTCTTGAAGAAATACAGAGACTCTGGACCATTAGCATCAATAGCTATCTCTTCTCCACGAGTATTATGCACCTTAGGCATCTCATCTACATGAGGAACAACATTGCCAAGGAACTCCATCAATCGGCGTACACCCATGTCTTTTCCTGCACATACGCAGAATACAGGGAATATAGAGCGTGTAACGAGGCCCTTACGTATGCCCTCACGCAACTCATCCTCGCTAAGAGTCTCTGTCTCGAAGAACTTCTCCATCAGTCCCTCATCATTCTCAGCAGCAGCCTCTACGAGTGCTTTATGCATCTCCATGGCTTTCTCCTTCTCGCTCTCCGGGATATCCTCTATTGTAGGAGCACCACCGCCCGGAGCCCAAGAATACTTCTTCATCAACAGTACATCTATGAGGGAATTAAAGTCTGGTCCCTCATTCAGAGGATACTGGATAGGTACTACCTTTGAACCATAAATCTCTTGCAGGCGCTCCAAGGAGCTATTGAAGTCACACTTCTCTGCATCAAGCTGGTTTACCAAGAAGATAACTGGCTTCTTCAATTTCTCCGTATAGCGGAAGTGATTCTGTGTACCTACCTCCGGACCATACTGTCCGTTGATGAGCAGCACAGCGGTATCTGTTACCTCAAGTGCAGTCAGCGCAGCACCCACGAAATCATCAGAACCAGGGCAGTCTATTATATTAAGTTTCTTATTATTCCATTCTACATGATAGACAGTGGAGAATACCGAGTAACCATATTCCTGTTCTACAGGGAAGTAGTCAGAAACAGTATTTTTCTGCGTTATTCTGCCACGCCGGCTGATAATACCAGCCTCAAACAGTAAAGATTCGGTAAGAGTGGTCTTACCCGACCCATCGTTGCCCAAGAGGGCAATGTTTTTAATCTCATTAGTCTGATATACTTTCATAGTATTTCGGTTTTAGTGAAATATTGTTTAGTTATAGGTTATTTAGCTATTCCAAAAGTACAAAGTTTTTCTTACAAATCAATACTTTTCTATGCAGATTTAATATTTTTTAGTATATCGCGTGTACTTTGTGATATTATAATGTCTCTTTCAGCGTCTTCTATATGGTACTTATTTAATAGAGCCTTGTCCTCCTCCATACTGTCAGCAAACAGTGTGACAATGTCTTTGCGCACATTGTCATCAGAGTTTTCAGCAAAAGCCTTGAGTATGTCTATAGCCTTCACCACATCATTATTCGCAAGGTGTGCATACGCGGCGTTAAGACACACGCTGAGTGTTTTTCCAGCCCCTTCTATTTTCATCATCCGGTCTGCCGTTTTCTGTGCCTGTTCTGCCTTCTCCGCATATAACAGTGTCCATGTAAGACAGTTCATAATGTCAATATTATCCGGATGTTCAAAGTCCATACGGTACATCTCATTGACCACATCAGCGGCTTTCCCTGCCATAACCATAGCCATACAGTAGTTCAATATATATGACAAGCTGTCTGGCTGCAGCGTATGTAAGGCATCATAGTATGAAGCGGCTTTATCATATTCACCGTTCTGGTAATGTGCCTTCGCCAGACTGCGCAGACACATTTTATTACCAGGCTTTATCTCCAGACACCTATTATATAATGTGATGGCTACCGGATAGTCGTTTGTCAGCAACTTAAGTTCAGCATGACAATAGTGTCTGTCAAAAGACTCTTTATCGTCAAAACGGTTTAGCAACCGGGCTACGGTATTACGTACCGGCATCTCCTTGTCTTTCTTGATAAGATAGACACAGAGGTCACGCTTCTCCTCATCACTTATATGCGTTGCCGCAGCAATACCTATAAGGCACTTATTGAGTTCGCTGAAAGGATTATACATCTTCTCAGCCAACGGGCACAAACGATAGAAACGATAAAGGTCTTGCATATAGAGCAAACGCAACAATGACGGATTCTGCATATTGTCGTCATCACCATGCATGCCTAATGGTCCCAGCTCTCCGTTCTCCATCATCTGACGTGCATTCTCTGGTATGTGACTAATGGCAGAAGACAAGCCTATGACAAAAGAATACTTGTCCGACTCACAGAACGGCCCACGCTCTGTTATACGTTCAGCAAACTTAGTCTTGGCAGTTTGTATTGCCTCCTCCGGCAAGTCCGGATGGTTGCTATAGAAAGGTACAAACCAGTTTACATACTTTCTGAAGAACGGTATTCGTTTCATCTGACTGAAACCCGAGAAGAAAATATCAGAACCGTTCTTCTGCATGTTTATTATTCTGTTTACGCTCTTTTCCAGAGAGTCAAGGTTAGCATTCTCCGCCTCCGGGTCATACGCATCACCATTGTCCTTGCGCTCACTAAAACCTTTGTCTGTTATCTCAAACGGCTGGTTACGCATGATATTCGGCATGATTTTGTTTTGTATCTCCCGTGCATCCTTATCAACGTTGGCACACATATTCATTTGCATGAATATCTCTGTGACATTCCCCAGTCGTTCCTCTCCCTCTGGTGTCAGGTTATCCAATACCAGCCGGCGTACAGATGTCATCTCATCACCGCTTACGCGACTCAAAGCCAACAGACACCCTATATAAGCACGCTGCCTTACCGTTTCCTTTCTGTTATCGTGATATATGTTGGCAAGGCACATTGCCTTGTACTTGTCAAAATGCTCTATTGCTGACAGTGTCAGTGCACCGGTCAACGTGGCCTGTATTACTCCATCAACCTGTTGTGATGACAGAAACGCAGCCCATTCCTCTTGTATTGTCTTGTCCCAGTGATATGACGTGAGCAGAGCCATAAATGCGTGATACAACGCTTGGTGCCGCTGTGACTCGTCAACAGCATTAAGCATACTGCTCTGCAACATCTCCGTAGAGTTGTCACGCATCAACAACTCTTTCTGCCACACCTTGACATACGGCATCTCCATAAGTGTGGAGCGCACCTCCAAATCATAACTGATATGACGCAGGCGTGCTCGCAGCTCTTCATACAGCGCAGACCTCTGAGGGTCCTTGCCACCTCCAAGCATAAAGTCACTCATATACCTGAACTCCGTCTCTATCGCCTCCAGACGGTCATTCCAGTTCTCATTAGGATATGCGAGTGCTTTTTGTCTAAGTAATTCTATGGTAGATGGTATCGTCGTCATATTCTTACCATTGTAGCATCCATAAATAATTGTCACGCCCGTATTTCTCTATAGAATCATTGGCTATACTCACAGCCTTGTCAAACAACTGTTGCTGTTTTCTTCTTTCTGCAGATTTCATTGCATTTTTCCTAAACGCAACGACACCACACCGATAAGGTTTGCCCTGCTTTACAGAAATCTCCTTTGCACCGTCTTCCATAGCACGGGTGGCAAAAGGTTCAGGCAGCAACGCCGCATCCACATTGGCGGTCTGCAGCATCTTAGTGCGAACCGCCAGGTCTTCCACCTGTATAATGAAGGCCTGTTGCTTCTTCCTTCCCAGCGAGTCATTAGCCTGTTGTGCCAACTGGTAAGACATACCGTGCCCATCAGCGGCTATCATTTTGTCGCCCATCTGGTCAAAACGCGTCAGACGTGCTTTCTTTGCCGTAAGGAAATGCCACTTCATAGGCAGACGCATCCCTTCATACAGCCATCCCTCTTCCACTTTATTCATCTCCACCATCAACAAGGTGTCTATTACAGCCCCCTCCACCAAAGACATCTCAAGGGCCTTCCTGCACTCTGACATTGCACGATAACGTCTGAGATGCACCGACACATTCAATGTGTCATATAGTCTCAAACGCTCTGCCACGACAATAGGCAGACAGTCAAATGTAGGCATCACCCCAATCTTCAAAGCTGCAGAGTCAAGCCGGTGCAAAGAGTCACGCTCCGCCTTGCTTAAGCGTCGCTGCTCCTCGGCACTGTTACCACAGCCTGCTATAGCTGCGCCTATAAGTATAATGGTGATTATGTGTATTATTTGTCTCATCACTCTTTCTCGGGAGAAATCTTTCTCAGCTCTTCATAGATACGTTGTACTGGCAGTCCCATCACGTTATAATATGAGCCTTTTATACCTGTTATACCTATGTAGCCTATCCATTCCTGTATGCCGTATGCTCCGGCTTTGTCAAGAGGCTTGTACTTCTCCACATAATAGTTTATCTCTTTATCCGTCAGTTCACGGAACGTCACGTCTGTGCACACTGTGAAATGACGCTGAGCAACATTGGTGGTAAGGCATACGCCAGTATATACCTGATGACTCTTGCCGCTGAGAAACCTCAACATGCTGCAAGCATCAGCATTATCCTTAGGCTTGCCCATAACCTTGCCGTCACACACCACTATGGTGTCGGCAGTCAGCACTATGTTGTCATTCCCCTTTAGTTCCTCAGCATACGGTGCAGCCTTCTTCACGGCTATGTATTCCGCAATATCCTCGGCAGGCAATGTGTCAGGGTAACTCTCGTCTATACCGTCAATGACAAATACCTTATAGGGAATATCAAGCCCCGCCAGCAACTCCTGCCGGCGGGGCGAGTTAGAACTTAATATAAGCAATTTTCTTTCCGTTTTTACTTCTTCTTCAACTTCTCAACATAAGCGTCAATCACTGCTACGGCTGTGATGTTGACGATGTCACGTACGCTGGCGTCGAAGTCAGTGAAGTGTATAGGCTTGTTAAGTCCCATCTGGATAGGACCAATCACCTCTGTCTCTGGTGAGAACTGCTTGATAAGCTTGTATGCTGAGCTTGCAGATGAGAGGTTAGGGAACACCATAGAGTTAACCACCTCATTGTGCAGGCGCAGGAACGGATACTTCTCGTCGCGGCGCTCGTGGTCAAGAGCCAGGTCAACACTCATCTCACCGTCAATCTTCAGGTCAGGATACTCCTCCTGCAGCTCGCGTACTGCGTCGCTCACCATCTTAGGACTACCTACGCTGTCTGTACCGAAGTTAGTGTATGATATCATAGCTATACGTGGCTCATCATTGAAGAAGCGGATAGCCTCAGCTGTCAGACGTGCCACATCCTTAACTGTCTCCTTATCTGGATGACGGTTCACCAATGTGTCAGCTATATAATATGTGCCGCGCTTAGAGTTCAGGATGTGCATTGTACCGAAGTGCTTGTATGGTGCACGTATGCCTACTATCTCCTGTGCAGCCTGCAGTGTGGTGGCAAACTTAGTGTAAACACCTGTGATGAGAGCGTCAGCCTCACCTGTCTCAACCATCATCATACCGAAGTAGTTGCGGTCAAACATCTTATCGTTAGCCTCCTCGAAGTTGTAACCCTCACGCTGACGCTTGTTTGCCAACACCTTAGCGTAGCGCTCACGACGCTCGCACTCGTTGTCATGACGCAGGTTCACAATCTCCACGCCCTCAAGGTTCAGGTCGAGCTCTGCAGCCTTCTTCTGTATCATCTCTGTGTTACCGAGCAACACTGGAGTACAGAGGCCTTCTTCCTTAGCCTGAACGGCAGCCTTAATCATTGTTGGGTGCAAGCCCTCGGCGAATACTACGCGCTGTGGGTGCTTACGTGCTGTCTCATAGAGGTTCTGTGTAACGCTTGTCTCCTGTCCCATGCGCAGACGCAGGTCACGCTTGTAAGCGTCCCAGTCGGTAATCTGCTTACGAGCCACACCTGAATCCATGGCAGCCTTAGCTACGGCAGCGCTCACCTCTGTGATAAGACGTGGGTCAACTGGTTTCGGAATGAAGTAGTCAGGACCGAATGTCAGGTTGTTTACGTTATATACCTTGTTCACCACCTCTGGCACTGGCTGCTTAGCCAGGTCAGCGATAGCGTGAACGGCAGCAATCTTCATCTCCTCGTTGATAGCCTTGGCGTTAACGTCAAGTGCACCACGGAAGATGTAAGGGAAGCCGATTACGTTGTTTATCTGGTTAGGATAGTCAGAGCGGCCTGTTGACATCAGCACGTCAGGACGGGCTGCCATGGCATCCTCGTATGAAATCTCTGGTACTGGGTTTGCACAAGCGAACACGATAGGGTTCTTAGCCATAGAGCGTACCATATCCTGTGATACCACGTTACCCTTTGAAAGGCCGAGGAACACGTCGGCGCCCTTCATAGCCTCTTCCAGTGTGTGAACGTCACGACGGTCTGTAGCGAAGAACTTCTTCTGCTCTGTCAGGTTCTCACGGTCAGATGTGATAACACCCTTTGAGTCAAGCATGAGGATGTTCTCACGACGTGCGCCGAGAGCCACATAGAGCTTTGTACACATGATGGCTGCAGCACCTGCACCGCTCACTACTATCTTCACGTCCTCAATTTTCTTGCCAGCTACCTCAAGGGCATTGAGCAGACCTGCAGACGAGATGATGGCTGTACCGTGCTGGTCATCGTGCATCACAGGGATGTCGAGAGTCTTCTTCAGACGGTCCTCTATATAGAAACACTCAGGAGCCTTGATATCCTCGAGGTTGATACCACCGAATGTAGGTGCAATCTTCTCTACTGCCTCACAGAACTTCTCCGGGTCTTTCTCATCAACCTCTATATCGAACACGTCAACACCGCCGTATATCTTGAAGAGCAGTCCTTTACCCTCCATCACAGGCTTACCTGACATAGCGCCTATGTCGCCGAGTCCGAGCACTGCAGTGCCGTTAGATATCACAGCCACAAGGTTACCCTTGTCGGTGTACTTGTAAACAGAATCTGGTGTCTCCTGAATTTCCAGACAAGGATATGCTACGCCTGGCGAATAAGCTAGTGACAAGTCTGTCTGGGTGCGGTAAGGCTTGGTAGGCATTACCTCAATTTTACCTGGGCGGCCGTTCTCATGATAAAGCAGAGCGGCCTCTTTCGTAATTTTTGCCATTGTGTTTATCTTTATATAATGATTATATTTTACCTTAAAAAGCTATTTTTTTCGTAAATCGTACAAAATTACTATTTTTTTCCCAAACAGCCAAATTTATAGGACAAAAACAATCATATCTTGTTTTTCTTTAATATCTTATCTGTCATCTGTCACCGGCAATTGATATCACACTGTAAACTTGCGTATTATATTGGTGACGGATGGTTCCCCATCTGTCACCAACCCTTCACTTACCATTCCTTGTCTGTACTAAGCATTCTCCTTATCACCATGCATAAACAAGTTTGTACTTTTCATGTAATTCACGTAGTGTGCCGTCTCTTTTCATCTGCTGTATGGTCGCATTTACCATCTGTAGCAAGTCTTCCTGTCCTTTACGCATCAACACTCCTATCTCACCGTGGGTAAACGGTTCATTCAGCAACGGTGCGGCAAGCCGTGAGTCTGTCTGGACATAATAAGGAGCCTCCGTTATCTCTGTTATCATCACATCTGCCTCTCCTTCTGCCACGAGCGATGGTATCTCCTCATTCTTCTGATGAACGATGATGGTGGCATGTGTAAGGTTTTCATTGGCAAACTTCTCATTCAAGCCTCCCGGATTAACCATCACGCGCACCTCTGGCTTGTCTATATCTGCCAACGACGTGTATCGCTCTGCCTCTGAGGCTCTGCATAGGATTGTCTTGCCGTTAGCCAGATAGCCATCGCTCATCAGCATCGTCTCCCGTCGCGCCTCCGTGATAGTTATGCCACCGATGGCGATGTCAAACATCTGCGGCTCTGCCAGCACATCGGCAGTCAGCGTAGGCCAGGATGTCTTGACGAACTCTACATTGACACCCAGTCTGGCAGCTATCTCCCTGCCCATCTCTATGCCAAAGCCCCAGTACGTCCCATCTGGCTCACAGAATGACAGCGGACGATAGTCCCCCGTCGTGCCGATAAGGATTGTGCCACGGTTTTTTATCTTCGCAATCGTACCTTGCTCTGCGGACACGCTCTCATCAGAAGTACAGGATGCGAAACCTGTAGTCCCGCAAATAACAAGAGCTATTATCAGCAAGAATGGTTTAAGTTGTTTCATATATCTGATATTATTAATACACGTGAGTATTTTACCTATATACGGGTATCGTCTTTCCTCCCTAACCCTGTCTAAATAACGTCGTTGTCAAGGAAATAGTATTCACGCAAAAGAAAAAGCCAGCCGCACCGTTTGATGGCGTGACTGGCTTTTATTCTTTTATTATGCTCCTTTGGAGCAGAAATCATAGAAAATCATCAGGACAATCTTTGGAGCCTGTCGGCTCAGAAATATTTCTGGCTCATAGAGCCTATGATTATAAAAAAGATTTAATGGATTTCTGCCCGTTAGGGCATAAAACAAATATAGTTAATAATATTTAATCACATGGGGATTTATGGACAAGCAATTGTCTTTCGTAATTCCCCCGGTAGGATATGGAGGGATGCCCCTCATCGTATAATTACCAATATATTTTATCACTATCTTTTTCTTGAAAACCTGCTGATTATTCATAAGTAACTGATACACAACTATATTAAAAAGACAAAACCGGTAAAAGGAACAAACTGGGAACAAAGAATTTGAAAACAAAAGAAAGAAAATGCCACTTAACAAACCTTAACGCATATCATATCGGAAGTTTCCTGATTTTGGCATTTAGGAATAGCATTTTCCCGTGGAAGTTTGTTGCAACAGGTAAGTTATATTTGCTACACTTTTTATGTTGTTTATCATAGTTGAATTGGAAACTAC
>JAEEGL010692958.1_pt1 | contig 16910 bp, 13 predicted proteins | sample 9134231 | NCBI WGS metagenome assembly JAEEGL01 (sample SAMN16246548, study PRJNA631951) | gut metagenome | biome: gut microbiome; feature: rumen; material: fiber-attached | host: Bos | place: Iran: Karaj | collected 2018-10
ATCGCCACCGGGCGTCGTAAGAAGTCCGTTGCCCGCGTCCGTTTGGTCCCCGGCACCGGCGCCATCACCATCAACCGCCGCGACGTGGAGGAGTACTTCGGTCTCGAGACCCTGAAGATGATCGTCCGCGCCCCCATGACTCTCACGAACACCCTCGAAAAGTACGATGTGCTCGTGAACGTCTACGGCGGCGGCACCACCGGCCAGGCCGGCGCCATCCGTCACGGCATCGCCCGCGCCCTGTGCGTGGCCCAGCCGGATCTTCGGCCCGAGCTCAAGAAGGCCGGGTTCCTGACCCGCGACCCCAGGATGAAGGAGCGCAAAAAGTACGGTCTGCATGCAGCCCGTCGTGCCCCCCAGTTCAGCAAGCGTTAACAGGACCCAACCCAAGCACCTGCTCACAGGCAGGTGCTTGTTTTTTTGTCTCGACGGGAGAATAATGGGAAAACGGCAGGGAAGGGGCGCGACTGCGTCCGAAGACGCATGCTTCATCAACGGCGCCGCTTGGTCGACTGAAAGTTGACGCTTGCCTTTTGGCGATTTATGAGTATGATATAGGGGAATCGCATACAGTGAACGGAAGTTCTTGCGGAAAGGAAAGTGTATGAAGAAGAAGTTTATCACCGCGGCCGTGTGCTTCGGCCTGTTTTTGCTGTTGATCCTGCTGGTGAAGGTGGTGGACGTGGCGGATGTGAAAGCCGTGCCGGGGACCAGGATCGGCCTTTCCAAGCTGAACATGGCCATCCATGAGCAGTTTGGGGAGCGCCTGGGCTGGTACAAGGTCACCAACGTTTTGGGGTATCTGGCCATCCTCATCGCCCTCTGCTTCGCGGCCATCGGTGGTCTGCAGCTCATCTATCGGCGCAGCATCCTGAAGGTGGACAAGGAGATATTGCTCCTGGGCTGCCTGTATATCGTCACCGTGGTCTTCTACGTGTTCTTTGAGAAGGTGATCGTCAACTATCGGCCCATGCTCCTGCCCGGCGGCGAGGGCCCGGAGGCGTCCTTCCCCAGCTCTCACACCATGCTCTCCTGCGTGATTTTGGGCAGCGGGCTCCTGATGGTCAAAAAGTACGCGAAGAAAAACAAGACCGTCCAGCTGGTGCTGACGGTCGTCTTCGCTGTGATGCTGGCTTTGATCGTGGCCGGCCGGCTCCTGTCCGGCGTCCATTGGTTCACGGACATCCTGGGCGGGGTCCTGCTGAGCGCGGCGCTTCTCAACGCCTATGAGGGTTGCCTGAAGCTTTGGAAAAAAAAGAAATGATATTTCCCAACGTTAACCAAAAAGGATGCCTTATGCATCCTTTCTTTTTGCGGATCCGATGTCTGACTATGCGCAAAGAGGGTTGCCGCCCAAGGAGATAGCTCCCCTTTAGCAAAAGGGAGCGGTTCGATCATTGGCCCAATACTACGCTGGTCTGGCCGCCGATGGTCAGGGTGGCGCCGTCGAGCTCTGCTTCCTCCAGGCCGATGACCGCCCGGAGGGTGGCAAAGTCGCCGATGACGGACAAATCCACGGTCTTGGAGCTCCGGCCCGTGTTGTGGAGGACCAGCACCGTGGTCCCGTCCAGCGTGGCCGTGAAGCCGCCCACCTTGCTGCCCTCGATGGTCACAGCCTTGTACTGGCCCCGGGCAATGGCCGGGTTGGCCTTGCGGATCATGATGAGCTTTTTATAGTAGGTGTAGAGGCTGTTGGGATCCTCCTTTTGCTCCTTCACGGTCTCCTGAATCTGCTTGTCCTTGGTGTATGTGGTGCCCGTGGGATCCTTCACCGTGTTGCCGTCGCCCCAGAGCATAGCGAGCCGCCGGTTGGCGTCGGTGTTGGCGCCGCCCCGAGAGCCCCGCATGCCCAGTTCCTCCCCGTAGTAGAGGAAGGGGGAACCGGGTCCCAGGATATAGAGGTTGGCCGCCATCTGCATGTTCCCCGAGGCCACGGTCAAGGCGCCGGCGATCCGGTCCATATCGTGGTTGGAGAGGAAGGGCACGAACATGGCGTCAGGATTGGTGTTCTCGATGGATTTCAGGTACTTCTCCACGTACTTGGAAAGCTCGCCCGCATTGCCCTGCTTGGCGGTCTCAGCGTAGAGGCCCTCCACCTGACCCACGGTGAAGTTGAAGCAGTTGGTGGCGGGGTAGTAGATGCCTGTGACCCCGTCCCCGTCCCAGACCTCGGCCACAGTGTAAAGGCCGGGGTATTCGCTCCTGAGGGTGGTCAGATATTCCTTCCAATAGGCAACGCTCTTCTTGTGGTCCCCGTAATATACGTACTTGGCGGCGTCGTAGCGGAAGCCATCCACCTTCTTATCCAGGTAGTACCGGGAGATCTTCAGCACCTCCTCACGGACGGCTGGGTTGTCAAAATTCAGTTCGGGCATGCCGTCGTAGAAGTTGCACTCGTAGTACACATCAGTGCCGGAGAGGGCTGCGAAGGCCCGGCCCGACGGAGCGGTCTGACCCTTGGTGTAGTAGGAATAGAAGTCGTAGTAGGGACTGGCGGTGTCCTTGTCCTTGTGGGCCTGGGTGAAGGCCTTGAACCAGGGGCAGTCCTTGGCGGTATGGTTGATGACCATGTCCAAAATGACTTTCACGCCCCGGCTGTGGGCGAGGGCCACCAAATCGTCCAGGTCCTTCTGGGTGCCGAACTTGGGGTCGATGGTGTAGTAGTCCGTTACGTCGTACTTGTGATAGGAGGGGGATTTGAAAATGGGCGTGAGCCATATGCCTTCGATGCCTAATGATTTGCCGGAGTTGGGATCGCCATCGTTCAGATAGTCGAACTTGTTGATGATGCCCCGAAGATCCCCGATACCGTCCCCATCGGAATCGGCGAAGGAGCCCACGAAGATCTCATAGAACACCCGGTTGTTGTCCTTAACCTTATAGTCGGTGAAGAGCAATGGATCTTCGATACTGTATTCTCCCACGAGCTTTGCCACAGCCGTAGGTTCCGGGGCGGGGACGGCCGAGGCCTCGGTCGCCGCCGGGGTGTCGGCAGCATCGTTCTTTTTCTTCTTGCAGGCGGACCCTGTCAGCACTAGCAGTACGACCAGCATCAGAACAAATACGCGTTTAGCCATGATCCATTCTCCCTTCACATCGGCATGATCTAAAGAATAGTATATCTTTTCTCCGGAGGTTTGTAAAGATAATCCCTTTTCATTCGCTTGGATTTGTGCTATAAATACGGGTATGGGACAGAGATTATTCTATACTCAAGACGAATTGGAGGCAGCGAAGACCGCCCAGCGGCGGATCGGTCGGGCCATGCTCCTGGTGGGAGGCCTGGGCCTTGCGCTTTGCATATTGATCTGCTGCTTCACCACACGGCAGAATAAGGGTGTTGCTCTGCCGCTGACCGTGGGGGTATCCACCCTTTCGGGATGGATCGTGATTTTCCTCTCCCACAGCCGCTACGAGGGGGCCAAAGCTCGGGTCCGGCATGTGGAGCTGATGCTCACGGGGCCCCGGGAGCGGTTCTCCGGCCGCTTCGAGAAGCTGGAAGGGGTGTACCGGGTGAAACGGGGCGTCAGCATCCGCAAGGTCCGGCTCCGGAATGATTTCCACGAGATCATGCTTACCGTCAGTGACCATAAGGCTGCTCTGCTGCCCGATATCTTCACCGGCACGGTGGAAACGGTGTACGACTGCATCGTAGCCTATGAGGAGGGGGAGGCATGAAGGGCATATTCAGGAACCTCCATCGATATGTTCTGTGGCTGGTGGTGAGCTTCTTTTTCTGGGCATGGATCTTTACCCTTATCACCAACGCCCCGCCGGGGAAGAAGGTGGTCCTATACGCAGGTCTGCCCGCCATGGAGCGGGACGCCCTTTCCACGGCATTGGAAGCGGATAAGCCCGAGAACATACGTTATGTGGAAACCTGGATGTTCTCCGATGAGATGTTCAATCCTGCCAACATAGCCACGGGGGATCTGTTCATCGTCGCCACGGGGCAGGTGAACCAGTATTTGGGCACCTTCCAGCCCTTGGGCGAGGGGGATTTCCCCGATCTGCCCCGCTATAGCCGAGAAGGTACAGTCTATGGCCTTTGCGTTTACGATGAGGCTGCGGGCGTTCGGATCGGAAGCCGGTATCTTACCTATCTGCCTGGGGAGACGTACTATCTTTTCTTCAACGCCGACTCCAAGCATTTGGGGCAGTGGAACGGCTCTGCCGACGATGCCGCCGTGCGAATAGCTAGAACGTTTTTGACGCTGCCGTGAATGCTTGTATCACGCCTTTAGAAAAATTCCTGCGGCGCTGTGTTGCTCGAGCTGAAGCGTTTCTGGTGAGGAAGGCGATCTTCCGGCGGGTCAGCAGCGCCAAGGAAAGGATCGGCAGACCCTTGCCGAAAGGGAAGGGCTTTTTTTGCGGCGGAAGAGATACTTGTGTTTTTTTGGTAAAGAACACACAGCGTAAGTTGCCAGGATGCAGACGCTTCTGCTATACTGTAAAAAATCAGATGAGGTGACATATGGAAGAAACCGTTCGTAAATTCAAGGAACATTTGGCCAGGATGGATGCGTATAATCACGCGTTCGGCGTCCTTAACTACGACTCCGAGACCGCCATGCCCCGGGGTGGGTCCGAGCATCTTGGGCGCACCTACGCGGTCCTGTCTGAGGAAATGTATAAGCTCGCTACCAGCCCCGAGCTCAAGGCCATGCTGCGGGAGATCTTGGACCATAAGGATGCGGTGGATTATGTGACACGTCGGGAAGCCGAAGAGCTCTTTGAGGACATGGAGCGGACCGAGAAGATCCCCATGGAGGAGTACGTGGCCTATCAGGTTGCTCAGAACGCCGCCTCCAACGCCTGGCATACCGCAAAGATCACCAACGATTTTGCCCTGTTTGCACCGCATCTGGAAACATTGGTCCAATACTCAAGAAAGTTCGCCGGATATTGGGACAGCACGAAGGCCCCTTACGACGTGCTGCTGGACATCTATGAAAAGGGTCTCACCATGGAGACTTTGGATGCCTTCTTCGGCCTTCTTCATCAGGAGCTGCTGCCCGTGGTCCAGGCCGTGGTGAAGAAGGGCCCCGTGGTGGATGATTCCTTCCTCAGGGCCCGGTTTCCCCTGGAGAAGCAGCGCAAGCTCTCCGATCGGCTCATGGAGGTGTTGACCATCGATCGGAACCACTGCAACATCGGCGAAGTGGAGCATCCTTTCACCACCAACTTCTCCAAGGACGACGTGCGCATCACCACCCATTACCATGAGAAAGCTTTCGCCTCCAGCATGTACTCCGTGATCCATGAGGGGGGACACGCCCTCTATGAGCTGAATATCGGTGATGAAATCAAATATTCGCCCCTGGGCGGCGGCGCCAGCATGTCTATTCACGAATCCCAGAGCCGATTCTACGAGAACATCATCGGTCGCAGCGAAGCCTTCCTCACCTATATCCTGCCTGACATCCGGAAGCTAGGGCCCAAAGCGCTGAAGAACGTTTCCGCCCACAACTTCTATCTGGCCGTCAACAAGAGCGAGCCCAGCCTCATCCGCACGGAGGCGGACGAGCTTACCTACTCTTTCCATATCATGATCCGGTACGAGCTGGAGAAGCAGCTTATCGCCGGGACCCTGGCTGTAAAGGACCTGCCCGCCGCCTGGAACAAGCTCTACAAGGAGTACCTGGGCGTGGACGTGCCCGACGACACCCGGGGCGTGCTTCAGGATTCCCACTGGTCCGGCGGCAGCTTCGGCTACTTCCCCTCCTATGCTCTGGGCAGCGCCTATGGAGCCCAGATGCTGAAGGTCATGGAGCGGGACATCCCCGTGTGGGAGCTGGTGGCGAAGGGGGACCTCAAGCCCATCGTCGCCTGGCTCACGGACCGCATCTATCAGTACGGTCGGCTCCTCAAACCCAACGAGCTGATCCTCAAGGCCTGCGAGGCGCCTTTCGATCCCCACTGCTACGTGGACTATCTCAAGAAAAAATACACCGAGGTATACGGACTTTGAAGCGGCTGGCGCTCCTCGGCCTGTGCTGCCTATTGCTGGTGGGCTGCGGAGAAAAAGAGAAGACGGAAAAAACAGGCAACGTACCTCCGACGGAGGCGGCTGTCGTGACGGCGGCTCCCACAGCGACGCCCACAGCAACGCCTACAGCGACGCCCATCCCGACGCCTACGGCGACGCCCACCCCCTCTCCGATACCCACGGACACCCCGGTGCCCACACCGACCCCCCTGTATATGCTCAAATCGGAGGGCAGCACCGACCTCATTATCAATCGGGATCTGTGCCAGTCCTTCACCGAAACGGAGTTTTCGCTTTCCTCGGCGCCTGTGGTGCTTATCTACCATACCCATGCTGAGGAGGCCTACCGGCAGACCAAAGAATACACCTACAGAGAAACGGGGAAGGACACGTTTAAGACCCGGGATAAAAACAAATCCGTGGTAGCTGTGGGCCGGGCACTGAAGGCCGCTCTGGAGGAACGGGGGTTCACCGTGTTCCATGACGAGACGGATGTGGAACCGCCGGAGCACAAAAGCGCTTACAGCCGATCTCTGACGATCATGGAACAATACCCTCAGGCCACAGTGTTCATCGATCTGCATCGAAATACGGCCAATGTGAGGGCAAGGAAAGATGATGTGGCGATGGTGGACGACACTCGCTGCGCCCGAATGTTCTTTGTGGTAGGCGCGGGCATAGGCACTTACGAGGGGGAATACGACACCCGTCACGATTGGCAGAAAAACTATGCCTTCGCCAAGGCTATCACGGAACGGTTGAGGGACGTGACCCCTGAACTTGCTTTGGATATCCGGTTGAAGGTGGGGCGGTACAACCAGCATGTGAGCCCCTACTGCCTCCTTGTGGAGATGGGCCACAATGCCAACACCTTATCCGATGCTCTCAACAGCGTCCCCTACCTGGCCGATGCCCTGGCTGCGACGCTGGTCTTTCCGAAGGAATGAATAAAATCTTGCGGTTTTTTAAATCACGAACCACCCGTTTTTACGGGTGGTTCGTGATTTCTTCCGTGATCTCCATCTCTTCCAACATCAGCCGCTTGTTCATGGCGATGATGCTGTCTGGCTCCACCTTCAGCTCCTTGCGGTCATAGGTGATAAGGCCGTTGATCTCCTGTTCCACGTCGCTGAGCTGGGTGTAGACCGCGGCGGAGAGCCCCAGAGCCTTGGCGGGGCGGATCTCCCGGTCATAGAGCTTCACGAGCCCTGCCGTGAGCGTGGCCTCGTCAGGGAACATCTTGTATCCAAAATCCTTCTTGGACCACCGATGGCCCTTCACGCCGCAGGCATATCCGCCAAACTCGCTGAGCACCGCTGCCCGGCCGGCCCGGTCTCGCTTATATCGGAATTTGCGGAAATACACATGTCGGCTGAACACATCGCCCCCCCCCTGGTCGTGCCAGCCGGAGGCGTGGTCGATAGTCCGGGTGCCGTCAAGAGCCCGGATGCGGCGGACCGCCTCCAGGGCGTCGAACTGGCCCCAGCCCTCGTTGAAGGGCACCCACATGACGATGGACGGGCAGTTGTAGAGAAGGTTTACGGTCTCGTTCAGCTCCTCATAGTATCTGAGCCGACTTCCCTCGCTCCGACGGCCGAAAGCCTTGTAGCTGTTGTCCACTCGGTGGGGAAGGATGCCCGCTACGGGCACGGTCACCACCCCGAACCGATAGGGGCCGCCGCCCGAGACCATGTCCTGCCAGACCAGCATGCCCATGGTATCGCAAAGGTAGTACCAGCGCAGCGGCTCGATCTTGATGTGTTTGCGGAGCATATTGAACCCCAAGGCCTTCATGGTCTGGATGTCGCAGACCATGGCCGCCTCCGCCGGGGCGGTATACAGGCCGTCGGGCCAGTAGCCCTGGTCCAGCAGCCCATTGTGGAATAGGGGCTTATTGTTGAGGAACAGCCTCGGCACGCCGTTTTTATCCTTTTGGACCGAACACTTGCGCATGCCGAAGTAGCTCTCCACCCGATCCTCGCCGAAGGACACCGAGAAGCGGTAGAGGTAGGGATCCGCCGGCGTCCAGGGGCGCATGTTCTCCACGGGCACATGGACGGTTGCTCCGGCCGCGGCGGTGTAGATCATGCCGTCCAGATGAATGAGGCACTTGCCGGGGACGTTGGTCTGCACTTCGATGCGGACCGCCTCCTCGTCGAAGAGGGGCGTGATCCTAAGGCCTGTGATGTAGTTTTCCGGCACGCTTTCCAGCCATACCGTCTGCCAGATGCCGCTCTGGGCGGTATACCAGATGCCGCCGGGATTGGCGCTCTGCTTGCCCCGGGCGTCATCCATGTCCGACTCGACCACATCGTCCTCCACGGTGACCTCGATCACGTTCTTCTCCCGTAAAAAACCCGTGATGTCATAGCTGAAGGGCCAGTACCCGCCCCGATGGGTGCCGCACTCCCGGCCGTTCACTGACACGGTGGCGATCAGGTCCACGGCTCCGAACCGGAGGATCACCCGCCCCTTCATGAATCCTGCGGGCAGGGTGAAGGTCCGCTTATAGCAGAGGATGTCCCCGGCTTTCTTTTGCCGCCGGATGCCGGAGAGCTCGCTTTCCGGCGAGAAGGGGACCAGAATGGTCTCCGGCAGCCGATCCGGTTTCTCCTCGGCGGGCCCCATATAGAACTGCCACGGCCCGTTCAGATTTAGGAAGCTATTCCGCTTCAGCTGGGGCCGGGGGTATTCCGGCAGGACGTTGGTCTCTCTGAGATGCTCGCCCCAGATGGTCTTCATGCCTTTCTCCTCCTGTATAGCCCCAGAACGGGGAGGATCACCAGCAGCACGCACACCGCCGCCGCCAGGAAGATGGCGGGGGTGGGCACATTCTTGGTGACGCCCAGATCCTCATAGACAGCGCCGCTTTGACGGATGACCTCAGAGCCGATGAAGGGCCCCACGATCATAGGCAAACATACGGCGAACACCATGCGCACGCCTTGAAAGTGCCCCGCCTTATCCTTGGGTGTATAGTCCCGGATCAGGGCGGACAGGGCTGCTGTCACCAGCATATATCCGGACATCATAATGGCCCCGGTCACCATGACCCCCGCCATGGATCGGACCAAGTACAGGCCCAGGAGCCCGGCGATCATCACCGCCGCGGCGGGCAGGACGAAGTTCAGCTTGCCGTATCTGTCCAGGAACCGGCCCGCCAGGACGCTGACCAGCGACGCGAACAGCAGCACCACGCCCAGGACGACGGCGTAGTTATCCATGTGGAGGTAGTGCTGGAAGTAGACGATGAGGTAGGGGAAGAACACCTGGACCCCGATGGAAAAGAGGGTGAAGGCCAGGAGGGAGAGGTACAGCTCCGGCAGGCCCCGGATCACCCGGGGCGTGAAGCCGTAGAGCAGATTTTGAAAATAGCTGTCCCGCCGGGGCTGCAGCGCTTCGCTGTCCCTGACGAGGAACAGGGCCGCGACGCCCGTGGCGATCATGAGCGCGCCGAAGAAGGCGAAGAACAGCGCCCAGTCCCCCCGTTGGGTCCAACCGTCGAAGACGCCGAAGATCACCAGCATGGAGATGAGGGGCAGGATGGCCAGCACGCTCTCCGCCCGGCCCCGGTTTTCCGTTGTGGTCACGTCCGTCACATAGGCGTTGAAGGCGGCGTCGTTGGCCGTGGAGCCGAAGAAGGTCATGACGCAGTCCAGGACCACCACCAAAATGGGCCCGGTCAGGACGCCTCGGGCGTAGGCCGCCTGAAATCCTGCCAGCCGCTGAGGTTTGGCAAGCAAAGCGAAAGCCATGACGCTGAGGCCCCATAGGATGTATCCAAAGGAAATGAACGCCTTGCGCTGTCCCATCCGGTCGGAGAGAGCGCCCATGAGCAGCGTGGTCACGGTGGCTGCGACAGCACTCAGGGCAACCATCCAGGCAATGGCGCGGGGGCTGGGGGCGATGGCGTTATACAGGAACACATTGAAGTACATGTTCTCGATGGTCCAGGCGAACTGCCCCACCAGTCCCACCAAAATGAGAGCGAACCAGGTACGTTTTTTCATGCAGCTTTCCTCCTATATCGCAGGATCAGGACGCGGATGGCAAGGCCCAAAAGGATACAAAGGCTCACCCACTGGGAGAAGGACAAAGGACCGAAGCCGCCGCGCACGGCGTCGTCCCGCCAGAATTCGATGAGAAACCGGAATGAAGCGTAGGCCCACAGGTATCCTCGCACCAGCTTCCCCCGGGTCCGTTTGCGATAGTAGAACAACCACAGCAAAGCGATGAACAGCAGAAAATTGAACGCCGCCTCGAACAGCTGCACCGGCAGTCGGTGCTCGAAGAAATGGCCGCAGAAAGCCCACTCCGTGACCGGCCCGTAGCAGCAGCGGCCAAAATAGCAGCCTATCCGGGCGAACCCATGAAAGAGAGGGACGATGAGCGCCGTGAGTCCCCAAGCAGACGCTCGCTTGAAAAGCACAAACCGGCCAATGGAAAGGTTCACCGCCAGCAGGAAGAACAGCATCCCCCCGTAGAACACGATGCCGCTGTCCTCCAAAAGGCTCCCCAGCGTCACAGCCACACCCTGCCCCAGCCGATAGCTCATCAGGGACAGCATGCCGAAGAGCTTCGCCCCGAGATACATCGGGAGCAGGCTCAAACAGTAGATTGGGAACAGTACGGGCCAATCCAGCTTCTCCCGCACGCCGATCGTCATGGCGCACCCTGCCGCCGTCAGCAGCCCCACCGTGGCCATGCTGCCGTATGACAAGATGTAGGCAAACACCCGTTCCATTCGCTCGCTTCTCCTTATTAAATCAGTATACTACACCGCTGCATACCTGGCAAGATGAAGGAAAAAAGACCATTCCCGTTCTCTCGGAAGAAATATGCCGGAGCAAAAATTATCTTGAACCTTGCACTGAGATTTGCTATACTGATAATAGTGGGAATTTTGGAGGTTTTGGAAAATGAATCTGCAATACTATTTCAACTATGTCACCATAGTGGAAGAAGGGAGTCTGACCGCCGCTTCCCGGAAGCTTCACATTGCTCAGCCGGCTCTGAGCAATCAGATCAAAGCTATGGAACAAAAATATGGGACCCGCCTCTTTTTCCGAGGCGCCCGGCGATTGGAACTCACCGATGCAGGCATGATCCTTTATCAGCAAGCCAAGCGCATGTGCGAGATCGAGCAGGCTGCCAAGAACGAGATCGCCAGCGGCTTCTCCGGTCAAAAGGGCACCTTGCGCCTGGGCGTCACGCCCTCCGTGGCGGGCGGGGTCATCACGGACATTCTGATGGCTTTTGCTCAACGGTATCCTCAGACCGAGATCAAATATCTGGAAGCCAGTCCCGTGGATCTGTGCAAGATGCTCCAAAACGGCATCATCGAGGTGTCGGTACTCAAGACCATAGGCGAGCTGCCTGAGAATGTGAAGGTGCTGTGCTCAGAACAAGCCCCCACGGTGGTACTTTACAAGCCCGGCGCAGGACTCCTGGATAAGGTGAAGAAGGACAGCGTCACCATCAACCAGCTTTCCGGTGTGCCCATCGCTATGGAGGAGCTGTATCAGGGCCCGGTCCTGTCCGCTTTCAAGGCCAAGGACGCCAGCCTGTACGTCAAGTCTCTGAGCAGCAGTCCCAATTATTCGGCGAAGATGGCCAGGGCCGGCCTCGCCGTGGCCCTGGTGTCGGCCTATGTGGCCGCGCATAAGGATTCAGAAGGATTGGCCGTGAAACAGATCGTTGACGGTGATTCCCTGGCCGCCCGATATTGCCTGCTGACCCAGCGGGGCAATTATCATTCTCAAGTGGTCAACAATTTCGTCACCATGGTGGTGGAAGCCATGCACTTGGATTTGCCTGACATGAAGCCGGTGCCCATGCAAGCGGAAGCATGATCACTTTCAAACTATATCAAGGAGAAGAGCGTATCGTGAAAAAGACCATCGTATTATTGCTGGCAGCATTGCTGCTGATCTGTTCCCTGGCCTGCGCCAAGAAAGGCGCCGATGCGGCGAGAAGGGATCAGGCCGCCGAAAACGAAGAAGCGAACAAGAATGAGAAGGAGGATTTTAAAGTGGACAAGACCCATCCCATCGCTACCATCACCATGAAGGACGGCGGCGTCATCCAGCTGGAACTGTATCCCGAGACCGCTCCGGAGAGCGTGAAAAACTTTATTTCTCTTGCAAACAGCGGCTTTTATGACGGTCTGATCTTCCATCGTGTCATTTTCGGTTTTATGATCCAGGGCGGAGACCCCGACGGCAAGGGTACCGGTGGCCCCGGTTACAGCATCAAGGGCGAGTTTTCCGCCAACGGCGTGCAGAATGATATCTCCCATGTACGAGGCGTTCTTTCCATGGCCCGAGCCACGCCTTATGACAGCGCCGGCAGCCAGTTTTTCATCTGCCATCAGGATTCCACCTTCCTGGACGGGCAGTATGCTGCCTTCGGACGGGTGATCTCTGGTATGGACGTGGTGGATCGAATCGCCAAGACCACCACCGATTCCAAGGACAAGCCCTACAAGGATCAGATCATGGAAAGCGTTCGGGTGGAGACCTGGGGCGTGGAATACGGCGAGCCCGAGAAGTTGCCCGGGAAATAATCATCAGGGATCCAAAAGCGACTCAGCGTCAGCTGGGTCGCTTTCTGTTTTGAAAGAGCGGCGTTGCAGGGCTTTTGATTTCATGGTATACTCAAAAAAATCGTAGGCAAGGGAGACTGAGACCATGGGCGCGAAATCGGGGCTGAAGCGGACGGGGTGGCTCCTGGTCTGTCTCCTGCTCCTGCTTTCACCCCTGATCGTTCGGGGCGCTGACGATGTGACGGAGGCGGAGGAACTGACCCACAGCTGCACCTACATCTGGGCAGGTGAGCCTCAGGAGCGCGCTTTCGCCTTGACCGACGGGAAGATCAACACCTCCTGCCGGATGAAGGTGGGCGACGGACTGACCGTGGAGGCTCCTCGGGACATGGGCATTCTGATCCTGCGCTTCTATCAGCAGGATTCTGTCTTTCTCCTGGTGGAACAGGATGAAGCGGGTCGGCAGCTCCAAAGCCGCACCCTGCAGACCGCCGTTTTTCTGCCCGTTTTTCTGTCGACGGGCTGCCGCCGGGTGCAGATACAGACCCTGGAGGAAGGATTGCGCATCTGTGAATTGGCAGTATTCAGCCCCGGTGCGCTGACTGCGGATGTGCCCTGCCCGGAGCCGCCTCTCGAAAACGTGGATTTTCTGCTGGTGGCCACCCATCCCGACGACGAGTGGGTGTTTCTGGGCGGCGTGTATCCCATCTACGGCGCAGAGCAGGGGTACACAGGCACCGTGGTCTATGTGACGACCCCTACCTGGGAACGGACTCAGGAGAGCGTCAACGGCCTGTGGATCGGCGGCGTCAAAAACCATCCCTATTTCCTGGGGTTCCCGGATGTGCGCCAGAGCGCGCCCCAGCGGGAGAAAAACACCTTTCGGCCGGAGGAGGTGACGCGGGAACTGGTGCGGCTTTACCGTCGGATACACCCCCTGGTGGTGGTGACCCAGGATCCGGAGAACGGGGAGTACGGTCATTGGCAGCATAAATTGACCGCTCAGGCAGCTTATGACGCCGTGAGCCTGGCGGCAGACCCCGCCTATGACCCCGTATCCGCCGCTCAATATGGAGTGTGGACCGTACAGAAGGTATATCAGCACTTTGCCCAGGGCATTAGCACGTTGACCCTGGATGTGGATGCCCCCCTTGCAAGCTACGGCGGCCGAAGCGCCCTGGAGGTGGCCAACGAGGCCTTTGAAGCCCATAAGACCCAGCTGAAGACCTCCTATCGTCCCGGTGCGAACGACGAGACCAAGGGCGATATCCGGCATTTCGGGCTCACCTGGTCCGTTGTGGGACCGGACACGGGGAACGATCTCTTTGAACACATCCCGCAGGAGGCCTTGGCGTCGTATGTCCCGCCCACGCCAACCCCCGCTCCGCCCACGCCCGTGCCTACCCCTTCGCCCACGTCCACGCCAACGCCTTCAGCAGGACCCGCCACGCCTGCGTCAACCGCTGCGCCTACGGCGACGCCGGTCATGGCGTCCGCCGTCCCTTCCGCCTGGGACCGGGTGGAGGAAGGAGCCCTCTGGGCTTCGGACCATGCGCCTGCCCTTTCGGCGGGGGTCGTGTTGCTGCTGTGCGCGATCGTACTGGTCAAACAGGTCCGGCGCGGGCATCATAGGCGCAGGGATCTGGCCCCTGGGCAAAAGCCGGAGGCGGCCCAGCCCCGTGAAAAGGAAAAGGATCCATAAAATCCTGGCCGCCCATCGCCCCGGTTTGAACGGGACGATGAGGTATAGAGCTTCGGAAGATTGCATGAAAGCGCGCCGCCGGGAAGGGGTCCCGGCGGCGCGCCTGCCTCTTTGCATGGGCCTTCACCAGGCAGCTTCCAGGGTGAAGGTGTCCTTGGATTCATCCTTAAAGTAGTTGTAATCGTCAAACCAGGGGGAGTATGTGGTCACGTGCAAAGACCGGTCCACGGGGTCGAAGGTCAGTATGCGCAGGTACCCCAATCCCCATTTCTTGTCGTCCTGAAAGTTATAGAGGAGGGCATTCACGCTGTGACCGTCCTCGTAGGTTTTTTTCCAGCGGACGGAGCCGTCGTTGTGACCGCAGAGGACCAGCCGGATGTTGGGGTAGACGGAAAGAAGCTCCCGCTCCAGGGTCTTGCCCGTGCCGGTAAGGGCCCCCTTATCCGTCAGAAAGCTGTGTACCAGGAGGATGGCCGGGCACTGGGGATAGGTCTCCAGCACGCCTCGGATCCAGGGAAGGTAGTTGGTGTCATTCTGCCAGCCGATGCCCAGCAGCAGAAAATCCTGGCCGCCGGCCGCGAAGGTGTCATACCAGCAAACCCCGTCCCGGTAGAGCTGGTCCCCCTCCTCAGCGGCGCAGAACCCATAGGAGAGATAGGTCCCGTAGTCCGCCTTGTCCGCCCCCACATCGTGGTTTCCCGCCACGGACCACAGGGGCAGCTTGTCCGGCAACAGCCCGATAGCGGCTTTGGCGTTGTTCCAGTGCCGCTGTTCGCTTCGATTGTCCACAATGTCCCCGGTCATGAGCACGCCCAGGGCGTTCTGTTCCTCGTATGTATTGGCCATGTAGGCAAAGACCTTGTTGAACACCTTGGGACTGCGATAGGCGTAGACCTGGGTGTCGCTGACCCAGTAGAGGGAAAAGGGCGTGGGCACAGGCGTGGCCGTGGGCTCCGGCGTGGGGGACGGTGTGAGCGTCGGCGTGGCGGTGGGTTGGACGGTAGGCGCGAGGGTGGGCTGACCCTCCTGCTGGAGGCGGACGTCCACCCGGAGCCGGGGGGATGGGCCCCCGGACTGCTTGTCGGCCCAAGGCCCGACGGTGGGTTCGGCGCCGCATCGCAGGGCCGGCAGCGACAGGGAGACGAGAAGGACGAGCAGCAATACGCGCAGGGAACGAAGCATGGATCGAAGGACCCCCTTTCTTTGTATGAGATCGGGGCAAAGCATAGCACACGAAAAAAAGGGAAGGATGGTTTCGCCATAGGAAGTCAGGGTCGCCTGAAACAAGACAGGAAGTCCGATTCCCGCGAAAAACAGGCGGACGGGTTTTCGATTTCCTGCAATTTGCCTCTTGTGCAGCGCGTCGATTTATGGCATAAATAAAAGAAGGGAGCATTCCCGGAATATGACCTATGAGGGGTAAGGCAATGAAACGATTCTTTAGCTGGCTGAACAAAACCAGGGTGTTCCGCGATCTTTCGCCGCAGGAATTCTCCTGGGTGCTGTATGACGTGGGCAACTCGGCGTATACCATGCTCGCCTGCTCGCTGATCCCGATCTGGTTCAAGGATCTGGCCATCGGCACGAACCCGGGGCAGATCACCGGCGATCAGGCCACCGCCTATTATTCCATCGCCATTTCCATCGTGACGGTCATCGTGGCCCTCCTGGGCCCGATCCTGGGCGCTTTGGCGGACCGGAAGGAAAGCAAAAAGATCTTCTTCCAGACCACCGTGGCCGCCGGCGTCATCGGCTGCGTGCTCAACAGCTTCACCTGGAGCTGGATGCTGTTCCTCATCGTCTACGTGCTGACCAAGGTGTTCTATCAGGCGTCCTTGACCTTCTACGACTCCATGCTCAACGACGTCACCACCGAGGAGCGCATGGACGAGGTCTCCTCCTACGGCTATGCCTGGGGCTACATCGGCTCCTGCATCCCCTTCCTCGTCGCCATGGTGGCCTACATCCTCAGCGGCGGCCTGTCCGAGAACCTGATGCTCTTCTCGCCTCTGGTGGGCAAGATCATCGGCTTTGGAGTCACCGCTCTCTGGTGGTTGCTGGTGACGCTACCGCTGATTCGGAACTACCAGCAGAAGAACTACGTGGAGCATACCCACACCACCGTGGGCCAGGTGTTCAAAAAGATCTTCGGCACACTGAAAAAGATCGCAGTCCGCGATAAGAAGGTCCTTTTCTTCCTCATCGCTTTCTTCCTCTACATCGACGGTGTGGGTACCATCATCGACAACTGCATCAACATCGGCACCGATTTGGGCTTGCCCACCGTGGGCCAGGTGGTGTTCCTGCTGGCCACCCAGGTGGTGGCATGGGTGGGCTCCCTGGTGTTCGCCAAGCTCAGCAAAAAGTACAAGACCGTGCCTCTGATCCTGGTCTGCATCGCGGGCTATTTCGCCGTCTGTCTCTATGCGCTGATGCTCAAGACCCTGCTCCACTTCGGCATCCTGGCCTTCGGCGTGGGCTGCTTCCAGGGCTCCATCCAGTCTCTGTCCCGGTCCTACTATTCCAAGATCATCCCGCCTGAGAACTCCGGCGAATATTTCGGCATCTACGACATCTTCTGCAAAGGCGCGTCCTTCCTGGGCTCCGCGGTCATCGCCTGGGTCAAGCTGGCGGGCGGCACCATCAACATCGCCGTGGCCTCCCTGGCCGTGTTC
>JAEEGL011290906.1_pt1 | contig 16910 bp, 14 predicted proteins | sample 9134231 | NCBI WGS metagenome assembly JAEEGL01 (sample SAMN16246548, study PRJNA631951) | gut metagenome | biome: gut microbiome; feature: rumen; material: fiber-attached | host: Bos | place: Iran: Karaj | collected 2018-10
AAAACAGACATAATTGCACAAAATAAAAATTTTGTGCAAAGCAGGGGGGCTTCCGGCATTCCTAAAGGATCGCTGCCGGAAGCCCCCACATACTTTTTGTTCAATGATGGGATTTGTGTTTTCAGGTTTACTTACCAAACAATAGCGAAATCGCTTCCTTAATTGTTTTGACTTGGAATACCTGCAAACCTTCCGGTATTGCAAGCATTTTCTTACGCTGAAGCGGAATGATGCATTTATTAAAGCCGAGTTTTTTTATTTCGTTTATTCTTTGCTCTGTGCTTTGAACGCTGCGTATTTCTCCGGTTAATCCAACTTCTCCGAATGCGGCGAGATCGTCCGGTATAGGCTTGTCCAAATAGCTTGATACGATAGCAAGAACTGTTGCAAGATCTGCCGACGTCTCACTGATAGTCAGACCGCCTACTACGTTTATATATGCGTCTAAAGAGCTGATTTTTAATCCTGCTCTTTTTTCTATTACTGCAAGTAAAAGCATTGCTCTGCTGTAGTCGATACCGTTTGAAGTTCTTCTTGGAACGTTAAAGCTTGTCGGCGCCAGTAATGCCTGTACTTCGGCAAGGATCGGTCTTGACCCTTCCATAATACAGCTTACGCATGTACCGGGAGTTTTCTCCGGTCTTCCGAATAGCAGCATTTCCGACGGATTCGGAACCCCGCACAGGCCTGCTTCATTCATTTCGAATACGCCTATTTCATTTGTCGAGCCAAATCTGTTCTTTGCCGAATGAAGTATTCTGTGGTTTTCTGTTGAGAGACTTTCAAAATAAAGAACGCAGTCTACCATATGTTCAAGCACTTTTGGACCGGCAATTGCGCCTTCTTTATTAACGTGACCTATTACAAATACTGTAATACCCATCGATTTCGATACTTTCATCAACGCATTTGTACATTCTTTTACCTGAGCGACGCTTCCGGCTCCGCTTGTTACTTCCGGCGAATACAGTGTTTGTATTGAATCTATTATTAGCATATCCGGATTTATCTCATCCACAGCGGACAGTATCTCTTCCATATTGGTTTCAGACAGGACAAGTAAGCTGCCTGCCTTTACTCCGAGACGTTCTGCACGCAATTTTAGCTGATGCTCAGACTCCTCACCGGTGACATATAAAACAAGCTGGTTTGTGCAGATATATTCGCATATTTGCAACAACAGAGTTGATTTTCCAACTCCGGGCGCTCCGCCAAACAACACAAGAGAACCCTTAACTGCTCCCCCTCCGAGAACACGGTCAAGCTCTTCCATTCCGGTAGAAAATCTAAGCTCAACATCGTTATCGAGTTCGCTCAGATGTTTTGGCTTGCCTGCAGCGCCTTTTTTCCTGTCATCTCTTGACGTATTTCCCTTTTGCACGGGCTGCTCAATAATTGTATTCCAGCGTCCGCATGCTGTGCATTGCCCCATCCATCTCGGAAACTCGTTACCGCACTCAGTGCAGTAATACATTGTTTTTGTTTTCATCTCTTTCTCCTCCCTATCGGCAACTGTAACGGCAGAAGCTGCCAATTATCAACACGGATAAGAGCTTTTGATGTTCATCGCTCTCCAATTTATGCGCTTCTTCAATGTTGGACAGAAAACCGCATTCAATTAAAACTGCCGGACACTCAACTTTATTGAGCAGATAAATATCTTTAGATATCGCTTTTGCCGTTCTCTTCTTATCCCTGTTTATGTATTTAAATATTTCTTCAGTCAGCAAAAAAGCATATTTTCCGGACTCCGAGCCGTTATAAAAAACCTGTGCGCCTCGCGGCTCGGCTGAACTGTATTTATTCTGATGTATGCTGATAAAAAAAGCGTTAGCATATGAATTTGCAAGCCGCAGTCTTTCATGCTGATCCCAAACTTTTCGCTCTCTTATCGTCAAAATCTCAGGCGGATAGTCAATCGTATCGAAATATCGAGTAATAACGGTATTATATCCCATAAATGCGGCGAGTTGTTCGCATCGAAGAGATATATCAAGGTTTATTTCGCTTTCTTTTTTCCCGGTTATAGAAACAGCACCGCCGTCGTCACCGCCGTGACCTGGATCAATTATTAAAGTAAGATCCTCTGAGCCTGCCGCACGTATTGGAAAAGAGACTGAAATAAAATATAAAACTATTATTATGATTGCTTTTTTATTCATTACCGGTTCACCTCAAATTAAAGATATGAATCCGGCATTTATTATATTAATAATGAGCCTCCAAACAACGGCGGCTCATAAAACAAAATAATAGTGTTAATTAAATCCGTAAAAATCCTTGAGACGCTGAAATAAAATCTTATCCTGCTCTTCCTGGAGTTGCTCTTTCTTGCTGAGCTTTTTCTTGGGTGGATAAACAGTTTCCTTACGTTTCTCATTTGTGGGATTAGGCTGAGGGAGCTTTAAAGCTTTAAGACGCATCTTATCGATCTGCATAATATACACCACCAGATATTGATATTATTATTATAACATATTAAATATATTTATTCAACTGTTATTTATTAAATTAATGCATCTTTCAGGCATAAAATTGCTTTCTTTTCAATGCGCGAAACCTGAACCTGTGATATACCGAGCGCATCCGCTGTTTTTGCCTGAGTAAAGTCACGATAGTATCGTAAAACTAATACCTGTCTATAATTCAGAGGGAGTTTTCCGATTGCTTCGCTTAAGCTTATTTTTTCAATAAGCTTTGATTCAGTATCTTTATCGCCTATAACGTTCTCCAGAGTCATACCTCCGTCGTTCTTTTCATCTTCAAGCGATTCTGACGGAGCAAGAGCAAGTTCGCATGAAGCAATATCTTCTGTTGAAATATTCGTCTCTGAAGAGAGTTCGCTCAGAGTTGGCTCACGGCCTAACCTCTGTTCAAGTCTCATTTTAGCCTGTCTTATTATATTTCCCTGCTCTTTTATCGTGCGCGACACCTTTATACTTCCGTTATCTCTTAAAAATCTGCGTACTTCTCCGGCTATTTTTGGAACGGCATAGGTTGAAAACTGCGTACAGAAGCTGTCGTCAAAGCCTTGAACAGCCTTTATAAATCCAACGCAGCCTAACTGATATAGATCGTCTGCTTCTATTCCCCTGCCGAAGAAACGTTTTACAATGCTCCATATTAGCCCGGAGTTCTCTTCAATTAGCTTGCCCATCGACTCGTTGTCGCCAAGCCGTGCTTTGTCGAATGTTTCTCTGCTCGACTGCATTATTTTATTTGTGTTCGCTTCTCTATCTTTTTTCGCATTATAACCGTTGTACCGCAGTTAACTCTTGACCTGACTTTAAGACCGTCCATAAAGCTCTCTATAATAGTAAATCCCATTCCGCTTCGATCCTCGCCGCCTGTGGTATAAAGCGGCTCTCTTGCCTTCTGAACGTCTTCTATTCCCCGCCCCTTATCCTTTACGCTGATTTCCAAAACGTCGTTTTCTATCAGTCTTGCTTTTATGTATATCGTTCCTATCGTGTCGGGATATGCATGTACTATGCAGTTTGTTACAGCTTCGGAAACTGCTGTTTTTATGTCTCCGAGCTCTGTCAAGGTAGGGTCTAACTGAGCGGAAAAAGCTGCGGCAACTCCCCGTGCAAAGCCTTCGTTTGCTGAAATTGAAGGAAATTCCATCTTGAAATAATTTTTTGCGTTCATTAGTTCACCTCATTATTAGTTCAGTGCGCTTATCTTGACTAAGCGTTCAATTCCTGAAGCGTCTAAAACCCTCATAGGCTGAGAGGGGACGTTCTCGATCCACAGCCTGCCACCTGCTGCGTTCAGAAGCCTGTATGATTTAAGTATTATGGCTATCCCAGAAGAATCCATAAAACTTACCTTCTCAAAATCAAGGACGCAGTCCCTGGGAGCAGATGCCTGCAATCTTTCATCAATCGAAGTCATGATCTCCTTCGCACTGTGATGATCGATCTCTCCTAATATTTGTATTACCATTTTTGTACCGTGCAGGGTCGAGCAGATTCGCATTTGCATCACCTCAAAACAATACCTCTGTGCTTTATTTATCAGCACAGAGGTATTATATTATTATTTACTTTATTATTCTGTCGAATGAAAGCCGCGACACCGATTATTCAAGTCCTGCGAGCGTCTTTTCAAGGTTTTCAATGAGAGCCTTGAGCTTTTGGGCCTTTTCGCGCTCTGCATTAACAACAGCCTCAGGCGCACGGGATACAAAATTCTCATTTGAGAGCTTGCGTTCCTGAGCTTCAAGGAAACCGCGGTTCTTATGGAGTTCTCTGGTTACACGGTCTCTTTCTGCACTCAGATCGACAAGCTCGGACATCGGAATAGCAATCCTTGCAGAGTGGGTTATGACGGTGACCATTCCCTTGGATTCATCAACGTCGCCAAGAGATTTGACTTCGACCTCATTTGCGCTTGCAAGCCTGATAATATAGGCCTTTGCATCCTCGAAAATATCCTTGTGTTCGGTTGAGACGATTACTTTTGCCTTTCTGGACGGAGGAACGTTCATCTCAGAACGGCGGGATCTGATAGCCGAGATCGCGTCGATAACGATCTCAAATTCTGTCTCTTCCCTGACAAACGCAAGTGTATCGTCGTATTCAGGGAAGCTTTCAACGATCAGAGCCGCGCCGGCATGAGGAATTGCCTGATATATCTCCTCGGTGATAAACGGCATAAAGGGATGCAGAAGCTTAAGGATTTGAGTAAGCACGTAAAGCAGTACGCGCTGTACGTCCTCATCGCCTGATGAAAGGCGGGCCTTTGATAGCTCGATATACCAGTCGCAGAAGCTGTCCCATATGAAGTCGTAAATCTTCTGCGCGGCAACGCCGAGCTCATAGCTGTCAAGGTTTTCGGTTACTTCCTTTACGAGAGTATTGAGCTTTGACAGTATCCATTTATCTGCAAGCTCAAGATGCTCTGGCAGGGTGCTGTTCTCTGTAGTGAGGTTCATCATAACGAAGCGGCTTGCATTCCAGATCTTATTACAGAAATTGCGCATCGCCTCGCATTTTTCCTCATAGAAACGCATATCGTTTCCGGGAGAGTTTCCGGTAATGAGATTGAAACGTAAGGCGTCAGCGCCGTATTTGTCCGCTATCTCAAGAGGGTCTATTCCGTTTCCGAGCGACTTAGACATTTTGCGTCCGAGGCTGTCGCGTACAATACCGTGAATAAGGACTTTATCGAACGGCTGCTTTTTCATCTGTTCCATTCCGGAGAAGATCATTCTTGCGACCCAGAAGAAAATTATGTCGTAGCCGGTGACCATCACGCTCGTCGGATAGAAATAGTCGAGGTCGGCATTTTTATCAGGCCAGCCGAGAGTGCTGAACGGCCAAAGTGCAGAAGAAAACCAAGTATCAAGCACGTCCTCTTCTCTGGTGAGCTTTTCACAGCCGCATTTTTCGCATTTTGTGGGGTCTTCACGACTTACGTTGATATGCCCGCACTCATCGCAGTACCAAGCGGGAATCTGGTGGCCCCACCAAAGCTGACGGGAGATGCACCAGTCGTGGACGTTGTTCATCCAGTTGAGATAGGTCTTTGAAAATCTATCAGGAATAAACTTTATCGTGCCGTCCTCAACTACCCTTATCGCTTCCTTTGCAAGAGGCGCCATCTTAACGAACCATTGAGCGGAAATGAGCGGCTCAACGTCGTTATGGCAGCGGTAACAGGTACCGACGTTATGGCTGTAGTCCTCGACCTTGACAAGGTATCCCTCGCGCTCAAGATCTTCAACAATCTTTTTGCGGCACGCATAACGGTCAAGCCCGAAATACGCTCCGCCGTTCTCATTTATCGTTCCGTCGTCTGCGATGACTCGTATGACTTCGAGGTTGTGTCTGAGACCAACTTCAAAGTCGTTGGGGTCATGAGCGGGCGTCATTTTAACCGCTCCAGTCCCGAACCCTATTTCACAGTAGTCGTCGCCGACAATGGGGATCTCTCTGCCTACGAGCGGAAGAATACAGGTCTTGCCGATAAGGTGCTGGTGCTTCTCGTCCTCGGGATTAACGGCAACGCCGGAGTCTCCGAGCATAGTTTCCGGACGTGTAGTCGCAACGGTTATATAACCGGTCCCGTCTGAAAGAGGATAGCGGATATGCCACAAATGACCGGGCTTGTCGATGTATTCGACCTCGGCGTCGGAGAGCGCAGTTAGACAATGCGGGCACCAGTTTATGATGCGGCTTCCCTTGTAAATGAGACCTTTATCATAGAGATCGCAGAAAGTCTCACGAACTGCTTTTGCGCAGACTTCATCCATAGTAAAGCGGCTGCGTTCCCAGTCACAGGAGACGCCCATCTTTTTCTGCTGCTCAACGATACGGCTTCCAAACTTTTCCTTCCACGCCCATACACGCTTCAGGAACTTATCCCGCCCAAGATCGTAGCGAGTAAGACCCTCGTTTACTCTAAGATCCTCTTCGACCTTTATCTGAGTGGCGATTCCTGCGTGATCAGTACCCGGAAGCCACATTGCGTTATAGCCCTGCATACGCTTATAGCGAATAAGGATGTCCGGCAGCGTGCAGTCCAGGGCGTGTCCCATATGAAGCTGTCCGGTTACGTTCGGTGGCGGCATTACAATAGAAAACGGCTTTCTGCTTGCATCGCGTTCTGCGTGGAAATACCCGTTTTTCATCCACATATCGTAGATTTTTGCTTCTACCTCTTTCGGGTCGTACACCTTCGGTAATTCTTTCATTTTTAATTCTCCTTAAAAATTTAAAACGCCCTGAGAAATACTCTCAGGGCGCAATAAAAATACGCGGTACCACCTGAGTTCGCCGAATTCAGCGCACTCCAATGCCGTTTAACGGGGACAAACCGCCGCGGACTACCTATCACCCGCAGAGCTCCGGAACGACCTTTCAGCGAAATCTGACAGAGCCTTGCAGCATCCGGCTCCTCTCTGAGACTAAATATCGCTTACTTCTTTCCTTCATTGCCTTTGAACGTGGATAATTATATTCAATAGAACAATATTTGTCAAGCAATGAATCACAATTCTCCGTTCCATTCTGCAAAAAATCGTGAAAGAAACCCTTCGAGATACTTGTGACGCTCAACAGCTATAAGCTTAGCGGATTCTGTGTTCATCAGATCACGGATAAGCAAAAGCTTTTCGTAGAAATGATTTATCGTAGTGGAACGGCTGTTTACGTATTCTTCAGCCGACATTTCTTTCTTCGGTGGGTCGGCAGGATCGTACATTTTGCGGGAATGCGCCCCCCCGTATTGAAAAGCCCGGGCGATCCCGATCGCTCCTATGGCGTCGAGCCGATCGGCGTCCTGTACTATTTTTCCCTCAAGGGTTCCAGGCGTTTCAGTGTCCTTCCCCTTAAAGGAAACCGTTCTTATTATCTCCGCAACAAGCTCTATCGTTTCGCCGCAGTATCCGTATTTTTCGAGCAAGGCTCTTGCTCTCTCCGTGCCGCCCAACGACTTCCCGGTCAGCTTATAGTCGTCAACGTCGTGCAGAAGAGCTGCAAGAGCGACAAGCTCTGCATCAGCGCCTTCGCATTCCGCAAGCTTAGCTGCTAAGTGCATAACCCGTTCCGTATGAGCAAAATCGTGTCCGCTGTGATCGGCAAAGAATATTTCTTCTACTTCTTTTATCAGTTCGTTGTTAATCATATCAAAAATCAATGTCCAGGTTAATTTTGAAACTGTAATCCGGGTATTTTTCTTCAATATCGTGCTTGATATGGTCAAAAAGGGCTTTTCTGTCTTTGACGGAGTAGTCTATAATAACGTCAAGAGCAGCGGTTTTTGTCTCTTTATCAACAAAGAAACCGTGAGTTTGCAAAACTCCGTCATGACTCAAAGCCAGCTCGTCAATTACTGCGCGCATCTTAAGATTATCGTTATCAGATACGTCGATAGAGTATATTCCGACGCAGGTAAGCAGAACGCCGTGTTTTTTATATACCCTGTCAGTAATACTGCGCTCAAGGGCGTCGATCTGTGGGGCTGTCATCGTGTCTGGTATTTCAACGTGTACGGAGCCGAGATAGTATTCGGGTCCGTAGCTGTGAAGTATCAGATCATAGGCTCCAAGTACCGAGCTATCCTCAGCGATAGTGTTTCTGATGTCCTCAAGAAGCTTTTCATCGATTCTTTTTCCGAGGATATCGTCAAGAGTGGCCGTGAGCATTCCGTAGCCGGACTTTATAATGTAAAGTGAGATAAGAACCCCAACGTAAGCCTCCAAACTCAGCCCGAAAACAATGAAAACAAGAGCTGAAATAAGGACTGAAAATGATACTGCCGCATCGAATAGTGCGTCTGAACCCGAAACGATAAGTGAAGCGGAATTGACTTTTTTACCGGTTTTCTTAACGTAAGTTCCAAGCAGGAGCTTGACTAATACCGCTGCTCCGATGACGATTAAAGTTACCGCTGAATACTCGGCGGCTTTCGGCTCGATGATTTTTTTGATCGATTCAATAAGGCTGGTTACTCCCGCATAAATGATTATTGCGGAAACGGTCAGCGCGCTCAGGTACTCCGCCCTTCCGTGACCTAACGGGTGCTTCTTATCAGGCCTCTTCCCTGCAAGTTTTGCACCGATGATAGTTATGACAGAAGACAGCGCGTCGCTCAAATTATTTACAGCGTCGAGTATTATGGCAATGGAGCCGGAAATGAATCCGACTCCCGCCTTAAATACAACAAGGAAAAAATTGGCGATAATACCAATTAAGCTTGTTCTGACAATTATAACGTTCCGGTTTTCCTCGCGTGCATCATTTCTCATAAATGTCGATCACTTTCAATCCTTCATCATCTTTATACTTGAGCTTCAAACCGTTTTCAGCGTCAACAGAAATACGCCCGATAGGTTTTAGACTGCGAAGCTTATTATAGAGCTCGACCTTGCCCTCATCGTATGATCCCATATTATCTGAGCATAGATATACACCGCCGAGAAGTCGATTGGCTGTAGCCAGGTTTTTCTTTTGCGCTTCAGTCAGCTTAATGTTATCGTCTCGCAGGAAGAAAACATCAGGATCTGACAAAAAAGCTCTGCCGTTAAGTTGACGGCGGAAAATGCTCGTCTCAAGCGCCTGCTTAGTGCTTACCCGCTCTCTGTGAATAATTCGCATAATAGGTTTGTCGTTCCAGTCGAGACCGACGTCGCAGCTTACGCGGCAATACTCAACGAGTCCAAACGCTGTCATTACGGGTACGCCGCAACCGAGAATGGGATGAGAGGCGCAGACGGAGCGGAGAAGTCTCATTGCTCTGATCATTCTCCCGGCGCGTGTCTCTCTCTCATTTCCGAAAGGTGCCGCGCCGTAAAGAAAATCGAGCTTTACGAGATCGAAACCCCACTCGTTGAATACTTTATTAAACGTTTCAGTGATGTATTCCACGACCTCAGGATTATCGATATCGAGCGAATAGAAACCGCCCCAGTTACAGCCGTTGATCCACGGCTCTCCGTTAACTTTAAGAAGCCAATCCGGGTGCTTTTTCGCAGTTTTTGAGCCGACACGGCATACGAACGGGGCTAGCCATAGTCCCGCCTCAAAGCCTGCCTTATGAATTGCCTCTGCTACGGCCTTCATTCCGTTCGGGAATTTCTTCTTATCTGCTGCAAGCCAGTCCCCGACGTTTGGCTCCCACCCGTCGTCAACTTGAAATAGATCGCCGGGCTGAAGGATCTTGGAACAACCTTCCAGATCAGCGAGGATAGTCTTTTCGCTTATCTTCTCATACCGGTTGTACCAGCTTGAGTAGCCTTTTATCTCTCTTTGAGTTATTGGCTTGATACCCATTTGAGAGAACCAGTGGTCGAACACGCCTGTCTCGTCGCCCTTTGCAAAGAATAGCGTGAATACAGGATAAGGACCGCCGCAGAGTACGCCCGCGCAGTCGCGGTCTACTGTAAGACGCTCAGCTTTGGCGTCGTACTTAAACAGGGTATAACCCGGGACCTCGTTCGTCGAAGCAAAGAGACGGTAGTATTCTCCCTCTCTTATGTAACCATAGCTCTCTCCGTGAGTAATGCCCTTCTTATTCGGGTATTCGACAAAGTGATAATCTCCGTATCTGTCAAGGCGAAATCTGTTTATCAAAAACTTGGGTACCTTCGTTATTCCCTTTGTCCTGCCCTTTACGTCATACTCTGGTGAATAGGTCCAGGTCTGATATCCGTTTATAAAAATGCGTTCGTTCTTTTTAACAGGCATTTTCAGGCTTCCGCTGGCGCTTTTTATCTTGCCGGCAGGTAGATCAAGGATAATATTGAGCGCGCCCTCCGCGACAGGCCTTTTGCCCGTCAGCGTAGTAATACCGTCTGCGGTTTCAACTTCGACACGGTATTCAAAATCAGCCATTGTCAGCATCCCTTTCGTGAAGTCTGGCAACTTCTTTTGAGATCTCTTCTACTTTTGCATCGTTTAGTATAAACTTCTTGCGGAACCAGAGGAAAGCGATGAAAAGACCGATTATCGGGATTATAGTCATAGTCATGCGCAGTCCCGTTTTCGCGCTCTGAGAAACGCCTATAGAGAAATCACGTATTTTATCCGAGTCCGTAACCTTCGTGCCCTCCTGAAGGTTGTTTATCGACAGGCAGATTGAAGCTACGAGAGCTGCAATACCCGAAGCGAGCTTAACGACAAAGGTCTGCATTGAGAATATAACGCTTTCGTCACGGCGCTTATTTTTGAGTTCGCCGTAATCTACTGTGTTGGCAAGGAAAACGGTTGTAATAACGGTGAGCATTCCGTTTGCGGCAAAGATAAAGAACGCGGGGATAAAGAGCAGATAAACGCTGGTCATTATCGTGAAAGACAGTCCGAGAAGCACGAGATATCCTATGACCGCCATAGCAAGGCAGATATAGAAAACCTGCAGGCTTGAGAACTTCTTTCTGAGAAGCGGGTAGAACAGCATCATGCTCAGTACCTGTATCGCACCGCCGAAGGTGTTGAATAGAACGTAAGCGTCGTTCCAGCCGGTAGTTCCGAAGTCATACTTAAAGAAATATATAACGAGGTTTGAGGTTATGTAAATAGAGCAGTTTATAAGGACTATTGCGATAGTGACCGTCATTGCCTGATCGTTTTGCAGAAGAGCCTTAAACATCTTACCTATGGAAACGGTCTCCATTTTGACAGTGGACTTCTCCTTTATTTTTATGCAGGTTATGATCGTGAAGAGCACGAAAATAACAGCAACGCCGAGAGCAAAGTACTTGAAGCCTACTATCTCTATCATTTGAGCTCCGGCGTTTTCTCCTGCAAACATACGGCCAAGAGCGGGAACGACCATCATGGTTACGACGGTTATTATTGCGCTTCCTACTCCGGCGCAGGTGCGAGCAAGCGTGGTAAGCCCTTCGCGCTCTTTTCCGCCCTTCGTAAAGGCGGGGATCATGGACCAGTAAGGAATATCCATCATAGTGTAGGTCACGCCCCACATAATGTAGGAGACAGCAGCGTAAGCGACGAGACCGGAGGCGTCGAGCTTGGGAGGCGCGGCGAACATCAGGAAGAGCACGACTGCATTAGTGAGAGTTCCGATAAGGAGCCAGGGACGGAATTTACCCCATCGAGTCTTTGTCTTCGCCACAACAACGCCCATTATGGGATCGTTGAAGGCGTCGAAGATACGGGCTACGAGCAGTATTACTCCCATTGCGATAGCGTTAACCCCGAGCAGATCCTGGAAATAGTAAAGTACGTAGCTTGCAGAAAGCATATAGACCATATCTTTGCCGACTGCGCCGAGACCGTAAGCAATTTTCTGCCCTAAAGTCAGGTTTTTCTCCATTTATTATTCGCCCTCCTTGATTTTTGCCTTGAAATCTATCTCAACCGCTTCAATTCCTGCGGCTTTGATACTTAACTTGCCGTTCCCTTCTTTTCCAACGCTCTTGACATAAGTCCCACACATCCCGCCTTCTGCGGTAACTGTACGGGGGCCTATGAGTTCGATTGAGCCTTCTGCGTCAAGCTCTATCGGAAGCTGCGCAAAGGAAGCGACGTTGCCGTAATCGTCCAGCACCCGTATACGGACAGCCGCCATATCGTAGGTGCTGTCCTCGTTCAGCTCTGTTTGACTCGGTAATGCTTCGATATGAAGCCTGCTTCCCGGGGCTTTCGTGACCGACTTAACGAGCCTTCCGCCTCTGTATGCGTCGAAGCGCCACTTAGTAGCCTCGCCGCCCCAGTTGCCTATATACTTTCCGTAAAGCTCAACGCCATCCTGAAATGACATTTTATACCTGACCATCGCATAGCCGAGCTTCAGCTTATAGCTGAGCGGCAGATTGCTCATTCCGTATTTTCCGGTTGCAACGAGACACTCGCGCATTAGTTTTTCCTTTGAGCCGGTAAAGCCCTCCTGAGACCTGAGCAAGTCGCCTATAGTATCGTCGACGGCAATCGGACCGTGGGGCAGTCCCTTCCATGCTCCGGGCTTATACGTTGTTACGTAGTTTCCGTTTTTATAAAGCTTGACCTCGTCAGCATTCGTAAAGATATATGCTTCACCAGCCTGCCCGCCCGGATAGTCGCCTATATCGAAGGATGAGCCTATATCAAGCACGTCTCCGCTCTCGCCCTGACTTGCGTATAGCGCGGAGGCAAGCTTAGGATTACGGAAGAAGTCCATAACTCCGTGATAGCAGATTCTGTCGCCGGAGCCGAAATCCTTGTGCGTGTTATAGTCGAACATACACCAGCCGAAAGAGCCCGCATGCTCTCCGTCAGACATTGCGGCGTCGAGAACTCTCGCGTGGCGCAAAGCATGCTCCTGCCTGTCCTTCCAGGAGTCAAAGGACTTTGTCGGAAACATATGACCGTTGTGTTCGGAGATAAGGAAGCTCTTACCCATATCGGTAGTGACCTTGCTCTTAGGTCTGCAGCCCGGAGTCTCCCCGTTGTGGCTGAAATCGTTAAAAGCATAAACGTCTTCAAGAAGATTAGACTTTTCAAGATAGCGTACTCCGCTCGTCTGTCTCGTCGGATCAAGCTCGTGAGCTATAGCGTTAGTGCGCTTATAGAATTCGTCGTTGTCGACGCTCTCGTTAATTCTTACACCCCAGAGAACTATAGACGGATGATTTCTGTATTGCAGGATCATCTCGCGTACGTTTTCGCACGCCTGATCCTGCCAGCTTTTGTCTCCGATATGCTGCCAGCCCGGAATCTCTGTGAAAACGCAGAGCCCAAGCCTGTCGCACTCATCAATAAAATGGTGACTCTGCGGATAATGAGACGTTCTTACCGCATTGCAGCTCAGTTCATTTTTCAGTATTCTTGCGTCTTCCCTTTGAAGATGCTCAGTCGCCGCGTAACCTATGTACGGCCAGCACTGATGACGGTTGAGACCTCTGAGAAAGAGTTTATTACCGTTTAAATAGAAGCCGTCGGCTTTAAACTCTGCAGTTCTTATACCGAAAGCGGTCTCGTATACATCTCCGCCTGCCGTTACCTCACATCTGTAAAGGTTGGGGCATTCGGTATCCCAAGGCTTCGGGCTATTTACCGAGAAGACGAAATCTCCCTTTTTTCCGCTTTCCTCACATAAGAGCTCTCCGTCGGGATCGTAAATTCTTGCAGTAACCTCGTCGGGAGCGCCAAAAAATACCGCGGAAACTTTGACTGTGTGCAAATCGGGAGTCTGAACGAAAACATCCTTAACGTAGACCTCTGGCTTAATTTCAAGCCATACCTCCCTGTATATCCCGCCGTAGGTCAGATAGTCTATGACAAAGCCAAACGGCGGGACAGCGCCGTTTTCCGTCGTATCAAGTCGTACGGCTATATAGTTATCGCCAGTTGAAACAAGGTCTGTTATGTCAAACGAAAACGCCGTATAGCCGGATCTGTGGCTCCCGGCAAGGGTTCCGTTTACGAAAACGTCGGCAATATGCGCTGCGCCGTCAAAGCGGAGCAAGACTCGTTTGCCCGAAAGGTCGTGGTCTATCCTGAGCTTTCTGCGATATCCGCAAATCATCTCGTATTCCTCATTAAGCGCGTAATGAAGAGGAAGCTCTCTTACCGTATGAGGTATTCTGACAGGGTCTCCGGGCTTTTTTCCGTTCAAGAATTCCTCAGACCAACTTTCGGTAAATTCCCATCCGTCGCAGATACTGAGCAGCATATATACTATACTCTCCCCCTTTAACTTTATATTACTATTGTACTATTTTAACTAAAAGTTTGCAACGATTATTTGCTTTTTTTCGCATTTTGACGATTGAGACAAAAGAAGCTCAATAAAAATAAATCCGCCTTGACAATCAGAGCCGATAACATTAAAATAATCGTAAATTTATATAGAAAAAGAGGAAAAGCCATGGCTAAGGATAAAAAAATCAAAGAAATAACCGATATGGACGTTGATTTTGCGCAGTGGTATACCGACGTTTGCCGTAAAGCTGAGCTTATCGAATACGCAAGCGTTAAGGGCTTTACCATTCTCCGTCCTTACGGATATGCTATATGGGAGAATATCCAGCGTATAATGGACGCAGAATTCAAAAAAACGGGACACGTTAACGTCGCGATGCCTGTTCTAATCCCGGAGAGCCTTTTGAAAAAAGAGGGCGAGCTTGTTAACGGTTTTGCTCCAGAAGTTGCTTGGGTAACTGAGGGAGGTTCGGAGAAGCTTGAGGAGAGGCTTGCTTTCCGCCCCACGAGCGAGACCATGTTCTGCGATCACTGGGCAAACGTACTTCAGACTTACCGCCAGCTCCCTATGCTGTATAATCAGTGGTGCTCCGTTATCCGCTGGGAAAAAACTACCCGACCCTTTCTCCGCTCAAGAGAGTTCTGGTGGCAGGAGGGTCATACTATCCACGAGACGGCAGAGGAAGCGCAGAGAGAAACGGAGCAGCAGCTTGAGCTCTATGCCGATTTCTGCGAGAAAATCCTTGCCATTCCCGTCGTAAAGGGCAGAAAGACCGATAAAGAAAAATTTGCCGGTGCAGAGGCTACCTATTCTATTGAAGCAATGATGAAGGACCGCAAGGCGCTTCAGTCCGCAACGAGCCACTATTTCGGAGATAAGTTCTCGCGCGCCTATAACGTTACCTATACAGGCCGCGACAATACTCTGCAGTATCCGTATCAGACCTCATGGGGAAGCACCACAAGGCTTATCGGAGCTGTTATAATGACGCACGGCGATAATAACGGTCTCGTTCTCCCCCCTGCAATTGCTCCTATACAGGTTGTCGTTTTGCCTATTGCGCAGCATAAGGATGGCGTTCTCGAGAAAGCTCAGGAGGTCGTTAATGCTATTGAGGCCGCAGGAATACGCGTTAAGGGTGATTTCTCGGATAATTCTGCCGGCTGGAAATTCTCCGAGTGGGAGATGAAGGGCGTTCCGCTTCGCATTGAGCTCGGTCCGCGCGACATTGAAAACAACCAGTGCGTAGTCGCGAGGCGCGATAACGGTGAAAAAGCTAAAGTCGGTCTTGACGAGCTTGTTGAAAAGCTTCCCGAGCTTCTCCAGAGCGTACACGACGGGTTATATGAAAAAGCGCTCAGCAATCTTAACGAGCACACTTATTCTGCAACCGAGGTTTCCGAGGTAAAGACTATTATGGAAAACGGCGGAGGTTTTGTTAAGACAATGTGGTGCGGCAGCGAGGAGTGCGAGGTCAAAATGAAGGAGCTCGCCGGAGTATCAAGCCGCAACATTCCATTCGATCAGGAGCATATCTCTGACACGTGCCCTGTCTGCGGCGGCAAGGCGGAGAAGATGGTCGTGTGGGGCATTGCTTACTAATGAATATCTGCGTTTATCTCAGCGCGCAGCCCGGTAAAGGCGGAAAATATTTAGACGTCGTTCGCCGTTTCGGGAGGCGTATTGCAGAAAAAGGTCACCGTCTGATCTACGGCGGAAGTAAATCGGGATTAATGGGAGAAATTGCAATAAGCGCACTTCATGCCGGAGGAGAGGTCATCGGGGTTGAACCTGAATTCTTTATTGAGTCCGAGTTTCAGCTTGACGGATTAACTCAGCTTATTGTTACAAAGACGATGAACGAGCGCAAGGAGAAGCTTATTGAGCTTTCGGACATTTTTATTGCGTTCCCGGGAAGCACCGGAACACTGGAGGAGCTTGCCGATACCGCTTCGCTTATCAAAATGGGCAGGATCGACAGTAAACTGATCCTATTTAATTATCAGGGCTTCTACGAACCTCTGAAAGCGCTTTTCAAGGCTATGGTCGATGACGAGCTGATTAAGCCTGACGAACTGAGAAATATCCTCTTTGCCGATAAAGAGCAGGAGCTATACGAATTAATTGAGACGTTGTAAATAAAACGGAGCGTATTTGCTCCGTTTTATTATATTATTTAGTGAATTGTTATTTGTTTTGCAAGCCACTTATGATATAATAAGGAAAAGCTCCAGCATAAAGGAGAACAGCTCTATGGCAATCGAAAAAAGGCGTAGGAGAATAATGGTCATCGGGCACAGGAATCCCGATACCGACTCTATTTGCTCTGCTATTGCATATGCCGAGCTTAAAAACAAGCTTTCCGACCGCGCAGAGGTCAGATATGAGCCTCGCAGAGCAGGAGAACTCAACCAGGAGACGAGCTATGTTCTCGACCGTTTCAATATGCCGGTCCCAAAGCTTTGTACTGACGTCAGAGCGCAGGTAAGAGATATAGATATCCGTGAAATACCGGGCGTTGACGGAAGTATGACTATGCGCCGCGCATGGGAGACGATGAGAGATCAGGACATTACCTCCCTGCCTATAACTAATCCGGACAATACTCTCGCAGGACTTGTAACCTTGCAGGACATAGCTATGGCGAATATGGACAGTCTGGACCCCAGAACAGTTGCCAGCGCCTCCACCTCTCTTGCCAATATTCTTGAAACCTTGAAGTGCGAGCTTATTACAGCCGATCCTGATTACCTTCTGACAAG
>JAEEGL011527201.1_pt1 | contig 16910 bp, 17 predicted proteins | sample 9134231 | NCBI WGS metagenome assembly JAEEGL01 (sample SAMN16246548, study PRJNA631951) | gut metagenome | biome: gut microbiome; feature: rumen; material: fiber-attached | host: Bos | place: Iran: Karaj | collected 2018-10
ACAGTGGTAGCCACACCAGACCAAGACTACCAGTTCCAAGGCTGGAGCGACGGCGATTTGAACCAGACAAGGACAATTACGGTCACTTCCAATGTAACAATTTCTGCTGCATTTGAGGCTATTCCATCCACAATGTACTGGGTCAATATCAACAGTGGTGCTAACGGACAGGTCTCTGTCAACGGAGTTGTGGGCAACTACTCACAGCAAGTCCCAGAAAATACAATACTATCAATAGAGGCTATTCCAGCCACTGGATATGAGTTCGTTTCTTGGAACGACGGAAACACTCACGCTCAAAGGAATATCACTGTGACTGGCGACGTTCAGTTGCAATCATCATATCAGATTATGAGTTTCACCGTCTCAATCGCAAGCGACGACACCAATGAAGGAACTGTCACGGTCAACGGAACTACTGGTGACTATTCAAGCACTATGACCTACGGCAGTCTGCTTTCTTTCAGTGCCACTCCTGCAACTGGATATGTGTTCGTGGAATGGTCTGACGGCGACACCAACGCATCAAGGATTACCAGTGTGACTTCTAACATAACGCTTACCGCCTTGTTTGCAGTCCAGACGTTCAATGTCTCAATTTCTGGCGACGCTCATACTAACGTCACCGTAAACGGCACTCCAGCACCTTACACTGGAACGGTCAACTACGGTACTCAACTTTCATTGGTCGCGACACCCGACACTGGCTATGACTTCCAAGGATGGTCTGACGGCGACGTTAACACAACTCGTTCAATCACTGTGACAGCAGACACCACGTTGTCCTGTACCTCTGCAATCCAGACCTTCAGCGTTTCGATAAGTGCTGGAAATAACGGAAGTGTTTCAGTAAACGGTGTTTCTGGAAATTATTCAGACACGGTGAACTATGGTACACAGTTGGCATTGGTCGCAACGCCTGACACTGGCTATAACTTCACTGCTTGGAGTGACGGAAACACCAGTGCCACACGCACGGTCACGGTTACAAGCGACTTGACGCTTACCAGTTCTTACAGCATACAGACATTATCGGTCTCAATCACAGGCGACGCACATACGGCAGTTACGGTAGACGGAACGCCAGCACCTTACAGCCAGACCGTGAACTACGGCACACAATTAGTGTTGGTTGCGACACCCGACACTGGCTATGACTTCCAAGGTTGGAGTGACGGAAACGCCAATACTTCAAGGACGATTACTGTAACACAAAACACCACATTGTCCTGTACTTCCGCAATACAGACATTCAGTGTCTCAATCAGTGCTGGAAACAACGGCAGCGTGGAAGTAAACGGTGTCTCTGGGAACTACAGCCAGACCGTGAACTACGGCACTGTGCTGACGGTTGAGGCTGTGCCGAATATTAACTACTCTTTCGATTATTGGAGTGACGGAAACAACACGAATCCGCGTACTATAACGGTGACAAGCAATGTGACGCTTACCTGTTCGTTTGAAGAAAATATCCAAGTCTTACCGAACCAGTTAAAATACAGAACACAGAGTGGTGACCCTGTTGTTCCTAACGGTAACTTCTATGACGATAGCGAAAACCAATTGCAGATATTGTCCAACACATACACTGACGGTATTGGCGTGATAGAACTTGACGGCAACGCCTACTATATGGACAACGGGATGTTCAATGACAATAGAGACCTGACAGAGGTATATTTACCGCCTTATCTTTCAGTGTCAGACCTTGGTTTCGGCAACTGCATTCGCCTCGTTAAGTTTGAGACTAAAGACACGGTAAATTCACCTAATAGGTACGTCGACGGTGGTGGTTTTGAGAGATGTATAGCGTTAACCAGACTTGTGTTCCCACCTAGTTTCCGTTCGTTTAGATGGAATATTATAGACAGTTCTGGTGTAAATTACCTTGAAATGCAAGCTGATGGTTTCGACGAAATATATTTTTACAATGACAATGTTTCAAATTTACAGCAGAACGGTACTTTCGTTACTAAGGCTGGTGCCTTTGGTACTGAATTTGGAGATGAATGGCAGGGACTGTTCAACAATGGCTGGCATTGGGAAAGCCTTGAACCTATGCTTAAATTATGGGATAGGAGTCGGAGTAGTTCAACAGTACTGGCAAACGACTACGACATAAGGGATGCCAACGGAAATCAAATTACCGCCACAGACACTTATGACGGAGGAAACCAGCACTGGATTACTTTCAGTGCCGAACCAGCGACAATAAACAAACTATTCGACAGTAATACTGGTGGCAGGATATTCTTTGCGATAATCTGCTGCAACGAACTTCAATCAATAGGTTCGGACGTGTTTCAGTATTGTGATAATCTTGGTAATATAACATCTTTCACCGTTACGGCCCCGACAGTCCAGAATGATACCTTCAAGGGTGTGGCACTTAACGGTACACTACAATATCAGACTGTTTCTAACTATTCGACGTGGCTTTCGACCAGTGGTTATTACCTAGGTTGGTACGGATGGAATGGATTAGGAAACAACGCTATAATAGTTAAGTCAAGTTCAAGCGTTGGACTGCGTAACGGTTATCTGACCGATGCAAACAACAACGCGATAACCGCCTCATTGGTCGAGAACGACGGTAACGGTATTTACAAAATAACATTGTCTGGAACACCTGCACATATAGCGGACAGCACCGTGTCTGGCGACGACTACGGATGGTTGGATGGTGACAGAACTGACGTGTCGCAAATTATATGGTATAATTCAAGTAATCTAATAACCATAGGTGATAACGCTTTCAACGGTTTACCAGTTTACTTTGACAACAATATGCCTAACCTGACCGTAATAGGAGACTACGCTTTCAAGGATGCAAATATACAGGGTGATGAATTTATCACCGAAAATATAACTTCAATCGGCACTGGTGCGTTCCTTGACGCTTATAATAATACAGGTAGCGGTGAGTTCTGGATTACAGGCACGTTCACAGAAATTCCAGAGGATGCACTGAATTTCAACAAAGGTGTATGGCTCAAGATTCACAGTAGGAATATAAGTGATATTGGTGCAAACGCATTCGGTAACGCAAGCGAACTGATGTTCACTGCTTTGAATACAGCCACGGTGAACGACTATGACCAAGGTATGTTCTCAAGTAAGTTTAATGGTTATACTTTGGCTGTGCCTGCTAATCAGTATACAGACGTTGAAAGTGCCTACCCAGGAAACCGTCTCCGTTATTTGCCAACAATGTACTATACTACGTATAACGGTCAACCAGCCTACGAAAGATATGGAGGGGAATGGCGTGATAACATCTACGCTAACGGTAGCGGTGTCGCTATCGTCGACGGGAACGTCAGTGACAACGTAAACACAGTGACAGATTTCTACGGTGAAATAGGTGATAATATGTTTGATGATTGTTACAGACTAACTACCTTCAACTTTACACACGTCACATCAATTGGTAGTGAGCCGTTCGACAACAGCGGTATTACAAATATTGCGATACCCGCTGGATGTACCTCGATAGGTTACGGTCTTGCTAGAACCAATACTGTTACAAGCGTGACCGTGGATGCTAACAACCCGAACTACTACGCACTTGACAACTGCCTTATCAGGAAGTCAGACTACGTATGTATCTACTGTCCTGCTATTGCTAACCCACCAGAGGGTGTGATTGGGTTCGACGGATGGATTATGAGTGGAACTGGTAGAGTGATAGACTTGGTTATTCCAAGTACATTTGACGGACTAACGGATAGTTGTTGTTTCTACGAAAATTGTAATATTCCGAACGTTATTTTCACTGGCGACCCAACCAATATAACAGGTGAGTTCGACGACGGTACATTCCGTGACAATAACACACCTTGCTGGGTTGACGAAGCCTACTACAACGACTGTGTGACAAGATGGCCAGACAACAATTGGAGAAGCACTAGTGCTATATATTACACGTCAAATGATAACAACGTCGTAACACCTTACTCAACAAGTGGATTTGGTGGAAATATGGTGTCCAACACGTATTCCAACGGTGAGGGTGTTATAAAGTTTGACGCACCTGTCACGGCTATTGGCAGTCAAGGTTTCTATCAATGTACATCATTAGAGACAATACAACCACCAGTAACTGTAACAGAAATCCAAGGTGATGCTTTCCGTGAATGTACTGCATTAACTTCTATAAGAATGCCATATAATGTAACAATTATTGGGGGTTGTGCGTTCTTAGGATGTACCAGTTTATTATCTGTTGATACAACAGGTAGTGTAACCACTATTGGTTACAGGGCGTTTGAAGGCTGCATACGTTTCAGTACTGTAACGATAGGAAACAATGTTACAACAATTCAAGCATCGGCTTTCAAGGGTTGTTATAATATAACATCAATGAGGCTAGGTGAGAGTGTAACTACTATCAATGCCAATGCGTTTGAAGACTGCACGAGATTGGGGAAAATACATTCCAGTGCGAATACCGTCCCGACAGTGGGTACAGACGCATTCAAGGGTATTAAGACTGGCGGTGTGTTTACATTCGACAAGAATTTGGACTATACTACTGATAAATGGCTTGCGTTCAACAATCCAGACTATTTCCACCCATCAAACGGTATTTCACTTGCTGATAGAAAATGGAATGGGATGGAGTTAGGCAGTACATATGAAGTCTATAACCAATCAACTGGTTCTTCTACAACATATTATGCACTTGAGTATGTGACTTGGAATCAAATAGCCAATGTCGGTGCAAATGAATTTTATAAGAGAAGAGACCTTGCGGCTACTATTGTCGGTAATACTCGATGCGGTACTAACACCGATGGTAGTTCCCGTAATTTAGTGTATTTTGACAAAAACTATGATAAGCCTGTTGTCAAAATAGTCAATGGTTTCTATAACTGCACAAATCTATGGCACCCGAATTTTGATAACAATATCGCTGTGATAAGTGGTGATTCGGCATTCTGCAACTGTAACGCTATGCACGAATTAACATTACCCGATAGTTGTACGTTGTTTAACCTTTCGTCACTCAGGAACTGTCCTAACCTTCACACACTCACAATAGGCAAATACATATCGTATGTGACAGGCAGAATATCAAGCGGAACCACTAATCTTAACGTAATATACTTCAGAAGTACAGAACCACCTCATTCAGACCACAATGACCTTTTCACCGATGTTGCTTCATCTGGTACTATGTATGTGCCTACTGGTTCGAATATGGACGCTTATAACGAGATATTACCAAGCGGTTGGACTTTGAGTACATACACACTATCATAACCTAACACCAATAAATGTAAGGCCGCCTTGATTTTTCAGGGCGGTCTTATTATATTCTATGTATATGAACTGGAACGATATATCATTAAAACAGTACCTAGATATTACTGACGTGTACGAGGACACGACACTGGACGATGCCGACAAACTGGTCAAACTGTGCTGGATTGTGTATGACATTGACATACTTCAAGTGCCTATAACCGAATACCATAAATACGTTGAGGGCTTGAACTTCATTGGAAAGAAAATTCCAAAGTCCCCACTGGTGGACGAATACACCGTCAACGGTCACACATACGTAATGACTGACGACGTGTCGAAGATGAACGTAGCCCAGTATATGGACATAGACCTTATAATCAAGAAGGACACTTCGATTAGCAACTATCCAGAACTGCTTTCGGCGTTTATGATTCCAAAAGGCTGCAAATACGGCGAGGGCTACCAGAGGGAAAAAATTATTGGCGATATGGAGGACTTGCCTATAACCCACGTTGTCGCGATTGCCGCTTTTTTTTTGAGATGTTGGAAAAGATACATTCGTCTTTCCCTGATATTTTTGTATCTAAGGATGAAGAAACTACCGAAAGCGGAGAGGAAGAAAATACGTCAGGAAATGAAGACGATGGAGAAAATAACACTTTCTCTGTGTTCCCGCTTATAATGCTTTGTGCGAAGGAAAGTTGTACCCCAGTTATGTTAGTGTTCGACTGGCCGATTGGAATGCTGTTCTACACCTCGACTTTCATTATGATGCAGAACCGTAAAAAAGAGGAGGCGTTACGAAAAATCAAGCCACGGGGCTGATTTATATTCTAATATAAACTGATTTGAAATGAACAGAGTTAAGACAACTATAACAATAACGGCAGACCCCGACAACGACCGTCTGATGTGGTATAGCGTTACGGCTGGGACTTCCAACGTGATATTCCGTGGTAAATGCTACGTATTAAAGTCACAAGCAAATGTGACACTTGATATTACCGACGTGGTGAACAACTATATATACAAAGGGTTTGGTATATTTAACCCAAAGTGGGACAGTGGGTCACAGGGCTACCAGCAACCTTACACGGGACAGAACCGAACTACTAGTTTCGGTATTTCCTTAAACGGAAATGCAGGTGAATATAATATAGCCAATGTGACAGTCAAACTATACAGTGAAAGTACGTTCACGAACCTTGTCGCCTCCTCTACAATCAATAACGTATATTTCCATTCAATTGCACCAGAGGACGAAAAGGGTGGATTTAATATTTCAACCTATATAACTAACTATTACGACATTAATCTTATTCCCCATCTACCTAAGATTTCAACACAAAACCTTTTGTACGGACAGTTGGCTTACGGAAGGGGTAATTGGAGATGGGTTAATTCAAGTGATATGGTATTGCTTGCCCAGAATCTTGGGAGTTATAATAGTTACGTATGTGTTTGTAATTTACAAGATATATACAGTTTTAGCCTTCCTGACAACACACTGTATAGTAAAGACAATTCGAGTTACAACAAATACCCGATGTTGAAACTTGACGACTGTGCCAGACCGTACTATCTGCTGTGGCTTAATCCTAACGGCGGCTTCCAGAGTTACGGTTTTGAGAAAACCACAGTCCCAGTTGAGAACTATACCACTAATTACCGTCTGACGATGGACGATTACAGTTACAAAGTCAACCAGACTTTGAACCAGAGATACAAGTTAAAGACTGGACTTGTTACCGACGCTGAATACAAGGTGTTACTGACTGCTGCACGTTCGCCATATTGCATTCTCTACATAACCGAACTTGACAGGGCTTATTTCGTCAATGTGACTAATACGAATTTGGAATATAAGACTTACTCGAACCAAGGACGCAAACTATTCAATTTTGAATGCGAGGTGGAACTGGCGGAGAAGGATTTCCAGATAATTTGATTTTGCTGTATATTTATAATATATTATAGTTGGTTATGGATAGGGACGAAATACTAGAATATATATACAACCTGAATTTTGTCGAGGGTTACAGCCGACAGTTGGCTAACACTGACGACTGGGACATTATCGAGGACATTATTCAGGAAATATACTTGCAACTGTGCGAGGTTAGCAACGAGAAATGGCAGAATCTGTTGAAACAAGGCACAACTAACGACAGTTTCAAGGCTGTCAGGGGTTATGTGGCTGGACTTATACACCGAAACATCCGTTCGAAGAACAGCAGGGCTTACTATAAGTTGAAGAGACATTGGGAAAAAGAAATACCCATTGACGACGCTACGATGAAAATAATAGAGGAAATACCAGACGATGAACCGCAAATATTTCAATGACACTGGTAAAATGACAGAGGAGGTCACGGAAATGGAGGACTATATACGACAGCAGATTGACAATATTTGGTGCGAACCTATTGAAAGGGTTTATTACAAAAGGCTGTCCGTGCTTCCATTGTCTGATTTGAGGTTGTGGCTTGTGTATTCGCTGTTAGACCATTCAATAATAAAGACAGCCAGACTTTTCTCCTGCGACAGGAAAACTGTGTCGGCTGCAATAGAAAGAATAAAAAAGGAATTGTTATGACATATCTGAACATATTTTTGATTGCTGTTATTTGTACGTTCTGTCTTGACGTGTCTGGATTTGTTGACGAAGTGACTTCTATGATTTCAGGCTGGATGACAAAGGGTGTCGTGAAGAAACCGTTTCAGTTGAAACCGTTTACTTGTAGTCTATGTAGTACTTTTTGGATTTCGTTGATATATGTACTATGCACTGGACAGTTCAGTCTTTTGGTTATGACTTGGATTTGTGTATGTGCGTGGCTCACTACAATCATACCACACTTTTTTTACTTCTTGGAGGCATTTGTCACCGAGTTGTTTAACGAACTTAATAAACACTTTAATCTGAATTAATATGTTGATACTTAATAAAACCGCTTATACTAAGTTAAAACCCTATGAATCGCATTTCAAACAAGCAGTCTGGGGTAACTATGTGAATTGCTCTTTATTGAGAATAAAAGAGATATACGAGATAGTTAAAACTTGTAACTACAATAAGTCGGCTAACTTTTCGTGTAATAGTTGTCGGTTGCACTTTCTTCAAGATATTGGCAATGCGTACTTCAAATATCAAGAAGATACCAAAGAAACAATGAAGCAAGTCAGGGAAGGTAAAATAAATAAAAATAAGGAGAAGGAGGAAGATAAAGATGTTTGAACCATTCCATTCCGACGGTGAAACACCGTTCGACACTTCCAAGTTTCCCACGACTGGATATGATTTGGGAATGAAAGACCCAGATACCATAATGCTGGCTGAGTATATAGGCGACCTGTTGGTTGAAGGCTACAAGAAAACGTATATCGGTCAATGTTTGGCAAAGGAACTGGGACTTAAATACCTCAATGCCGACGCACTGGTTGCAAAGGCGTTCAAGATGTTGCAGAAAAAGAACGAGGTAGACAGCGACACCCTTAGAAGTAGCAATCTGAAACGGCTGACACATATTTATGAAACAGCAATTCAGCAGGGCGACCTGAAGAACGCAATCGCAGCCGTCAAGGAAATCAATGCCTTATTTAGTCTGGATATTCAAAAACTCGAAGTAGGTGGTGACGGTCAGTTTACATTCCAACTGGGAGGTGTGAAAGACTAGTGGCAAAGAAACAGACCAGTAAAAAAATAGTCGGTCAGGACTTATACAGATGGCAGAGGGATGTTGTAGACTTATACTTACAACACCCCAAGAACAGTATTATAACGGTAAACAGCCCCAGACAGAGGGGTAAAAGCCTTATGGTCGAGAATATCGCAATAATGGAGTGTGTGAACCATTCCAACTGGTCTGTGTATATCATTATGCCAACCTATATCGCCGTGCGTAAAATGTACAAGGAACTGACAAGGATGCTGTCTGTCATTCCAGGGCTTGTAAAGGCTTCTTCTGCCCAGTATTTCGACATTGATTTTGTCAACGGCTCCCAGATATGCCTCCGTTCAATCGGCTCTGGCGACGCTTTGCGAGGCAACACAGCGAATTTGCTGTTTATCGACGAAGGTGCATTCATACCACTGGAAACAGCGATTGAAACCGTGTTCCCGTACACCAATGCCACGTCAGGCGACATAATCATTACCTCAACCCCGACAATCAAGGACACTGAACTGAACCTGTTTGCAAAATACTATTTCGCTGGGTTGGAAGGATTACCTAACACGTACACTGTAGATTGGAGTGACTATGACACTTCCGCGTTGATGCCGTCTGAAAAATTGGAACTGTATAATAAAACTATGCCGTTCCGCATTTTTGAAAACGAAATACTGGGTCATTTCCTTGAACTGAACAGCGACCTATGGAATCTGGAACCGATACTGATGCCGAACTACGGTCTGTTCACCGACAATATGTGTGCTGGACTTGACTTTGGCTGTGGTGTCGAGAACGACAGTACGACACTTGCTGTGTTCAATAATTCAGACCAGATGTGCAAACTGACGAACATAAACGATATGAAGCCAGTGGACACGGTTCATTTTATAGTAAACCAGTTGAAGGGTATGACTGGGATAAAACGCCTTGTGGTCGAACTTAATTCAATAGGAACGATTTACTATGATATGCTGAAAAGGGAAATAACCAAGGCTGGACTTAGAATACGCATAATACCTTTCACGACAACGAACGACACCAAGCGTGAAATTGTTGAAAACCTCCAGTTAGAAATTGCGAACCAAGTGATAGGACTTGTCAAAGATAACACTTTGCTGACACAGTTTGCAGCGTTCCAAATGAAAACAACACCCACAGGGCGTATCACTTACGAGAACAGCAACGACAACCTACACGACGACATTGTTATGGCTGTCGCTATGGCCAGATGGGGTGCTAAGAAGTCAGGCTATGTCGTGCGTTGATTTATATTCTTAATAATATAATTGCTTATGGAATACAATTACCCGAAAACCAGATACTGCCACGACTACAACCACTGTCGGGCAATAGGATGCGAACACAGAGACTGTATGTTATATTTTGCTTATCTGGAAGCAAAAGAACTAAATCTTAAAGATTATAAGTGCTGGGAACATTGTAGCGATGAATACCTCAGTTACGTTCCAGTTACGATACACGAAAGGAGTGAAGAATGAACATAGGTTACTTGATACAAAAACTATATTTGATAGTCCATCTGATAACAGAGAAACTGCTGGAATTCATATACAGTCCAATATGGGTAATATATGAGATTATTTCTGGTGCAATTGAAATAATAAAAATAAAGACACAGGGTGAGGAACCAGAGACAGAACCAGAACCACAGCCTAGTGTACAAACTTTCCCGTCAACCAATGAAAATCGTGAGGGGGAACAATATCTTCCAATTGGTTTCAAACACTATGATACGGACAGAAAATAAACCAATATGGCAACGTGATAAAAAACGGGTGGCAAAGAAAAAAACACCCAAACATCTGGAATACGACCTTCAGGTTGAATGCGTAAATTGGTTTCACAGATATTTCAAAAACTATGTGCTTTACAGTGTCCCTGTCGAAGGGTGTGTCAACCAAATGACAAAGTTCAAGAAAAGCGGTCTGTTGCCAGGCGTTGCAGACCTTGTTGCGCTGTTTCCTGACGGTAGGTCTGTCTATATTGAAATGAAGTCACCAGAGGGCAGACAGAGACAGGCACAGTCGGTATTCGAACGTAAAATAGTGAACCTTGGTTTTGACTACTATATCTGTCGAAGCCTTGAACAATTCAAAGAAATAATACACAAATACACAATGAAATGACTTTATTTGATATAGTTGCAGCGTTCGAGGGCTGCAAACTTACCGCTTATAAATGTCCTGCTGGGGTATGGACTATCGGCTACGGTGCAACCACCTATGTAGACGGCTCAAAGATTCAAAAGGGTGACAAGATTACACAAAAGGACGCTGACGAAATGCTGCGGATAACGCTCGAAAAATTCAGGGCTGACACGGCTAGGGTAGTGCCAGCGACGCTTCCTGCTGGTGCTGTTGACGCTTTGACAAGTTTCGCGTATAACTGTGGGCTGGGTGCGTTGCAGCGTTCGACACTGCTGAAGAAGATAAAGGCGAACCCGCTTGGACTTAAAGGCATAAAGGCTGAATTTCTCAAATGGAATAAGTCGAATGGTAAGGAACTGGCAGGATTGACCAACAGACGACTGAAAGAATACAAAATGTATGAGGATGCAATCCTGTCGCAATATTCCAAATATGAGTTACTGTATATGCAGCCACCGAAGTAAAAAATACCCACCGTCTCACGACGATGGGGCTTATGAAAGAAAATACAAATTCAGTATTAATATTCAAAAAACTCAATATCGTCATCGACTTGACCAAGCAGTCTGGTCTCAAAGCCGTGAACTTTGAAGTGCTTGCAACCGTACTCTTCCTGAAATTGTAGCATAAGTGCTTTTGCCAATATCACAAACTCCATTAACGGTATTTCGTCCTTAAACGCTGCCATATCGTAGAAATCGGCATTGTCGTCACCGAAGCCGTAAAACTCACGGGATTCGTCGTAATCCTCGTGTTGGCTGTTGTAGTAGGTCATAACCTTGTCCTTATGAGGGAACAGGCTTACATTCTTTTTGGTGTTGAGGGTCATAACCTCGTTCTCAACCGTACCGCTGACGGTCATTGTCTCGTTGCTCATTTCTTTTTTTGACATAATATTTAAAATTTTATTTATTATTAATATTTATTTATTCATTTATCGTTGTAATAACATTTAAAAGAAATTTTATCAACATCTGCATATATAACGTAGAAAAGTTCGTTTTCTTACTGTCCTTTTATTTTTTCACATTATTTAACATATAGATATTTATTTCAATTCAAATAGATTAAATTCTCATTCGTTAACTGTCCTTGCTGTTTTTGAAAGACGCGACAAAGATACGAACATTTTTGGAATACGCAAGAAATTTTTATCATTTTTAAGAAAAAAGTTTTATTTTGGTTGGTTTAAACCAAACACTCTACCAATTAGTGAGTTATGTTTTTCTGTTATGACCTTGAATGTACCCATTTTTAACATTTGGATTTTGCAAAAATGTCATCCTAACTGTCATATTCCAAAAATTTGACCCTCTTTTCTTCAACATCTTTTAAGTCCCGATACACAACGTCAGCGCGTACGATTATACCGTCATCAGTCCTCACCGTAAAAGTCTCAATGTCGCCAGCGATTCGCAACGCCATAGCCTCCTTGACCTTTCTTTCATACATCTGCATATAGTTCGGCATCCGTTCCATTTCCATCATCTGCCTCCAACTTATCTTTTCTTGGGCAATGGCTCGTTTGCACTGCGGTATGTCGATGACAGTGGGCTTCAAGACTGGGATTTGATATCCCGACCAATTCAATAGTTTCAGACCTATTTTCTCACACAGTTTCTTCATAGATACCTATTGCGTCACATATTAACTGAGTTATTTGGAGTCCTGCCAATTCTTCAAGGTCGAAGTCTGGGCAGTCCGTTACTATACCGTCGTATATTTCCAGTTCCCTGTTTTCCTCATCGTACATCCAATCGCATTCTGGCGGTATCTCACCAGTCCTTAGATAATAATCTACACCTTCGTCTGGTGTCATTAATCCGACACCGAACTGACATCTGCTGTAAAGCACAGTTTCAATGTATTCTTCCAGTTTCATATCAATTTATTTTTAATTTATAATACTTGGTACATATCTTCACATCCTGTTATGTCTTTCCAACTTGTCTAAGTGTTTTACGATTGCCTCACAAAGGCTTATGAATGCCTTTCCCTCATCCTCTCGGAAAATATAGGATTGTTTCGCTTGGAACACTGGTCTATTTTTCATTTTCTCCCAGTACGGCTGTTTGAATTGTCTTTGCTTGTCGACACGCTTCTGTACGTTGTCAAGCCAGTCTGTCCATCCGTTCTTCTGTGCCTCCACTTTCAACGGAATAAGTTTTTTCATTTCGCTTTCCCATTCATCTTGGGTTTTTGCCTTGTACATTTCGTCAAGGATGGCATTGCCTTGCTGTTGTAAATCTTGTTTTGTCATTGTTATTGATTTTTATTTAATTTTTTCTTCAAATAATACTGGTGTCCACGTTCACGTTCACGTTCCTTAAAATCTGTGTCATTATGGTAACGGTTGTGATAGTATTCGCGTCGGTAGGCTTTCAATTTTTTTGTCTGTCGATATGCCTCTGGATTGTCACGTTTAATACCACCACTTCTGCGGTCGTTAATACAGAATCCGTCCCGTTTGGCATTCTTGATAAACCAGTCCTCCAGCACTTCTGCTTGTCTTGCTGTGAGGTTGTCGAACAACACACGATGTTCTATACCATCCCAGCCGAACTGCTCAATATACGGGTACAATGAACAGTCTTTGTATTGTGACGGTGCAAATCTATTACAGGGCTCTTGTTTAGATTTACCAAAATAGCAATCCATCTCTGGGGTAATGTGTACATACACATAGTAGCCTGTTGTCTTTGGATATTTTCTTTTCATAACAATAAATAGTAGTTTTGTTCGTTTTATATTCACGAATATACAACATTTATAAAGCGAAAATGATGGAAAACTGTTAAAAAAATATAAATCTTCACTAGTAAAAAAGTTGTACGGCTGTTAACGTGTACACACATAAAAACACGCTTCAGTTAACGTTTAAAATTCAAATACATATTGAAAATGAACTATATACAAAATATTTTGTATATCTATCCCAAGTCTATACATTCAACAATACGCCACTTTTCAGCCATTGTTAACGTTTACGTGGTGTCGTGTTAATGCAATAAAACAGGAGGAACTTCGTTATACTTCCAAACACAAAAACACAAAACTATGGCAAGGACAACAAGACCCACATTGAACGTCGTACTTCGTGACGACCGCGACAGCACCTATTATTTCGTAATCCGTTGGAAAGGCAAAGCCTACTGGCATTCCACTGGGGTGAGAGGTACAACCAAGTACGGCTGGAAAAAGACCAAAAGTATAGTCGAAGAGTTCGACCGCATAGAAACGCTTCTGGTCGACTTTCAGGGCGACGATGGTACACTTGTCCACCTGTGGGACAAAACGCTCCCAGATGACAAAAAAAGCACACTGGCGAGCCTCCTAGATGAACTGGCAAAGGTCAGACGGATGAGTGACCACACGGTCAAGAATTACCAGAGGGCAATACAATTGTACACTGAAAGGTTCGGAAACCGCTGTGCCACAACGGATGAAGTACAGGGCTGGCTCAAAGACCTACGGTCACAGTTCATAAATTCGACCATCTGGTCTTACTCTATCAGTTTGAAGTCCCTATTCAACTACGGCATTAGGAGTGGTATGTACCAGTCCAACCCGTTCCATTTTGACCTTAGTAAACAAGGGTACAAGCCAAAGCGACAGCCCAAGGCAAGGAACAGTGCGGAAGTATGGGGGCTGTGGAACGAATGGGAACAGGAAGGAAACATTTGGGCTGGCATTTGGTTGGCTGGATTTACGTTCTGTGGTTTGGCATTGGCCGATATGCTGCGGGTGGACTGGAGGGATTTACCAGTGCGGTACTTCGACGGCAAGCGGTATTTCTGTTTCACCATTGAACGCAAAAAGACGAACCAGACTGCCCAAGTGGTCGTGGAAGCAACCGCCAGGGCTGAGAAGTTACGTTGGTTGATGAATGAAGTGTGTGGCTGGGGGATGACCTGTGAGGCACTTACTGAGAAACTTAACAGACAGTTGGGGTATTTGAAAGGCTTTAAACCGAAACTGACCTACTACCAAGCCCGACACACTTACGCCACACAGTTGGTAAAGACAAAAGCCCCATTAAACACTATTGCTTCACTGCTTGGAAGAAACGTAAGGCAAATAGAAACGTACATCCAGACAGTACAGAGTTATGAAGTACTGGCATCTGAGGTTTCTAAATTAAGTGACTTGGAATAGTTATACTTTGAATTTCGAAACCCTGCTTTGCTTGATTGAACTTTGACTTGGTTAACTCTGCACTGAGTTCCAAGTCATTTGTTTTTTTGTAGAAGTGTTGAATAATTTCGTTGAAGTAGTAGGCTACATACGCCTTGGTATAGCCTTTCAGTTTCGGTTCGTAGCCACCAAGTATGTTGGAAATCATTTGAAAGTTCAATATTAACGAACCGCGATAACTTAACGGTGACATACGGTACTTCTCTATCGGTTCAAAGTTGTTAGGTTTGTATATGTGGTATGTGTCACCGTTGGTAAAGCGTAGTAATATGTCATTGTTGTCATTGGAAGTTGTACTAAGGTACTCGTATTCCTTGGTTATCTTGGAACGGTGTTCTTCAAGTCTGTCACCAGTGTAAAGTTTACCCAATTTGTTCCAATATACTTGGAAGTTTTTTGATTGTTCCTCTGGTGTCAATGTCCCTATAACATCCTTAAACCTTTTCCAACTGTTCCAGAAGTCTGAACTGTTCATTGTACTGTTCTCTTTATTACAGGTACTATCATCTACATTACCAGTATTAATATTTTTTAATTCTTTTTTCTCTTCTTTTTTTTGTGTACATATTTTATGTACATCTGGCGTACATATTTTATGTACATCTGGTGTAGTGTTTTTATGTACACTCAATATACTTTTTTTATGTACATCTGGTGTACATATATTATGTACGTCTGTATTTGTATCGTTCTTTTCACTATACAAATTGGAAACCGTTCTAACTCCATTGGATTGTATCAGTCCTTTCTTTCTCAAAGACGGTTTTATAAAATTCCTGACATAATAATAGTTTATACCCGTAAGTTCCGCAATCTGCTGGTTCGTCAGAAAGCAAGCCTTACTTTCACCATTCTTGGTATAGTAATCTATTAATGAAAGAACCAACTTTTCGTTGGCTGAGAGGTCAGTCATTTGCAAGACCCCAATAGGGATGAATATCCCTGTAAGATTTACGTTCTTCATACTCCTATGTATTTTTATTTATAACCTACCCCAATTTGTTTAAGGTTAAAGGAGAGACACCGTGGTAAATTGGAGTATGAAACCCACGATGCCCCACCTGTATTTCCGAATATACTACATTTTAATTAATAAATATGTGATATAATTTCTACATTACCCGAATTAACATAGTTTAACAGTTCAGTATAACTATGCAAGCGTTTTGCGTTCCTGTGTTCCAATATCAAACGACACTCATTAAGAATTGACATTTCTTTGTCATAACCACGAGTATGCCACATTGTTTCTTCCACTTCACCAAGGGTGTATTCGTGTGCTATAACATTAATAATACATCCGTAATATTCATTATCAATTTTCCCTTTCAAATACATTTGATGCTTCCAGTAAACAAAGTTGGTAGTTTCATTAAATATCCTATTATTTGTTTTCGTCAGAACCTTAGATGTATCACACCATTCTTTGAACTGTTTGTACTCTGGAATATATACATTATTATAAACGCTGTCTATACTGTCACATTCGTTAATGTATTTAATCTTAGCCATTTCACGGAACTTAGAAGAGTTGGTAATGAAGTGTTCCCAAAGTTCAGTTGTGTCTTTAATTGACCATATTACTGTTCTGTCACCCATATAGTCATAAGGCATATATTCCCAT
>JAEEGL012944177.1_pt1 | contig 16910 bp, 11 predicted proteins | sample 9134231 | NCBI WGS metagenome assembly JAEEGL01 (sample SAMN16246548, study PRJNA631951) | gut metagenome | biome: gut microbiome; feature: rumen; material: fiber-attached | host: Bos | place: Iran: Karaj | collected 2018-10
ACACAATAAAAGCTTTCGGTCCAGCCTTTCTCGAAAGGCTGGCGAGGGCCGGGGGCAGCGCCCACGGTCGCCCGCCGCAGCGGGCGAAATCTTTGCGCTTATAAAAGCGCAGGAAAGGTTTTAGGAAAACCCTCGCCGGGGAAGACTCCCCCGCGGTGCGGGGGAGGTGGCGGCAAAGCCGCCGGAGAGGGACGGGGGCCGTCAGCCCTCCTAAGTGCGAAGCACAAAATCCCCCAACTTTCCGTGAAGAGGCTTTTTTGTTGTTTTTGAGAAAACTTGAGTTCGCTGCGCGGCGGAGCGGCGCAGGGTGCGGGTTGCCGGTGGCAACCTCTTCCGCAGGCAGAAGCACCGACCGAGCCGATAGGCGAGACCGCCATGCTGCCGGCGAGCGGCGAACAGCGAACGGCTGCATTCCGGCCACCGGTCACCGGCCACTTTTCTCAACACTCAACACTCGTCCGTTCCGTTTCTCCGGGCGTTCAGCGCGGCGAGGATGCGGGAGTGCTCCTTGTTGGTGATCTCGTACTTCAGCATCGGCAGCACGGAGAGGGCGAAGCCGAGGGCCGAGGGGATGGAGATGAGAAAGAACATGCCGAATCGGTATTTGGCAAACTCCGGCGCCGTGGCAAACATGAAGTCGCTGGCAGGGGAGGCGCTGATGGCGTTGTTGACGGCGTTGACCGCGTCGCCGGAAAAGCCGACCGCGGCGAACACCGCGCCCTGAATGATGGAGGAGATGCCCGCGCCGAGCTTGACTATAAAGCTCTGGCCGCTGAAGAAGACGCCGTCCGGGCGGTAGCCGGTGCGGTACTCGTCGTAGTCCACGCAGTCCGCGATCATAATGGACTGGATGACCTGGCACGCGCCGATGGTGGCGCCGCCCAGGAAGAAGAGCGCCGCCATCACGATCACCCAGTGCATCGCCATCAGGTTGGTGCCGTCCAGCAGGTACAGCACGAAGATGCCCACAAAGGGGATCGCCGCCAGCACGCTGCAGGCGTTGTTCACGGTGCGCTTTTCCAGCTTTTCGCACAGCATGGGCACCACGCCCATGGCGGCGAACATGCCGATAAAGATCGCGCCGCCCAGAATCAGCATATATTTGGTGTAATCCTGCCCGTTGCCGTTGATATCGCCGTAGTAGTAGGAGAGCAGCGTCATGGCCACAATGGAGAGGATGTTCATGGGCGAGCGGATCACGCCCGCGATCAGCACGCGGCGGAAGGGCTTGCAGTTCCACATGATGCGGATATTGTCCGTAAAGCTCTTGCGCTCCTCGGAGGGCTGCTTGACGCGCTCCTTGGCGAAGGCCGCGCACTCAAACAGCAGGCAGCCGACCACGGTGAGCGCCCCGCAGAACACGATAAAGCCCCACTGCATGCCGTCGTTGACGGAGAGGTTGTATTTATCCTTGAATACGTTGCCCAGATTCTGCGAAACGCTGATCACGGTGAGCATCACAATGCCGCCGCCGACGCCGCCCGCGATCCGCGCCAGCCCCAATATACCGGAGCGGTCCTTTTCGTTTTCGGTCATCAGGGACGTGATGCCCCAGATGGGGATATCGCCCGCCGTGTAGGTCATGCCCCACAGGATGTACGAAACGCCCGCCCAGCCGATGATCAGCGCGTTCATCCAGCCCGGGTTCCCGGCGGAATACTGCCGGTTGACAAAGGTGAGGATGGTGGTGACCATCACCACCGGCGGCACAAAGAACAGATAGGGCCTGCATTTGCCCCACTTGGTGCGGGTCTTATCCACGATGGTGCCCATCATCGGGTCGTTGATCGCGTCCCAGATGCGCGCCAGCGCCATGATCACGCTGATGGCCATGGCAGGCAGGAAAATGACGGACTGGAAATAGTACGCCATGCCGGTGGCGATCACGTTGTAGATGATGTTCTGCCCCAGCAGACCGGTCAGGTACATGGCCCGCTCCGGCCGGGTGTAGGTGTTGGGGTCGGTTGCTTTTTTGGACATACGGTTCGCTCCTCTCTCCCTTTGGATCTGATTTGATTGTACACGAAACAGCCGGAAAACGCAAGCGAGGATTTTAAGGGATTGTAACGGGCGCGCGTTTGTGGTATGATGCAGATGAAGCTGAAGAAAAACGCGGGGTGATAATATGCCGGAAGAAACAACGGAGCTCGTTTATACCATACGGCCCTGCCGCGCGGGGGATCTGGACGCGCTGCGCGCGATCTGCGAGGAGACCTCCACCATCCCGCTGAACGGCGAAAAGGACCGGCGCTTTCTGCTGCTGACGTTCTGCGACGCCTACGTGCGCTTCGCGCCGGAGAGCAGCTTTGTTGCCGCGGATGAAAACGACCATCCGCTGGGCTATCTTTTCTGCGCGGCGGATACCAAAGCGTTTTTTAAGATGTTCCGCAAGCACGTGCTGCCGGAGATCGCCTCGCTGGGGCCGAAATACGCCGTGATGGGCCGGGGCGTCTGCATGATGCAGACGTTCTGCGCGCGCTTCGCGCCGGCGCACATGCACATCGACCTGACGGCGGCTGCCCGCCGCAGGGGGATCGGCTCGGCGCTGATCGCCGCGATGAAAAAGAAGCTGGCGGCACGGGGGATATCGCGGGTTTCGCTCAGCGTGAGCCGGAAAAACACCGCCGCCATCCGGTTTTACGAAAAGAACGGTTTCCGGTCGCTCGTCAGGGCCTTCGGAGAAAACCTGATGCGCGCGGAAACGAACGTATAGAGCAAAAAAACATGAAAAAGACCAAAAAGAGCAAAAAAAAGAATCTCTCCCGCACACCGCCGCTGTCGACGATCGATAAATGCGTCTATTTTGTGCTGTTTGTTTCTTTGATTTTCCTTTTTTCTTTGTACGTTTACGGTCTTTATGACCTCCGTCAGTTTTTGGCGTTCCGGGATCCGAACATGCTTGCATCTTCCGAACACTGGGATTTTCTTTTTTGTCTGCCGTTTATGATGTTCGTAACGATCAGCGTGGGTGTGTTTCTGAGTGCGCATTACGGCAACAGAACGCCGATTTTCGGCAACGCAAAAATAAAATACGGGGAACAGCCGTGGGCGAAGGACTGTTTCCCGCTGTTCGATCCCCGCAGAAAAAAGGGTACGGTACGCCCTTCGGCGAAAAAACGGCGAAAAACGCTTATCGCGGTCTGGTGCGCCGTTGCGTTTCTTTTGCTGCTGCTCGTGCCCTTCGGCCTGTTCGGAAGGGACTGCCTTTACCGGGATCTCAGCGTAAACAGTTTTAACACCGTGAACCGGATCGAGGGCAGGACATATACGCAGGAAAAATTTGCACATCTCACGGTTCAAACAAACTTCTCTTCCAATTACAGGAGCTTTTACCGGAAGTGGAGATATGAGGTGGGCATTGAAATGAGCGACGGGAAGGTTTTCTGGTTTTCCTCGAAAGATTTTGACCGGCGCGATGAAAACCGTAAGGATACCGCGCTGAAGACGATGCTGGAGATCAAAAGCCGCTTTTCGCCGGATCAGATCACCGTCAAAGGCGCAGAGGACGTAGATCGGGTGGCGGAATATCTCTCACTCAACGAAGAACAGACGCGGCTGCTGTACGAGCTGTTTTCCTTAAATTGATTCGCGATAAAGAGAACGCTGCATGATATTTTAATCGCAGATAAAGTATGAGAGTATAACTCTACGGATAAAAAGGGAACATATTGCACGAATTCACTGATTGCTGCAGCATGAAAGCAAAAGACCTCGTCCGCGGACGAGGTTTTTGTATGTGCAATCGTTTTTTCGGTGGGTCCGGTTTATTCAGGCGTTTTCTGTGCGGTCTTTTTTTGTTTGTTTTATGAAGTATAGGAGAATGAAGACCGCGCTGAACAGGAACCAGAAGCCGGACGCCGTATAGATCGGGCCGTAGGGAAGATCGGGGAAGGAATACCCGTTTGCGCAGATGACGTAAATAAAAACCGCGGCGGCGAACGAGACACAGACCGGGATCACAGCGCCGAAAGCCTTTTTTCTGATCAAAATCACGATCAGCGCGACCGTACATACCATGCCGAGCAGCCACCACGGGGCAACGGTGAGCAGCATGGTTTCGCTGAATTCAAAAACGGCAAAGCAGAGCTTTTGATTGATTTTATAAAACAGATCGTTGACAAAAAGAGAGCCGTTATAAAAACAGAAAAGGCTCTGATACACGCAGAAAACGGCATGGACGAGCACGGCGGCAGCGGCAGCCGCATTTTTTGCGGGTTTACGGACAGACGTATTCTTTTTCATCCTTACTGCACAACCTTTCTCTGCGGGGGCGGCTCAGAAGCATCCGCCGCCGAGGAGGCGCATCGCCGCGTTTGCGATCAGCGGGGCGGCAACGGCCGCGACGGTCAGCTTTTTGCCGACGGTTTCAACGCGGCGGCGTTTCAGCCATGTAATACACGTCAGCAGCAGGGCAAGCCCGCCCACGGAGAGCGTAACGATGCTCCATGCGGCGCGTACAAATCCGCTGAAAAACATGATAAGCAGAAATCCGTCGGAGATCAGTTCATCCACCGCAAGCGCAAGGGGATAATCCAAAAGCTCGTTTGCGACGGCCAGCGCCGCGCATACCACGGACGCGATCTGCGCCGCTTTTACGGCCTTTTCCAAAGCGCGGGGTTTTTCGTTTTCCGTCAAAGTCACCTCTTAACCCGTAAAATAGATGATGGCGGCAGCTACGAAGAAGATCGCGGGGAGAAAGACGGCCGCGAAGGTGAGCTTTCCGTTGCCGACGCGGTCGTTTTTGATCCAGAATATGAGAAGCCAGATCAGCGATACCGCGTAGGCGACCGCCGCGCAGAATCCCGTGACGGAGAGGATGAGAAACAGCAGTCCGTAGCAGATCTCGGGCAGCCCGTGCGCAAAGAGTGTGTACAAAAACGTTCCCGCAGCCAGCGCCGTCGTCAGCAGGGCGATGATCTGTGATATTTTTAAGCCGTGTTCGGACATCAAAGATCGCTCCTTTCCCGGTTCCCGATTCCAACATAGCACGGGGAACGGCAAAGGAGCGTTTTTTGTCATTTTTGGCCGGGTTTGTGTAAAAATCAAACCGGAGTGAGGCAGATTTATTGACTCTGCCGTCTTGTTTTTTCTTTGGCAATCTCTTATACTTTAATCGGCTATTTTGCAAGAAGGACGTAAATTTTCGGTAATCAGAAAAAGGGGCGATTAGTATGAATGTGAAGAGAGATATTTTTATTTCTTACCGTAACGACGGAGAAGGTAATAACTTTACTGCGAGATTGTATCAGTTTTTGGACGGCATGGAGTACAGTGTATACTTTAATTCCATGGAACAGCATAGCGGGAGTTTTCCGGATCGGCTGAAAGAAGCAATTGAAAACTGTAAAGATTTTATTTTAATTGTTTCCTTCGGTTGTCTGGAAGGTTTGAAGGAAAAAAATGACAAAGATTGGGTACGGAAGGAAATCCTGTACGCAGTAGAATGCGGGAAGCCGATTACCCCCGTTTATATCGGAAAAACAGTAGTTCCCGAGAATTGGAAAGAATATCCGAAAGATATCCAGTTTTTGTTTGTACAACAATCCGTCTATCTGCCGGAGCAGTTTGAACATGCGCCGATTCAGGATTTGCTTACGAAGTTTTTTTCAAAACCCTCAAAGGGTATATTTAGAGACGTAGCGAACGGAAACGACGCATATGATTTGCACCTTGATTTCACAAACACACTGAAACGGGCGGAATCGGGAGATACAGAAGCAATGTTTGAGATCGGCTGTATGTATTATCATGGGTATGCTACCGTTGACGGCTGTGACGGAAAAACAAATTACGCGGAAGCAGCCAGATGGTTCGAGAAGTGCAAAGACTTGAACAAAAATCTTGCGCCGTATATAGAGTCTTTGATTGGGAATCTGTATTACAGAGGGCAAATGCCATTTGAAGAACAGTCTTTTCAAAAGGCTCTGGATCACTATGAAAGAGCTGCGGAGCTGTCTTCCTATTTCGGTTATCAGGACAAAGTCGGTTTCATGAAAAGCGAGGGGTTCGGACAGGAAATCGTTTATGAGGAGATCGTTGAACTGTTTGACCGTATTAAAGACGACTGTTCCGTAAACGCAAAGAACAATATGGCTAAGTTTTACATAAATTACGGTCAGTTCCGCAAGGCAATAGATGTGCTGGAAAGTATAGACACGCCCTTTGCAGATGCAGAATACCAGCTTGGCCTTTTATATCAAAGAGGCGTTCATGTTGATCCTCCGAAACCGGATATGCATCTTGCAGTAGAACACTTAAGAAACGCGGAAGAAATGGGACACGTAGAAGCGCTACACACGCTGGGGTTGATATATTTCAGAGGTACGAACGGATATCGACAAAATCTGAAAAAAGCCAGAGAATACTATAAACGAGCAGCTGAACAGGGGCTCAGGACCGCTAATTACGATTATGCGTGGATGTGCGCCTTTGGTCTCGGCGGTAATCGGGACGTTGAAGAGGCGATCCGGTATTATGAAAGAGCTGCAGAAAAAGGACATGCCATCAGTATGATAGAGTTGGCGCAGCTTTATCAGGAACCTGAGTGCAGAAACTACCAAAAAGCTTTTGAATGGGCGAAAAAGGGCGCTGTAACAGGAGACCCTACAGGAGAATTTATTTTAGGAAATCTGTATTTCTTTGGGCGTGGGTGTGTGGCTGATATGAATAATGCGATGAAATATTATAAAAGAGCGCTTGATCACGGAATTATTCAGGCGGAATTCATGATGAAAAAAATAAAGATGAAATAACAACGTCTGTGCCCATCCCGATTTACAAACCGTTGTGTTGATGAAAAAACGGAGATTTGGTCTGCCCATCTCTCCGTTTTTTGTTATTCCTCAAAGATCCCGTAGCTCTGCAGCATCCATTTGCCCACCTCGTACATCACGGCGATCTGCTTCTGCTGGATGTACAGCGGCGGGTCGGCAAGGCGGTCCTCTGGCTTCACGTCTCGCCGGTAATGGGGCCAGGCGGACCGGCGGCGCAGCGTTTTGCCGCCCTCAAACGTAAACGTGCCTTTGTAGCCGACGTCGATGAGCCCCTGCAGCACCCGGTCGAAGTTCACGGTGCCGCTCAGCGGCATCCGGTGGGAATCCGCGTTGCCGTCGTTATCCTGCGCGTGGATCGCGCGCAGCTCGGCGCCCATGTCCATGATGTCGGAATACTGGTCCCGGTTCTGCACGTTGCCGTGGCCGATGTCCCAGCAGATATGCAGCCGCGGGATGCCCGCCGCCCGCACGAAATCGGCGAGCTCCCGGCCCGTGCGCAGGTAGTATTCGGGGTTCCACTGCTCGGCGCTGTTTTCAACCAGCATGTCCACGCCGTGCTTCTCCGCGTCCTCTGCAAACAGCCGGAAAAACGCGACGTTCTGCGCAAGGAATTCCTCCGGCGAGCCGCCCGCGTACCCCTGGGCGTGGATCACCGTGCAGGGGATGCCCAGCATGCCGCAGGCCTCGATGGCCCGCCGGGTGGCCAGGATCAGCGCGTCGCGCGTTTCCCCGGGGGCAAAATGCTCTCCGTCCGGCGCGTGGGACTGGCAGAAATCCAGCCCGTCGGCCGCGGCGGCCGCGGCAACGTCCTCAATTTCGCGCTTCCAGCCGTCGCCGGGGGCAAGCCAGGGCGAGCCTTTGTAGATGACGCGGTATATGGAGAGGTCCAGATGCCGGAAGCCCGTGGCCGCCATGCCCCGTACGGGCGCGGCGACGCTTCTGTCCGCGTAATACGCGGCAAGATCCCCCGTGGTGGTTGCAAGCTTCATACGTTTTCCTCCCTTGTACGGTCCAATGATATCATTCTAATCGGAATCCGCCGGACTGTCAAGGCAAAACGGAGGGCCGCGGCGTACCCTCTCTTTGACAAAACGCCGGAAAAATGGTATATAATGAGTACGAAAAAAAGGGGGCGTGGCTTATAAAAAGAGTAAAGGTATTGTCGGTGTACGACGCGTTTGAATACGTGATGGCGCATTATTATCCCGCGGGGACGGAGGCGGTGTCCGAAGGAGAGGCGGCCGCGGTGCGGAAGGATACCTACGCGGTGATCTCGATCCAGGACAGCGGGAACGGCGGCTTCGGCGTGGCGTTTACCGAAAACGCGTTCTGCAAAGGTGTGCTGACGCTGCTGTTTGACGACGTGTACCGCGAAACGCCGGACGCCGTCCTGTTCAGCGACGAAATGGCCGTCGCGGTGATCCGCTTTATCGATGCGCACCGGGATGCGGAAACGCTGCTGGTGCACTGCTACGCGGGGCAGTCGCGCTCCCGCGCCGTGGGCGCTTTCGCCCTGAAGTATCTGGGTGGCAGAAATGACGCGTACGTAAGGACCGGCAGCCCGAACATGCACGTGTACAACACGCTGCTGCGCGCCGCAGGGCTTGACGGATAGGCGCGAAAAACCGCCCGGCCGCGAAATGATCTGCTTTTTGCCGAGGGAAGAAGGGCCCGGACGGACCCGTCTTCCCTCCCTCTTCCGTTCCGGGAAAGAACCTGGAGTATAATAAAGAAAAAGCACGAAAATAGCGTCGCAAAAATTAAGGGTTTTTTAAGAATCCGGGAAAAAAAGATTGCAATAAGCAAGAATACATGTTATATTATAACAGTTAGAAACAGAAATCGTATGGCTGTAAAACCGGCGGAAACAAAAGCGTCGGAAACTTGTTTTTTGAACGTCGGAATCTGCCGGAAACGCGATTTTATAGGGGTGATATAATGAAAAAAACGGTTGCATTTTTCATTTGTCTGGTGTTGGCGGCAACGCTGGTATTGAACTGTGCTGCGGTCGACGTTACAACAGAAAAAGAATATAAAGCTTTGGATCTTGTGATCATCGTTGACAAGAGCGGTTCCATGCTCACGTCAGACGGAGACCGCATGGCGCCGGAAGCCGCAGATATGCTTATAAGTATGGTTCCCAGCATTATAAGCAATAAAGCGAATCGTGTCGGCATCGTTACGTTCAATACGAAAGCGGAGGTTCTGGGCAAAGGGAACGGCCTTGTTGCAATCGAGGATTTCGCTGCGCTGGAGTCTTTGCGGTCGGAGATCGAGAAAATCGAGTACAAGGGCGGGACCGGGATCGGCAACGCCTTGCTTGCGGCCAAGGAGCTTCTGGAGCAGTATTCGGACGACGAGCATGCAAAAGGGATCGTTTTGCTTACCGACGGGGTAAACGATTTCGGCCTGAACATGTTGGAGCTCTCCTTATGCAACGATAACGAAACCAAAGCGCTGCTTTGGGCCAAGGAAGTCGGCTGCCCGATTTATTGCCTCGGGTATGATTACGTTCAGGAAGACGGCGAAGCCTCCATCGGTGAAGAAGGGCGGAAGCACCTGAAGTCGATTGCCGATGATACCGACGGCAAGTTTGAAAGCGTAGACGATATCGTTGAGGCGAGGCACGTTTTTGAGCGGTTCCTTGCGGATATGCAGGATATAAAAGTTATAGAAGTCTGCACCATCCCCGGAGACGGCGGCTACCACGAGTGTACGATCCCCGTGTCCTCCGCCGTGGCCGAGCTGGATATCAGTCTCGTGGGCGGTAAGAGCATTATGGCGGATGACGCGGATATCCATCTTTACGATCCCTCGGGTGCGGAGATCGACTTGGTGAATTCCGGCAGAGTCCGTTATCGCGTAGGCAAGTCCTTTATCTGCATCAAGGTGGTTCTGCCGAAGGCCGGAGATTGGCTGCTTACTACGAAAAAAGTGATCAGTGACGAGGATATCCACGTTAATTTTTTGGAGCATACCCAGATCAATCTGGTGAGCCGGTTCATTTATCCCGACGGGAATCCGCCGGGCGTAGCCTATACGAACGACGTTGTGGGGCTGCAGGTATGGTTCTCCTTTGACGGGCAGGATCTGACGGACACAGAGGTTTACGACGCCGTAAAATCAGCGGAAGCCAGATTTGTGTCCCACGTGGATCCGAACGAGACAAAAGTGGTTCCTCTGGAGCGGGACGGGCTTTCTTTTACGGGCAGCTTCAAAATCCCGCAGGACAGCTACTATGACGTCTTTATCCGGATCGAATGGGATTCCTTTTACCGTGAAGCAAAGGAAGAGATCGCCTCCAGCAATAAGCCTTTATATCTGGTAGGTCAGCCGGAAGATGTTTCCATCAACAAAAAGAAAACGGCGGAACTTGCAAACGTTTATCAGTACGTTGCGGATGATGAGAACGATAAGATCACGGTAAGCGTTGCCGGCATTTCGAAGCAAAACGTGATCGACGCGGCGGTGGATAACGATAAGATCGTGATTACCTGCAAGGATTCGTGGGTCGGGCTGTTTACGTCCGCCGCCGTCACATTGGAATACCGTGATGCGCAGGGGAACACCGTTCCTGTGGACGTTACCGTAAAATGCAAGGATCCGGTTGCGATCGCGCTGCTCATCTGCGGCATCCTGCTGCTTGCGGGAATCGCGCTGGCGATACTTTACGGTATATATCTCAGAACGCACAGGCTTTTGGGCAGCGCGATGGTCACGGAGCTTTCCGAGGGCAGTGTTGACGTCGGAGGGTCGTTCCGGCCTGCAGGGGTCTCTTTGAAATGGTCCGAGCCGGCCGCTGTGAATCATCAGAATGCCATAAACGGTGTTCCTCCCGTTGTAAATATGCCCGGCGGCGTTCCCATGCCCGGCGGTGTTTTCGTTCCCGGCGGCGCACCTGTTCCCGGCGGCGCACCTGTTCCCGGCGGCGCACCCGTTCCCGGCGGCGCACCTGTTCCCGGCGGCGCACCTGTTCCCGGCGGCGCTCCCGTTCCCGGCGGCGTTTCCGTTCCCGGCGGCGCACCCGTTCCTGGCGGCGCACCCGTTCCCGGCGGTGTTTCCGTCCCCGGCGGTGTTTCCGTCCCCGGCGGAGAAAATACCCCATCGGCGGAAGAGGCTGCTGCAATCGCGGCGTATAATCGCGAAGTGAATTTCGGCAGCCGCAGAAAGCATAAAGTTTCCGTTTTTGAGGTGCTTGATATTTTCTCAAAGCAATATTCCACTTACTTTACGCAGAAGAATATCAGCGATCCGCAGACGGCCAGGGCAGCAAAGAGAATACTCGAAGACGTTTCGCCGGTCACGAAAAAAATGTATTTGCTCGGTTCCCTGCGCGGAAAAACAGGCGCCGTGCTGAAGTTTGCAAGCGCACTGGTCCGCGGGAAAAACGTAAAGCTGTATTTTGAAAAGCCGCGGGTAACCGGAATCAAAGCCGCGCTGCCTTACAACAGAACCGATGCGCAGTCCCGTACGCTCAGCTTCGTTGTTGTTACCGATGATACTTCCGAACCGAAAAAGGGCGTGCGCGTAACGATATATCTGCATTACGCAAACAGATAAAGTATTTTCTTCGGCGAAAGAAGATCCTGATCGGTTTTCTTCCGCCGGGAAGCGATATAAATCTAAAAAATAAAACTATAATAAAGGAGACAGTTTTATGGCAGAGATTCAAAGAAGAGACATCGATTCAAAAAAGCTGAAGGATCTGCAGGCGCAGTACGGCGGGCTCATTTCGGGTTCTGTGCGTTCGAGGATCAGCGAGGGTACGAGCGTCCTCGTGGTAGGTGCCGGCGGTATGGGCTGCAAAACGGTCAATCGGATCGTCCGGGAGTATCAGGAGCATTTTACGGAGACCTCGGATTTATCGTGGCTTGCGATTGATACAAATCAGGAGGAGCTTGACAAGATCAATATTCTGAACGGCGGATACGTGGAAACGAAGGACACTTTTCCCGTTTATGATCCTGCCGTAAAGGATGCGCTTAAAGCTCCGAGATCCGATTATATCAGATCTTTCGTTTCCGACGACGTCCCGCAGCAGGAAATCACTGAACAGGGCGCAAACGCCGTGCGCTGCGTAGGCAGGGTGATGCTGTGCGCGTCCCCCAAATACGGAGAACTGCTTGAGGAACTGAAAACAAGGATCGGCAATATGCACGGATCGAAAAAGGAGATCATTTTCGTGGCAGGTATTTCGGGCGGCACGGGCAGCGGTACCTTTATCGATATCGGTTATATGCTCAGATATCTTACGCGGGGCATGGCCAATACGGACGTGTTCGGCGTGTTCTATACGCCGGACGTTCAGAGAAACGAGGACGGAATCAAAGGCAAACCCGACGTTTGGGAAGGCCTTGAGAAAAACGGGTATGCCGCCCTCAAAGAGCTGGATTATTTCATGAGCGTGGGCGAGCACGGAACCGGAAACGTATATTCCATGAAGCTTCAGACCGGCTATACCGATGTCGGCGGCCATATTTCAACTGTAATGACCTCCGGTTTGCCGATCTTTGAAAACGACCACGTTTTTCTGGTTTCCGCTACCGGACAGGACGACGATTGCCTGAGCATTATCACCGAAACGGCGATCAGCCTTCTGAATATGTTCCGTCGGTCCGCAAAGGACGATGCGCAGGGTAACCAGCAGGACGTGTTGAGCAATATCTGCAACAAAAAAGCACACAGACTGAACTGGAGCGCCAGAATCGGCAGCACGAATAACAATCAGCCTACGGATCCCGCCGGTATGGCACACACGGATCTGCCGGTATTTATGAATTATCATTATTCCTCCCTCGGCTACCGCTCCGTATATATCCCGCGCAACGAGATGGCGGCTTACTGTCTCAGCCTGATTCTGAACGATCTGTTTGAAGTGAAATTCAAGCAGGCGTTGGACATGGTGACACCGCAATACGTAGCGCAGTTTGAACAAGTGTGCGAGCTTGATTCGCTTGACCGTATCATTGAAAGGGTCAGATCGCTCTGCGGCGTTACGGACAGCGATCTGCGTCTGGTACCGGGCACGCACGCCGGTTACCCGGAGGGCGGCATTCATTTGAAAAACGGCCAGGATGCGATCGACGAAACGCTCAGACTCGCCGCAGACAAATGCAGCGGGCTTCGTGTCGGCATGTTGAATCCGGCGAATATAGAACGCATCTGGGCATATTTCAGCGCGCTTCTTGATCAGTATTTGTTTAACGATGCCAACATGTGGAACTTTTTCGGCCCGTATGGCACGGTGGCGATTTTGACCGGTCACGATACGAACGCCGGCAGGGTGCTCGGCGTCATTGACCACTTGGAGATCTACGCGACCACGGGCGTAGATCAATTGATCGGCAAACTTCAGACTACGGCGCAGGCGAAGCTGCAGGCGCTGCAGCAGGAAAAAACAATACGTGAAGCCGATATCCATGTAACGAAGGAAGAACTGGCGCATTTCGTGGATCTTTGTGAGGATTACGGAAAAGCTTCATTTGAATTATTCTTTGTCAGGGATATCATAAAAGAGCTGCTGATCCATATTTATAACTACGCGCTGGCGCTCAACAACCGCACGTTTGCAACCTATATCCCGATGCTCGAGGAGATCAAAGAGATTATTAACAGAGACACCACCGGGTTCATGAGCGGCGGGTTCGCGCATTCCGGCGGAAGCGTCACCTATGCCGTAAACTGTTTTACGTTATCCACACAGCTGCAGCAGAACGAGCTTTTCAACAGCTTTTTTGCCGGATATATCAATAACAATCCCGAGGTGCAGATGGCGAGGGACGCCCTGATTGCCCAGATGTTCAGCAAAGAAAACCGGCCGTATTGGGAAAGCCTTGCGATGAACGACGCGGAGCGCCAGCAGGCGGCCGGCGGAGACGCGGGCGCCGTGATCACGGATTCCAAGATCAGAGAAAAGCTCCGCTCTGTTTTCAGCTCCGTAACAAAGCCTTTGGTGGGCGATATGCTGCAGAAGCTGATCACGATGATCTACTGCGAACCGAATCAATTCCGTAAAGTGGTAAATAAAACCAAGGGCGAGCCGATCACGATTGATGATTTGAAAAGTTATTGGGAGAGTGATACCCAAGGGCGAAATATCGCTTTGCAGAAGGCCGCGGAAAGAATCGCGGCGGAACTGGAAAAGGGAAATATGATCGCTTTTGAGCCGTCTGTTGCGCCAACCTTCAAAGAAAATTGTACGGTCACACACATAGAGGTCTGTTCGATTCCGGAACTTGGCGATCTTGATCCGAACACCGGTATCAATCTGAATAAGATGATCAAAGCCAAGCTTCCCAGCGACGCAAGTTTTGGCCTGATCAGCGACTTGGATTCCCGTACGGAGATCTGCTCTTACATGAACACACCTTATATTCCGCTGCCGTTTGTGAGGAACATGAGGACTTATGCCGAGATCTATTACAAGTCTGAGTCTGTGATCAAAAATTCCGCCGGGCGTCAGGGCGACGAGGTCGGTGAAAAATGGCAACTCTATTTACCGGAGATTTACGGTGTAGATGCGGAGGATTATTTCCATAAGCTCGGCGTGGCGCGGTTCGACAGAGAAACGTTCCCGCACGGCTATCACGACCGGGCGTGCTATGAAGAGATTCGCGTGCTTGCGGACTACGCTCTGAAAAACGGCATTCTTTATGATGACGGCCAAAGGTACCATCTGTTCTTCCTGAAAGAAACCTATGATGAAGCAGGCCTTACAAAGGAAGCGCTTCTGGATCGGATCCGCGTGCGGTATATCGAAATGCTGCAGAATGCCGCCGCAGGGCAGAAGATTACGTGGAGAGACGCCGTGAAAGCGCTGGAGACAGACAGAAGAGACGAAGGCTGCTATCATGTGGATATCCTGCTCAGCCGCTCGGTTGTGAACCATCGCCTGGCTGACATGCAGATGGCCGAGATCGAGCCGAAGGATACGGCGGTTCAGAACCTGCACCGTTTGATCCGCTCGGATCTACGCACACTGATGATTTTGCGTAATGTCGTCGCCTGGTTTAAGGAAAAGAATTTCTTTGAGGCGGTTGCCAATGCGCAGCAGGCGATCGAAACGAAGCGTTCCGTACCGCAGTGCGTCGGGTATTTCCTTGCCGCGTATCGCATGGGAAAGATCAAGCTGTACCATTCCGATAAACAAAACAAGGATTATCTCGTATATGAAAAGGCCGGCAAGCCCGCCATGCTGGTGGATCTTTCGCAGCTTGATCCGAGAATTGACGAGGACTTTAAGTGGTTCCTTGCCGTTTCAGTGTTCAACAGAAAGATTTACAATAATGGGGATGAAGCCGCAAGAATGGAGTTGCGCGAAGAACTGGAATTGCGGTACAGAGGATTTCTTGCTGACGCGACTGCTGTGTCGCTGGAGTGGAGAACGGACGTTTACGCTGTTCTGAAAAAAGCGCGCGAGGATAAAGACGACATCGTGATGTCGGATATTTATAAAGAACTCGGCGCCGCGTATCTTGTAACGCCTCAGCGCGGGGATTATTCCTATCCCGCGCCTGTTACCGGCGGCAATACCGGAGATATCGGCAGGCAGATCCTTGCGAATATCGATATCGTGCTGGAAGCGATGGAACTCCGTTCCGGTGCCAACGACAGAAACCTACTTGAAGCATCTCAGGACGCTGCAGGCGGGGGCATGCCCGCCGGAGAAACCCCGGACGAATTTGATTGATGATTGAATGAAACGCAAACGGGTGGGTCCCACGGATCCACCCGTAAGCAAAGCAATATTTTACAGGAGGAGTGTTGGTTGTGAAGAATAAATCCGTCGGGAACAAAAAAAACAACGTTGAGCTGATTCTGTCAATCGTTGCGTCTTTGATTGCCGGGTTCGTATTCTGGATTGCAGGCGAAGTGATTTTTTATCCGTTGACGGATCGGCTGTTTACACCGTTGAGCATCGCGATCTATTTTCTGATCTTTTTCTGCGTTCTTGCCGTTTACGCCGTTCTTTCGATCACGGTGAAAAACGGGGGAAAAAGGGTCGGCCTTGTGCTGAAGAACGCCGCCAAGATGCTGATCGCGCTGCTCTGCGCATTTCTTCTTGTAACAGGCGTTTTTGAATTTCTTTATGAACTCGGCCGTACGCAGGTACCGTCCCCCACCTCTTATATTTTTTTGATCGACGATTCCGGTTCCATGGGCGGTACAGAGCAGGAGCGGATCGACGCCGTAAACGAAGTGATGAAGGACAGCACCCTTCCCTTTGCGGTTTACAAATTCGAAGACAAGGCAGTAAAGCTGCGCGATATGGGGCGGTATTCCGGATTGCTCGACGCCAAACAGCTCGGTTTTAACTCTTCGGGCGGAACGAATATCGTAGGCAGCCTGAAGAAGGTTGTGGACGATTACACCGCGGGGCTGCTGGCCGGCGCGGGGGATCATCCGAAGATCTTGCTTTTAAGCGACGGCGGCAGCAGCAGCTTCGGTCTCAGCGAAGTCGTGAGCCGCTGTAAATCGAACGGGATCACGATCAGTTCCATCGGCGTGGCCGGCTGCAACGCCGCCCTGTTGGAAAAGATCGCCAAAAAAACCGGCGGTGGCTTTGTTTACTGCAATAACGTATCCGAATTAAAGCAAGGTATGTCGCAGGCGCTCACCGCCGAAGCGGACAGAAATCTGCTTTCGGAGCGGTACGTTTACGAAAGGGACGCCCTTTACGCCGTGCTGCGGATCCTGTTCCTTTCGCTGATGGGGATCTTATGGTCGGTGTTGAAGCTGTTCCTTACGGATTGGGACGATATTTCGGGGAAACGGTTCATTTTGATCTCGAGCATATGCTGTTGTGTAGGGGCATTTGTGGTTGAATTCGGCGCGGCGGAGCAATCGATGTCGCTGTTACGGTTGATCTTTGTTCTTTTATGGGCACCAATGCCCGGCAGCAAGAAGCTTCCGAAAGAGATGCGTAACGCTGCCGGTCAGCCGCAAGGCGGAGAGATCCCGGGCGTTACGATAGACCCGAACAAAAAGAGGATCAATGATCAACAGGGGGGGCCCGGAACTGATCCTGTGATGCGGATCGTCAACGGTGAAGAAAAAAAAGATCCTGACAGTGAAAAGCACGGCGGCGCACCCGTTCCCGGCGGCGCACCCGTTCCCGGCGGCGCACCCGTTCCCGGC
>JAEEGL013722144.1_pt1 | contig 16910 bp, 13 predicted proteins | sample 9134231 | NCBI WGS metagenome assembly JAEEGL01 (sample SAMN16246548, study PRJNA631951) | gut metagenome | biome: gut microbiome; feature: rumen; material: fiber-attached | host: Bos | place: Iran: Karaj | collected 2018-10
CTGCCCGAGGCAGGAGTCAGGTACCTGACGATGGGAGCCAATGCAACCCGCTCGGTCATCCCATTCGACCTGCCGACCGTTTACCGTTGGGAGTCGCCTTCCGGCAACTCGATGATATCCTATCGGTGCGACCATTACCATACGGGCAATTTCTGGGGGATCGACAAGGGCGACATCGACAAATTCTCCGAAAATGTGTTCGCTTATCTCGGGAAACTGAAGGACGGAGGCTACCCTTATCCTATGGTCGCGGTGCAGTATTCGGGCTTCTGGACCGACAACTCGCCGCCCAATCTCGCCGAGTCTGACCTTATCCGTGCCTGGAATGAAAAATATGCATACCCGAAGCTCCGAAGCGCTACGGCAAGTGAATTTATCAGCCTGATAGACAAGGAGTACGGTTCCTCGCTTCCGGTTTACAGGGCGGCTTTCCCGGATTATTGGACCGACGGTTTCGGCTCGGCGGCCCGTGAAACCGCGGCCTCCCGGAAGACCCAGTCGGATGCCGGCGTGGTGGAAGGGATGCTGTCGATGGCCCTTCTCGGAGGCGACAGTGAGGCTGCCGGATATGGTGACCGGATGGGCCATATCCGTGAGAATCTGCTCTTTTACGATGAGCATACTTTCGGCGCCTCGGAAAGCATAAGCGACCCCTTCTGCGAGAATTCCGAAGTCCAGTGGGCGGAGAAAGGCTCCTATGTCTGGGATGCGCTGAAGAATACCCAGATGATGTACGAAACGGCCGCCGGCCGCCTTCAGGGGAATCTGTATCGCACTGTATATCCGACAGTTACATTCTTCAACACACTTGGAGTAAAGCGCTCGGCGCCCTGTACTATATTCATCGACAATACCCTGGCTCCTCCCGGAACCGCATTCGAACTGGTCGCTCCCGACGGCACTTCGCTGGCCGTACAGCAGGAAGCCGTAAGGAGGGAGGGAAGGTACTTCACCATCTGGGCCGAGGATGTCCCTGCAATGGGCTACAAGACCTTCGAAATCCGGCTCGGACAAGGGTCCACCCATATACCGGAGTCTTCCGGGTGGGACGGCGGCGCCTTAGAGAATGACTTTTACCGTATAGAATTCGATAAGGCGAAAGGAGGAATCAGTTCCCTTTACGACAAGCAGCTTGGGAAAGAGCTGATAGACAAAGGCGCTTCATGGAATCTCGGAGAATGCATCTACGAGACCCTTCAGGGCGACCGGAGGCAGATGATTGACCTGAAGTTCGACAAATATGACAGGAAGGGATTCGACAGCGTGAAGTATTCCGGAACCACGGCGGGCGACCTTTTCACAACTGTGTCCTTCGAAGGCTCGCTTAAGGGCTGTGACAAGGATTACGGTGTCAGGGTGGATGTGAAACTCCATCATAAAGTCAAGCGTATCGATCTGTGTTACAGGCTCAAGCGCCTTCCCGAAACGGATCCGGCGGGGATTTATGTGGCTTTCCCCTTCGAGGTCGCGGGCGGCAAGCTTGCATTCGACGTGCCTGGCGGCCTGCTTGTAGCGGGGGAGAACCAGATTCCCTCTACTACAGCTGCCTGGAACACCGTCCAAAGTTTCGTTTCGGCCCGGAACAAGGATATGCAGGTGCTGGTCGGCACTCCCGAGGTCCCGCTATGGATGATGGGCGAGCTGATGAACGATCCTTTCCGGAAAGACCATATCCACGACAAGACGCATTGCTTCTCCTGGGTGATGAACAATTACTGGTTCACCAATTTCCGGGCTTCCCAGGAAGGGGAGTTCAGATGGAATTATGCAATCACCTCACTTCCTGGATGTTCCGATCCTGCCGCCTGGAGCTTCGGGCTTGACAACCGGACTCCTCTTTATGCGAGGGTCCTGCCTGCCGTGCCGGCCTCGGCAGTCAAGGGATCGAAAGAACGTGAAAAGTCGTTCCTTTCGATCGATGCCCCGGATCTCCTTCTGACAGGGACATACCCCTCGGAAGACGGAAGCCTGATTCTCAGCGTCAGGGAAACCGGCGGGAAGAAAGCCGTCCTTTCCGTCAGGGGAGAGGACGGAGGCCGGCTGCCTTTCGTCCCTGTCAATGTACTCGGAGATGAGAAGGGAGCCCGTACCACATCCCTTGAGGTGGCGCCTTACGCCAATGTTTTTGTTCGTATGAATCCTTAAGAATCAATATGTTATTATGAAAAGGTTACTATTGTTCCCTGCTCTCGCCGTCATTGTTTTGTCGGCATGCACGAAAAAGATTGTCGACCTTCCGAGAGAGAAGGCCCCTCAGGCCCTTGAAGATGCTTTCGGCAATTATGTCAAAGCAATCGAGGAAGCTGGGGAAGACATCCATAGCATTATGATTGTCCAACATGGTAAAGTGTTGGAAGAGAAATGGTTCGGAGATGCCGCCCCGGACGTCCCCCACGTGCTGCATTCGGTCAGCAAGACCTTTACTTCGGCTGCCGTCGGGCTTGCCATAAATGACGGCCTCCTGAGCCTTGACGACCGTTTGGTGGACCTGTTCCCTGACAAACTGCCTTCAGAAGTGAGCGAAAACCTCAAGAAAAGCACCATAAAGGATCTCCTGACAATGAGCGGCGGCCACGACAAGGAGCCTTCGCTGGACCGTTCCGACCCTGAAGCGGACTGGGAGAAGATTTTCCTCGCAGCTCCATTTGACCACGAGCCGGGACAGTGGTTCTGGTACAACAGTCTTGGAACATATATGCTCTCGGCTGCAGTACAGAAAGTTACGGGACGAAAAGTGGTGGAATACCTGGACGAGAGACTGTTCGGCCCCCTGAATATCGCCACTCCAAAATGGGAAGAGAGTCCGCAGGGGATCAACTGCGGCGGCTGGGGTCTCTACCTGAGGACCGAAGACCTCGCCAAGATGGGCCAGCTTATCCTACAGAAAGGAAAATGGAACGGGAAACAGGTGCTTCCCGCCTCCTGGGTGAAGGAGATGACCACCGCCCACATCTACTCGGCTCCCGCCGGCTGGAGTCCCGATGCCGTGAGGGACAACAAGATGAAACCCGAGGACAGTGACTGGCTGCAGGGATACTGCTACCAGATGTGGCGCTGCCGTCACAATGCAGTACGCGCTGACGGCGCCTGGGGGCAGTACATCATTGTGATGCCCGACCAGGACGCCGTCATTGCAGTTACTGCCAAGGTAGGCGATATGCAGAAGGAAATCAACTATATCTGGGATTACCTGCTGCCTGCCTTGGAAGAAAAGTGATCAGTCCAGGAGGCTGTGGATCGCGAGGCCGCTGCGCAGCTTCGGCTCGAACCAGGTTGTCTTCGGTGGCATGATGTTGCCGGTGTCGGCAATGTTCATCAGCTGCTTCATCGAGACCGGATAGAGTGCGAAAGCTACGGCCATTTCGCCGCTGTCCACGCGGCGGGCAAGTTCGCCGAGACCGCGGATGCCTCCTACGAAATCAATCCGCTTGTCGGTCCTTAAATCCTTTATGCCCAGTATCTTGTCCAAGACGAGATTGGACAGGATGGTGACATCGAGGCCGCCAATGGGGTCGTTGTCATCGAAGCGTCCATCCTTTGCCTTGAGAGAGTACCAGCGGCCTTCAAGATACATCGAGAAGGTGTGAAGGGCTGCCGGAGCGACCGGCTTGGCGGGACGTCCGCACCGCGGCTTGCTCAGAAGAGTCACCTCGAAATCTTCCTCAAGGGCTTTAAGCAAGCCTTCAGGTGTCAAGCCGTTCAGGTCCTTGACCACACGGTTGTAGTCGATTATCTTAAGCTGGCTCTCAGGGAAGCATACGGCCATGAACCAGTTGTATTCCTCGTTCCCGGTATGGGAGGGGTTATGGCTCCTCTTCTCTGCTCCTACCCTGGCTGCTGCTGCCGTACGATGGTGGCCGTCAGCTACATAGAAGGCGTCCACATCGTTGGTGAAGAGTTCCGTGATCCTGTCGTTGAGGGCTTTGTCGGTGATTGGCCAGAAGGTGTGTCCGAAGCCGTTCTCGTCGGTGAACTTGTATTCGGGCTTACCGGCGGCGACGGCGGAGACGATGCTGTTGATTTCCGTGTTGTCCTTGTATGCGAAGAAAACCGGCTCGATGTTGGCATTCTGGATACGGACGTGGATCATGCGGTCGTCTTCCTTGTCCTTGCGGGTCAGTTCGTGCTTCTTGATCTTTCCCTCGGCATAGTCGTCGGTATGAGCGCAGAGCACTATTCCGAACTGAGTCCTCTTGCCCATCGTCTGGGCATAGACATAATAACGGGGCTCGGGGTCGGCCACCAGCCATCCTTTCTCTTTCCAGGCCTTGAAGTTCGCCACGGCCTTGTCATAGACCTCGGGGGAATGCTCGTCGGCTATGGGATTGAAATCGATTTCCGGCTTGGTGATGTGCAGGAGGGATTTTTCCCCTGCCATCGCGAGGGCTTCCTGCGAGTTGAGCACGTCATACGGAGGCGCGGCGATTTCGGTCACCAGATCCTTGGGAGGGCGGATTGCCGCAAAAGGTTTTACTCTTACCATACTTGATTCTATTTGTTTACCTGGAACTTGCAATTGCCGGTGGCGAAGAAGTCGACTGTCTGTCGGGCGGCGGCGAGGCCGGCGTTAATGTTGGCTTCAGATGTCTGGGCGCCCATCTTCTTCGGGGTCGCAAACACCCTCAGGCCGAATTTTTCCTGCATGGCGGCATAGTTGTCAGGCATCACGTCTGTGATGTACTTGAGGTCGGGACGCTCTTCGAGAGCCTTCATAAGTCCTTCTTCATCAATGACTTCCTTGCGGGCCGTATTGACGAGTACTCCTCCCTTGGGCATCTTGGACACGAGGTCGTAGCCGATGCTCCGGATGGTCGAAGGCAGGGCGGGAATATGGATGGAAACATAGTCCGAGCTGGAGTAAAGTTCTTCGAGGCTGGTGACGGGAACGGCTCCGCCGGCTTCGATCTGCTCAGGGGTCAGGAACGGGTCGAGTGCGAGGACTTCCATTCCGAGAGCCTTTGCCTTTGCGCCCACGAGGCGGCCGACATTGCCGAAAGCCTGGATGCCGAGACGCTTCCCAAGGACTTCGCTGCCAGTGGCGGGCGTGAACTGGGTACGGGCCATGAATATCATCATGGCGACGGCGAGCTCGGCGACAGCGTTGCTGTTCTGCCCCGGGGTGTTCATGACGACTATGCCTTTAGCGGATGCGGCGGCAAGGTCCACGTTGTCATATCCGGCGCCGGCGCGAACGACGAGTTTCAGCCTCGGTGCCGCGGCGATGACCTCTGCGGTCACCTTGTCGGAGCGGATGATCATGGCGTCAGCGTCGGCTGCAGCTGCGACGAGGTCTTCCTGGGAGGGATATTTCTCCAGACGGACCATCTCGTGGCCGGCCTCTTCGAGAATCTTTCCGATACCTTCTGCGGCTTTGGGCGCGAAAGGTTTTTGAGTGGCTAGCAATACTTTCATTATCAATTATTTCTTGAGTTGTTCGAATTCTTGCATGCAGTCTACGAGGGCCTGGACGTCCTCGAGGGTGCAGGCGTTGTAGATGGATGCGCGGAAACCTCCGACGCTGCGGTGTCCCTTGAGGCCGATCATTCCTTTTTCTTTGGAGAAGGCGAGGAACTCATCCTGGAGATGCTCGTATCCGGGGGCCATCACGAAGCATACGTTCATCCTGGAACGGTCTTCCTTGGCGGCGGTTCCGATGAAGAGCGGGTTGCGGTCTATTTCGCCATAGAGGAGCTCGGCCTTGGCCTTGTCGATGGCCTCGATGGCCTTGACTCCACCCATTGCCTTGACCCACTTGAGCGTCTCATTCATAACATATATGGAGAAGACGGGAGGGGTGTTGAACATACTTTCCTTGTCGATGTGGGTGCGATAGTCCAGCATCGTAGGGATGTAGCGGCTAACCTTGCCGAGGGCGTCCTTGCGGACGATGGCGAAAATCACTCCGGCAGGGCCGACGTTCTTCTGGGCGCCGCCATAGATGAGGGTGTATTTGCTCACGTCCACAGGACGGCTCATGATGTCGGAGGACATATCGGCAATCAGCGGGACGGGGCAGTCGTAATCTTCCTTGATCTCGGTACCGTAGATGGTGTTGTTGGTGGTGATGTGAAGGTAGTCGAGGTCGGTGGGAATGTCGTAACCCTTGGGGATATAAGTGTAGTTCTTGTCCTTGGAGCAGGCGATGGCGTATGCCTCTCCGAAGCCCTGGGCTTCCTTGAGGGCCTTGTGCGCCCAGACTCCGGTGTCGAGGTAGGCGGCCTTCTTCTCGAGGAAATTCATGGCCACATAGAGGAACTGGAGCGAAGCTCCGCCTCCGAGGAAAACGACCTCGTGGGTGTCCGGTATATCGAGGAGCTCTTTCCAGAGGGCGCGGCACTCGTTCATCACGCTTTCCCATTCCTTTGTCCTGTGGGAAATCGAAATGACGGAGACACCGGTTCCCTTGAAGTCCTTGAGAGCTTCAATGGCATTGTCGATGGCACACTGCGGAAGTAGGCAGGGCCCTGCGTTGAATACGTGAACTTTTTTCATTGCAAATAGTGTATTTAATTGTATTTCAGATAGTTTCAATATAACATCCGGGGGTGCGGGAGAATTTTGCCCGAAGGCTTTCCCTCTGCGAAAGCGGTACTTTTACGGTCAGGAAACAGTCGGTCCCGAAGTCTTGGGCGGAGGGCTGCAGCCCCATGTCCTTGAGACCCTTCATCACTTCGTTCATACTGATGTAGGGGAAAGCGATTCGGACGGTTTCGGTGGCGGTTTTACGGACGACGCCGGCTTTGTCGAGGGCGTCTGCAGTAGAATTCTTGTATGCCCTGATGAGGCCCGGAATACCCAGTTTTATGCCGCCGAAGTACCTGACGACCACAACCAGTATATCGCTCAGCCCCCGGGAGTCGATCTGGCCGAGGATGGGACGTCCGGCGCTGCCGGAGGGCTCCCCGTCGTCGCTGCTGCGGAAGACTGAGCCGTCGTATCCCAGACGGTATGCATAACAGTGGTGCCTCGCGTCGTGGTATTCTTTACGCAGCGCCGCGACGGCCTCCCTGACTTCAGCTTCGGACTCTACGGGACGGGCAAAGGCTATGAACCTGGAGCCATTGTCCTTGAATAGCCCCTCGGACGGGGCGGAAATGCTGCTGTAGATATCCTGAATCTGTTTTCCGGAAGCCTCCATACCTCAAAAGTACGGCTTTTTGCAATATTTTGCAATCAGTATTCAAATAAATCAGGACAGATTCTGTTTTTTTTGTATCTTTGATATATCTTTTGACTGATTTGAAAGAGTTCTGACCAAAAAACGACGTTTATGGCACCAAAAGCTTTACTCTACAGAGTGTCCCTGACTGGCATCAAGGGGTTCACAAGGCTCTATGCGCTGAATCCGTCCACCAATCTATATACGTTCCACAAGCAGCTCAGATCCGACCTTGAATTCCCCCAGGACCAGCTGATATTGTTCAAGGCCCTGCGGGAGGATGGTTCGGTTGAAGGCCGTTACGGGCTTTTCGACCTCGGCTGCGGCGCCGTCGACGAGATATCCCTCGCCAAGACCGTGGCCGCCGGAGTGGTCTCTTTCGTGTATTTCTACGATGTGACCGCCCGAAAGAGCGTCAACATCACTTTCGAGGGAGAGTCTTCCGATTATTCTGTTCCGGCCGATTCCCCCCGGCTGGTCGAGACAAAGGGCCCCGTTCCCATCGAGTTCGAGAACGGTTACGTGGCCTATGAGGATCTCCCTGACGACCAGAAGCATATCCACAGGGGGACAACCTCCATTTTCGGAGGCGGCGGCCTGGATGATGACATCGACCTCGATGATGAAGATGAGGAGGACGAAGATGATGAAGACGATGATTCCTCAGATGAGGACGGCAAGGAGATCTTCGACGAGAATGAAGGCATCTGATCGCCGCGATGTCCCGTAAACTGACAATAATCCTTGGACCGACGGCTGTCGGCAAGACCTCCTATGCGATATCGAAGGCACTGGAGGCAGGCAGTCCGGTAATCTCCTGCGATTCCCGCCAGATTTTCCGCGAAATGAGGATCGGCACGGCTGTACCGTCCCCGGAAGAGCTCTCGGCAGTAAAGCATTATTTCATTCAGACTGAGTCTGTTACGTCTAATTATACTGCTGGTAGATACGAAGAGGATGCGCTGGCCCTGATAGGGAAACTGTTCTCTGAAGGACACGAAACCTTGGTAATGTGCGGAGGCTCCATGATGTATATCGATGCCGTTTGCGAGGGTTTCGATTCCATTCCTCCGGCTGGCCCCGGTATCCGGGAAGCCCTGATGGAGATGCTGTCGGAGGAAGGTGTCGGCGCCTTGGCAGAGAAGCTCCGCCATCTGGATCCGGCGACATGGGAAACGGTGGACAGGAATAATCCCCACCGTCTCGTCAGGGCCCTTGAAGTCTGCATCACTACAGGTCAGCCGTATTCCTCATTCCGCAAGGGAAAGAAGGCGGAAAGGGATTTCGATATAGAAAAAACCGGTCTCGCGATGCCACGCGAAAAGCTTTATGCGAGGATCGACGCCCGGGTGGACAGGATGATTGAGGACGGCCTGGTGGAGGAAGTCCGGAGCCTGCTGCCGTACAGGAACCTGCCGGCGCTGAGGACAGTAGGTTACCAGGAGATATTCCCTTATCTCGACGGGGAAATATCCCTGGACGAGGCCGTCTCACTCGTCAAGCGGAATTCCCGCCGCTACGCAAAGCGGCAGATGACCTGGTGGCGCCGTGACCCCGATATAGAGTGGGTGGATGCGGAAAGCCTGTGATTTGGAAATCCTCCGGCTGATGACTATATTTGTAAGGTTATGGATACCGTAATGGCAATACTCGCGATAATCGCTGGAGTGGTCGGAATAGTCGGCAGCATCCTGCCCGGACTTCCCGGACCACCTCTCGGATGGGTCGGTATGCTGCTCCTGTACCTCTGGGGCGGCGGAACCAACCGGAGCGGGGAACCGATGGGACTTACGCTTCTGCTTATAATGCTTGCGGTGACCGTGATCGTATCCATCCTGGATTATACCGTACCGTCGTATTTTACCCGGAAGACGGGAGGCAGCAAAGCCGGGGCCAGGGGCTCCCTGATCGGACTCTTCGTCGGGATGTTCTTTTTCCCTCCCTGGGGCATCCTCATAGGAGCGATGGGAGGGGCCTTCGCAGCAGAGCTCCTTCTTGCGCAGAAAAGCGGTCCGGATGCTCTCCGCTCAGCCTGGGGCGCGTTCCTGGGATTTATCTCCGGGACCGGCCTTAAATTGGTTTCTACCTGCATAATGTTTTATTATATAATAATTTACGCTTTTTGATAATATGTTCGGAAAAGAAGTATACTCAGCCCGAAGGGCGGCTTTGGTGAAGAAGATGCGCGAGAAGGGAGAGGACGGAATCATCCTTTTCATAGGCAATGCCGAAGCTCCCGCCCAGTATAAGGACAACGCTTATAAGTTCCGTCAGGACAGTTCCTGGCTGTATTATTTCGGGCTGGACGAGCCGCTGTTCGGTGCGGTCATCGATATTGATTCAGGTGAAGAGACCATATTTGCCAACGATGTCGAAATCGGTGACATCATCTGGATGGGTCCGCAGGAGAGCGTAGCCTCCAAGGCGCTCGGCGTCGGTGTGGGCCATACCGCTCCTCTCAAAAATATGGAGACGGTGGTGAAAAAGGCTGCGGCAAGTGGCCGCAAGGTGCATTTCCTGCCCCCGAGCCGGTATTATAACATATTGAGGCTGATGGAATTGACCGGTCTTCCGAGACCTGTCGTCGAGGATGGCTGCAGGGCTCTTACGGAGGCTGTCATATCGATGAGGCTGGTCAAGGAAGATTGCGAGATACAGGCGATCGACGATGCCTGCGATATCGGTATAAGGATGCATACCGCCGCCCGCGACAATGTCAAGGTGGGGACAGTCGAGCAGACCGTCGTCGGAATCATGGAAGGACTTACACTTTCCGAAGGCTGGGGCGTTTCGTTCCCGACAATCCTCACCCAGCATGGAGAAACTCTTCACAACCATCTGCACGACAAGGTGATAGAGCCCGGGAAGCTGCTTGTATGCGATGCCGGAGCCGAGAGCAACCTCCACTATGCCTCCGACTTTACCAGGACTCTTCCGACCGGAGGCCGCTTCACCCTGAAGCAGAGGGAAGTCTATCAGATAGTGTGTGACTGCAATGAGTTCGCTTTTTCAATGACCCGTCCCGGAATAACCTACCGGGAAGTCCATCTCGCGACGATGCGGGTGATGCTCGAGGGGTTGAAGAACCTGGGACTGGTAAGGGGCGACCTCGACGATATGGTCGAAATGGGTATCGCCGGACTGTTCCAGCCGCATGGCCTCGGCCACAATATGGGTCTCGACGTACACGATATGGAGGACCTCGGAGAGAATCTGGTCGGATATGATCCGGACCAGGTGCGCTCCACGCAGCTTGGACTGGGCAGCCTCAGGATGGCGCGCCGCCTGGTTCCCGGACATGTGGTTACGGACGAACCCGGCATCTACTTCATCCCTGCCCTAATCGACAAGTGGAAGGCTGAAAAGAGAGGAAAGGATTTCGTGAATTTCGATGCCCTGGACGCCTACCGCGACTTCGGCGGAATACGCCTCGAGGACGATGTGCTGGTCACGCGCGACGGGGCCAGAAGGCTCGGCCATTCAAGGCTTCCGATACGGCCTGATGACGTAGAAGCCGCTATGCAGTAGGACTTTATCCAAAGAGATACTTACGCTGCTCCTCGGTGAGGGTGTCGATTGCGACGCCCCAGTTCCTTAGTTCCATCCGTGCTACCCTGAGATCGGTTTCACGGGGAACGCTGTAGAGCATGCTGCCCGTTCTGCCGGACAGTCTCTCCCTGTTCTTGGCGAGATATTCGGCGCAAAGCGCCTGGATGGCGAAGGACATATCCATTATCTCGGCCGGGTGTCCGTCTCCTGCGGCAAGATTCACCAGCCTTCCTTCCCCGATGACATAGAGCGTCTTGCCATTGCCGAGAGTATAAGCCATGATGTTGTTCCTGGCCGGTCTCGAAGATATGGCGTTTTCTTTGAGGGCGGCGATATCCACTTCGACGTCGAAATGGCCGGCGTTGCAGAGTATGGCTCCGTCTTTCATCAGGGGGAAATGTTCGGCTGTTATAACTCCCTTGCATCCCGTAACGGTGACGAAAATGTCACCCAGGGCGGAGGCTTCATTCATGGGCATCACCTTGAAACCATCCATGACGGCTTCCATTGCCTTTATTGGATCCACCTCAGTGACAATCACTTCCGCTCCAAGTCCCTTCGCTCTCATCGCCACTCCTTTGCCGCACCATCCGTAGCCGGCGACAACCACGCTCTTCCCTGCAACGATCAGGTTCGTGGTCCGGTTTATGCCGTCCCAGACGGACTGTCCGGTGCCGTAGCGGTTGTCGAAAAGATGCTTGCAGTCGGCATCGTTTACCTTCATCATGGGGAACTTGAGCACTCCGCGGCGGTCCATTGCCTCCAGGCGCAGGATGCCGGTCGTGGTCTCTTCGCAGCCTCCGATGACCTTGCCGGCGAGTTCGGGGAACTCGGCGTGGATGGTCCCGACCAGGTCGCCTCCGTCATCGATGATGATGTCGGGGCCGGGGGAGAGCACGCTGCGGATGCCTTTTTCATATTCCTCCAAGGTGGCTCCGTGTACGGCGAAAACCTTCAGTCCCTCGTGTACGAGGGCGGCGGCGACATCGTCCTGGGTGGACAGGGGATTGCTGCCGGTTATGTACATGTCGGCCCCGCCGCTTGCGAGTACTTCGCAGAGCCGGGCGGTCTTGGCCTCGAGGTGTACCGACAAGGCAATCATCAGGCCCTTGAACGGGCGTGAGACGGTGAATTCCTTTTCCAGGGCATCCAGCAGGGGCATATGGTCGCGGACCCAGCGGATTTTCAACTCTCCGCTTTCCCAAAGTCCGGCATCTCTGATTTCGCTTTGCATAGGAGGATGGTTTAGTGGTGCAAAGATAGGCAAATCCAGCCACAAGAAGGCGGTTTTCGCCATTTTTATTTGGCTATGGGAACTGGATGAGTTAATTTTGCCTCGTTAAATGTTATTTGACATGGGACTATTGGAAGGAAAGACTGCCTTGATAACCGGAGCCGCAAGGGGCATCGGCAAGGCGATAGCGCTCAAGTTCGCCTCCGAAGGGGCTGACGTAGCGTTTACGGACCTCGTAATAAACGAGGCTGCGGAACAGACAATCAATGAGATAGCCGTTTTCGGGCACAAGGTGAAGGCATATGCGTCGGATGCTTCTTCGTTCGAGGGAACCCACGATGTCGTCGCCGAAGTGCTGAAAGATTTCGGCCGGATAGACATACTGGTGAACAATGCCGGCATTACCAAGGATTCGCTGGTGATGAGGATGACCGAGGCCCAGTGGGACGCCGTGATTTCGGTGAACCTGAAATCGGCCTTCAACTTCATCCACGAGGTGGTTCCGGTGATGGCCCGCCAGAGGGAAGGAAGCATCATCAACATGTCTTCGATAGCCGGCCTGATGGGAAATCCCGGCCAGGTCAATTATTCCGCCTCGAAGGCTGGACTGGTCGCTATGGCTAAATCAGTGGCTAAGGAGATGGGCTCCAGAGGTATAAGGGCCAATGCCATTGCTCCGGGATTCATTATTTCGGACATGACTGCGGCGCTCCCCGAGGCTGTCCGGGAGGAATATGTCAGGCAGGTTCCGCTTCGCAGGGGCGGTACCGTGGACGAGGTTGCAAAGGTCGCCCTGTTCCTGGCCAGCGACCTCTCGTCCTATGTGAGCGGGCAGGTTATCAGCGTAAACGGAGCCCTTTACTGTTAAACGGCTCGGGAAATGATTGATGCAGCGGCTTCCGCGGCCGACTTGTTGTTGCCGCGGCATTGCCTCGTGTGCGGGAGATTGTTGGGAAGGGAGGAAAGGCCGCTGTGCGCCCTTTGTCTTTCAGACCTGCCGTTGACCGGATTCCCGGGGCTTTCAAGGAACCCGATGTCGGCTTCCTTCAACCATCTTGTCCAGGATGGGCTGGACGGTGAATACCGCCCGTATTCCTATGCGGCGGCCCTTTTCTATTATGGAAAGGACGAGGGCGGGTACTCTTCGATTACAAAGGCTTTGAAATATCGCGGAGATTTTGCTACGGGGCGTTTCTTCGCGGAAATGCTTGCCGATAAAATGGCGGAAGCCTCTCATTGGCAAGATGTTACGGGCGTTGCCCCCGTGCCTCTCCATTGGACGAGATATTGGAAAAGAGGCTATAATCAGGCGTCTGTGATAGGGCGGGTGCTGGCCCGGCGGCTAGGCGTCCCTATGCTGCCCGGACTTCTGACGAGATGCCGCAGGACGGCTTCGCAGGCTACGCTTTCTTCCGCTTCCAAGGAGGGAAACGTGTCATCGGCATTCAAGGCTGCAGCTCCGCCTCCGGGTTCGTGGCATATACTGATTGTGGATGATGTCTATACGACCGGATCCACCCTGCACGCCTGCTACGAAGCGCTCAGGGCGGTGACAGGTCCGGATGTAAGGATATCAGTGGCTACTCTCGCCGTGGTTCAGGAGCGCCTGCCGGAATAGTGCCGCCCATTTGAGGTCTCCTCCGGCGATGAGTTTCTCGGGATGGAACTGAACCGCCGTCAGATGCCATTCGGCTGCTTCGTACGCTTCGGGAATCCCGTCGGATGTCCGGGCGGTGATCCTCACTCCCGGAGCCGGTTGTTTCACGGCCTGGTGGTGGGTGGAGTTGACATAGAGAGAGTCTGGGCCGAACAGCCTGCACAGCAGTGAGTTTCCGTCAATCCCAATCTTGTGTGAGGGCTGTGTCGACGGAGCGTTCTGGCTATGGTCGACGGCCGTCCCTTTCTGTAACGGAATATCCTGATACAGAGAGCCTCCGAGCACTACGTTAAGGATCTGCTCGCCTCGGCAGATGGCAAGTATCGGCAGTTTTCTACGGAGCGCTTCCCTGGCCAGCAGCACGTCGCTGGTGTCACGGACCGCCTCGATTTCCACTCCGGCTCCGGGAATTATGGTCTCGCCGTAATATGCCGGATCGATGTCGGCTCCGCCGGTGAATACGATGGCTTCTACCTTCGACAGAGCCTCTGATGCCTCTTCGGCTGTCCTGACATAGGGGATTACCACAGGACTGAATCCGGCCGCCCTGACGGCGTCCAGGTACGATTCGCTGACGCTGCCGTCGCTTTTGCCTGCGGAAATCCCGACCACGCGGTCTTCCTCAAGCGACCAGGGAATGTCTTCGGGGGCGGTTCCGCGGAGGGTGTCCGGCTCATCGGACATTTCATACTCCAGGGTTACGTTACCTTTGAAAAGGTCATCATGGGCAAACCAGGTTTTCGTATACGGCTTTCCGTTGATTTTCAGCGACTTGACATAACAGTTACGCTCGGACGCCCCCGGCGCCTTGATCCTCAGGGTACCGCCCGGGTGAGTGAAACTCAGGTCTTCGAAGAGGGGAGTGCCGGCGAAGTATCTGCCGTCCCCGTGGGTGACGGGGTAGAATCCCATCGCGCTGAAAACATACCAGGCTGACATCTGGCCGGTGTCTTCGTTGCCGCATATGCCGGTAGGGGAAGTGTCGTAGAGGTTGTACATCACTTCGGACAGTCTCTTCTGGGCCTTCCAGGGCTGCCCTGCATAATTGTACATATAGATTGTATGGTGGCTCGGCTCGTTGCCGTGGGCGTATTGGCCGATCATCCCGCTGATGTCGCCTGAGACAAATTCTCCGTGGAGTTCGGTTGAGGCTTCGAAGAGAGAATCCAGCTTGCTGATGAAGCGTTCCCTGCCTCCGAAAACGTCTATCAGGCCGCGTCCGTCGTGAGGGACGAAGAAAGTCCATTGCCATGAAGTCCCTTCGCAGAAATCGTCCCCTTCGTGATAATGGTTGCTGAAATGGGGGTCGAACGGCGTGCGCCACTGCCCGTTGCTGTCCTTTCCGCGCATAAACGACGTGGTGGCGTCGAACAGCGGCTGATAGCTCAGCGAACGGGTGAGGAATTCCTCATAGTCCTCGCGATGGCCGAGCATCCTTGCCATCTGTGCGATACACCAGTCGTCATAGGCGTATTCCAGCGTCTTGGACACGGATGTAATCTCCAGGTCACAAGGCACATAGCCGTATTTCAGATAGTTTCTCGACCCTCTGAAATCCTTGAGGAAATAGCCGAAGAAATCCCGGTTGGCCGATGCTTTCATCGCCTCGAATATCTTTTCGGCATCGAACCCGCGTATGCCTTTGGCGTAGGCGTCGGCTATGACGGGCATCGAATGGTAGCCGATCATGCACATATTCTCCTGGCCGCAGAGAGTCCATATGGGAAGCTGCCCGCAGTGGTCGTAATGCTCCTGCAGAGTGACCATAAGGTCGGACATCACTTCCGGATGGAGCAGGGTTATGAGCGGGTTCTGTGCCCTGAAAGTGTCCCAGAATCCCAGCACTCCGGCATAATAAGGGCGGTCGCTGCGGTACACCTGGACGTCGCTGCTGCGGAACCTTCCGTCAACGTCGGAATATATCTGGGGGTAGAGAAGGGAATAATAAAGGGTAGTGTAGAATACCCGTTTCTGCTCGCTGTCCGCATCCTTTATCTTAATGACTGACAGCTCTTTATCCCATTCCTTGCGGGCTTCTGCGAGGATCTTGTCAAAGTCCCTTCCCGCGCTCTCGGCCTCGAGGTTCAGGAGCGCTCCCTCCTCGCTTACGGGAGAGAGCCCCACCCAGGCAACGAGCGGCTTTCCGTCATCTTCGAACGAGAGGAGGGCCCTTGCGTCCCTGGATGTCAGTTCGTCAGCGCCTTCGACAATCGCCCGGTGGTCGAAAATCCGGTATTCCTTGAATGGTTTGTTGAACCTTGCGTAAAAATATACGTGCTGCTCCGGGCACCATCCGTTCGAAATCCTGGTGCCGCAGATGTCCCTGTCTCCTATGACTTTAAGGTGTGCGACCTTTACGGTGTCATAATCTTCGTCAGGCCAGATGGTACAGCCGTGTTCGCAGCCGAACTCGAGGTCGATCGAAAGAGCCTGCCGGGAGTCTTTCGGGAAAGTGTACCGGTGAACGCCCGTACGGAGTGTCGCCGTAAGTTCCGCCTTGATGTCATAGTCTTGAAGTTCAACGCTGTAGTATCCAGGCTCAGCATGTTCGGCCTCGTGCGAGATGTGGCTTGATACATCCGGATAGGTCTGGGCGGAAGCCTGCCATAACGAGTCCGGGACAGGCATGAACTTGATGTCCTGGAGGTCGCATCCCCCGCCTCCGTTCTTGTGGGCATGACCGAATCCGTATATGAAGTCCATGGAATAACGGTATCCGGCAGCCGTCCGGATATTGTCCGGACCGAGCTCGACCATACCGAACGGCCTGGCGGCGACAGGTATGCAGTTGCCGTTGGCGCCGGTCCCCATCATGGGGCGGACGAAAGAAGTGTTTCCTGTCCTTCCGGTGCAGGACAGCACGGCTGCGGCCACAATGGCTGCTGCAAGGATTCTTTTCATTTGCTGTTGTGTTTTAGTGCCTGGTTCCCAGGACGTTCTATCCATTTCTGGCCGAGCCGGTCGATAAGGCGTGAGGGCATCATGGCGACCAGGGCGGGAACTATGTCGTTCATCAATGTCGGACTGATGACCCTGCGGCCGCGGAAAAGGGCCTTCAGGGCCCTCCGGACGATGAAACGCGTGCTCTTTATGATCCCGAGTTTCTTCAGAAGGCGGCGGAGTCTGTCGCTGATCGGGTACAGCGGCGTGTCCACGGCGGCGGGGCATACCGTAGTTACGAAAACTCCGTATGGCCTCATCTCGTATGAGAATGATCTTCCGAAGCTTTTAAGATAAGTCTTTGTGGCGGAATAGATTGCGATGCCGGGGGCGGGAATCCTGGCCGTCATCGAAGAGACATTGAGGATGTA
>JAEEGL014392642.1_pt1 | contig 16910 bp, 15 predicted proteins | sample 9134231 | NCBI WGS metagenome assembly JAEEGL01 (sample SAMN16246548, study PRJNA631951) | gut metagenome | biome: gut microbiome; feature: rumen; material: fiber-attached | host: Bos | place: Iran: Karaj | collected 2018-10
ACCTGACACCTATGGTCATCAGAAACGATGACTTTGAAGGCTGGGATTCATGGAAAAACTACAACAAAGAAGGGTATGACTGTAAGTTTATGTTTGAAAGAGAAGGTCAAAACGTAACGATACGTACCGAAAACTATGGAATAATCCAGAAAAACACCGCTTCGATCCTTAATGACAATGATGTGATATATGTTGCACTTACCGGTGATCAGACAGCGATAACTAACATCCGGATAGTACAGCCCTGACGGGCGAAAATCATGATATTTACGATAAGTCACAACGAAAAGAAGAGGAGGCGGTCTATACACCGCCTCCTCTTTTTGACACTTTTGAACATGGATCAATCGTGGTAAAATATCAGTATTGGCAACAAAAATGGACCATAGATCCCCGGGAGAGACTGAAATCAGAAAAGAAGATCCGAGTTCCTTTTCATGATCGGAGGCATTTAGTATAATTATATGTATTGCGTGGTTTGGAGACAGTAGATGCATTATATAGTTTTTGATCTGGAATGGAACCAGGCTGAAGGCAGGATAGGACACGAAGGCGGTCTGCCTTTTGAGATAGTCGAGATAGGAGCGGTAAAGCTTAACCGCAGGATGCAGATAGTGGACAGGTTTGAGGAAGTAATCAAACCTAAGATCTATCCTCGCATGCATTTCATGACGACAAAGATAATCCAGCTTGACAAGGAAGATCTTGAAAACGGTAAGGAATTCCCCGAGGTCATGGAGCGGTTTCTTGCGTGGTGCGGAAGGAAATACAGGTTCTGCATATGGGGAACGCTTGATATCACGGAGCTTCAGAGGAACATGTGCTATTACGGGATGGATGAGCTGACTCATAAGCCGCTTCCCTTCCTTGATGTCCAGAAGCTTTACAGCCTCGCATATGAGGACGGCAAGACGAGAAGGGCTCTTGAGTATGCCGTCGATGAGCTGAACATCGTAAAGGACGAGCCTTTCCACCGGGCCAACAACGATGCCTATTACACGGCCAAAGTCCTGGAACAGATACACAGCAACCATATGGATGTCGAAAGCTATCTGTCATATGATCTGTTCATGCTGCCGCAGGACAAGCGTGACGAGGTCAATGTCAAATTCAAGACATATTCCAAATATATCTCGAGAGAGTTTTCGGACAAGACAAAAGCGATGGAAGACAAGATGGTATCTTCCACCAAGTGCTGCGTCTGCGGACGTGCCACCAAAAAAGTCATCAAATGGTTCTCGGTTAACGGGAGACATTATTATTATGTCGGATCGTGCAAAAAGCATGGTTTCGTCAAGGCGAAAGTAAGGATGAAAAAAGCCGATGACGGAAACGTGTTCGTGGTCAAGACGATGAAGATCATCGATGAAGACAGCGTGAACGCGATCAGGGAAAAGCAGGAAAAACTCCGCGCCCAAAGGGCGGAGAGAAGACACAAGGATCAGACCTAAAGGAATAGCATGAGATTAAAAAACGTTCCGGGTTCAAGAGAGGCGGTTGCAAAAAGCGACTTTGCCGTTACGGATCCGGCAGTATATAAAGGACACTGGTCCGAAGAAATATTTGGTAACGATCACCCGATCCGGATCGAGATCGGAATGGGAAAAGGAAAGTTCATAACAGAGCTGGCGTCGCTTAATCCCGATATCAATTACGTGGGTATTGAAAAATACTCAAGCGTCCTGATCAGGGCGATCGAGAAAATGGAAGAAGAGCCTCTTTCGAATCTTAAGTTCATCCGCATGGATGCGGAAGAGATCGAAAGCGTTTTTTCCGAAAGCGAGATCGACAGGATATATCTGAACTTTTCGGATCCGTGGCCCAAAGACCGCCACGCGAAAAGAAGGCTTCCGTCACAAAGGTTTCTGGAACGATTTTCGCACATATTAAAAAAAGACGGAGTCATCGAATTCAAAACGGACAACAGGGATTTGTTTGAGTTCGCGCTCGAAGAGGCACCTGAGGCAGGATGGAAGATACTCTCGTCAACGTTTGATCTTCATAACGATCCGAAACTTTCACAAGGGAACATCATGACCGAATACGAAGAAAAGTTTTCGGCCATGGGCAATCCGATCTGCAAATACGTGATCACACAACAGTAAAGGGAACAGGACATACATGAAAGAACTTGAATATCCTTTTGACGCAAGATATCTGATCAAGAAGAAAAAATCGCTGAAAAGAGAGCTGCTCTCTGCCGACACAAAATACGTCGACAAGAAGATAGCGGTGCTCGGCGGATCGACGACTCACGACATAGTCGCGATGCTCGAGCTGTTTCTGTTAAATTTCGGGATCAGGGCGTCGTTTTATGAAAGCGAATACAATCAGTATTTTGAGGATGTGATGTTTGACAATCCGGAACTTAAGGAATTCGCACCGGATGTGATCTATATCCACACGACCAACCGTAACATATCCGACTATCCGAAGATCGGCATGAAGGAAGAGGATGTCAACACTCTTCTTGATAATTGTTATAACAGGTTTGCGGCGATGTGGGAGAAGATAGAGGGTACATACCACTGTCCCGTTATCCAGAACAATTTCGAATTCCCGTCATACAGGGTGCTCGGCAATTCCGACTGTTATGATGTTTCGGGAAGAGTACGTTTCATCAACCTGCTGAACGAACGCTTCGCAAAATATGCGAGGGAGCATAAGGATTTCTATATCGAGGATATCCAGTATCTGTCCGCACTGTACGGACTCGATGCGTGGTCAGATCCGCTTTACTGGCACATGTACAAATATGCCGTTTCCATGGAAGCGATCCCCACGCTGTCATACAGTGTCGCGTGTATAATCAAATCGATATACGGCAAGAACAAGAAGGTGCTGACCCTTGATCTTGATAATACTCTCTGGGGCGGTATCGTCGGTGACGACGGTCCGGAAAATCTGGCCATAGGTCCCGAAACGAGTATGGGACAGGCTTACAGCGAATTCCAGGAATACATCAAGGCTCATAAGGATATCGGCGTGATCCTGACGGTTGATTCGAAGAACGATCATGAAAATGCGATCGCTGGACTGAACCATCCGGATGCCACGCTTAAAGAGGATGATTTTGTTGTCATCAAAGCAAACTGGGATCCGAAGAGCAAAAACCTTGCCGATACGGCGGCAGAACTTAACCTCCTTCCCGAGAGTTTCGTGTTCGTGGATGACAATCCCGCTGAGCGCGAGATCATAAGAGCGCAGGTTCCGGGCGTTGCCATACCCGATATCGGAAATGTGGAAAACTATATCCGCGCGATAGATCACGCAGGATATTTTGAAGTGACGAACCTGTCCGCGGATGACGCGAAGCGTAACGAAATGTACAAAGCGAACGCACAGCGAGCGGCACTTGAAGCATCGTTTGCCGATTACGGACAGTACCTTGATTCGCTTGAGATGACGGGAATAATCAAAGGCTTCGAGCCGGTATTCCTTGACCGTATCGCACAGCTTACCAACAAAAGTAACCAGTTCAACCTGACGACAAAGAGATATTCGCGTGCGGATATCGAAGAGGTTGCGGATTCTCCCGAGTATATCGATATCTACGGAAAACTCATCGATAAGTTCGGTGACAACGGAGTCGTTTCGGTCGTGATCGGCCACATCAACGGTGAAGTGCTCGACATGGATCTGTGGATAATGAGCTGCCGTGTCTTAAAGCGCGACATGGAATTTGCCATGATGGACAAACTCGTAGAGCGCGCCAGGGAAAAGGGCCTTAAGAAGATCATCGGTTACTACTATCCGACAGCCAAGAACAACATGGTCCGCGATTTCTATGACCGGATGGGATTTTCGAAAGTATCCGAAGATGCCGAGGGCAACACGACCTGGGAATTTGATCTTTCGCGCGACTACACTAATCAGAACACACACATAATTATCAACCAATAATTTAGGGAGAAATGCGAGCGTGTTTTGAACGGAATATACTTGCATTTCGACCGGAACAGGAGCAATTATGACAAGAGAAGAAGTTTATGAACGTCTGAACGAGGTATTCCGGGACGTCTTCGACGATCCGGAGCTTACCGTAAACGATGAGACCACCGCCGCTGATGTCGACGGCTGGGATTCGCTCATCCACATCACGCTCATCGATTCCGTGGAAGAGGAATTCGATGTGGACTTTGACATGAAGACCATTGTTAAGCTCAAAAACGTAGGTGAAATGGTAGACGTTATATGTCACGAGCTTGACTCGTGACAGCCGGAGCGGCGCTTGAGCGCTTACGCAACGTAGACCATTAATGCGTAGTAAATACAGAAAGGATGAAACAGATTATGAAAAGAATCGGAATGCTCACAAGCGGAGGAGACTGTCAGGCGCTTAATGCCGCAATGAGAGGTGTTGTAAAATCACTGATCAACAGTAAGGAAGAAGTTGAGATATACGGATTCCTCAACGGATACAAAGGTCTGATCTACGGCGATTTCAAGATGCTGACCGGAAAGGATTTTGCCGGAATACTGACTGTGGGCGGTACGATACTGGGCAGCAGCCGTACACCGTTCAAGACAATCAAGGATCCCGATGAGAACGGCCTTGACAAGGTTGAGGCGATGAAACAGAACTATTACAAGCTCCGCCTTGACTGCCTTGTTATCCTCGGCGGTAACGGAACACACAAGACTGCCAATCTCTTAAGAGAAGAAGGTCTTAACGTGATCACGCTTCCGAAGACGATAGACAACGATCTGTACGGAACGGATATGACATTCGGATTCCAGTCGGCTGTCGATATCGCAACAGAGTGTATCGACTGCATACATACGACGGCAGCTTCGCACAGCCGTGTCTTCATAGTGGAGGTTATGGGACACAAAGTAGGTTATCTTACTCTTAACGCCGGAATGGCAGGCGGAGCCGATATCATACTGATACCCGAGATCCCTTACGATATCGACAAGGTCGTTGAGGCCATCAAACTGCGTGAGGAGCGCGGCAGCAGGTTCACGATCATAGCCGTTGCGGAAGGTGCGATCAGCAAGGAAGATGCAAAACTTTCCAAGAAGGAATATACGAAGAAGCTTGAGAAGATGCCTCATCCTTCGGTTTCATATGCGGTTGCCGCAGCGATCCAGGAGAGGACCGGTCAGGAAGTCCGTGTAACGGTTCCCGGTCATACGCAAAGAGGCGGAAGCCCGTGTCCTTATGACCGCGTATTTGCGAGCCGTCTCGGAGCGGAGGCAGGCAAGCTGATCCTTGAAGGAGAATACGGATTTATGGTCGGCTACCGTAACAGGGAGATCGTCAAAGTTCCTCTTGAGGATGTTGCGGGCAAGCTCAAGATGCTCGATCCCAAGGCGACGATCATTCAGGAAGCAAAAATGCTGGGAATAAGCTTCGGAGATTAAATGTCTTATATCGCTTTATACAGAAAATGGCGTCCTGCGACTTTTGACGAGATAAAAGGCCAGGATGCCGTTGTAACAACTTTAAAAAATCAGATAGAGGCCAACAGGATAGGTCATGCCTATCTTTTCTGCGGAACGCGCGGTACCGGTAAAACGAGTGCCGCCAAAGTGTTTGCAAAAGCGGTGAACTGCGAGCATCCGATAAACGGCAATCCGTGCTGTGAGTGCGACAGCTGTAAAAGCATCGCGGCAGGCACGAACCTGGATGTCATTGAGATGGATGCGGCGTCAAACAACGGTGTCGATGATGCCAGACAGATAAAGGACAGCGTTGTATATGCACCGACGAATGCAAAGTACAAGGTCTATATAATCGACGAGGCACACCAGATCACAAAGGATGCGTTCAATGCGCTTCTCAAAACTCTGGAGGAGCCGCCGGCATATGTGATATTCATCCTTGCGACGACAGAGCCTTACAAGATCCCGGTCACTATCCTTTCAAGATGTCAGAGATACGATTTTAAAAGGATCGATACCGATACGCTTGAGAACAGGCTGAAGGAAGTTGCCGCAAACGAGAATATAACCGTTGATGACAGGGCTATAGGTTATATCGCCTCCAAAGCGGAAGGCGGAATGAGAGATGCACTGTCGCTTCTTGACCAGTGTTCATCATTCTTTCTCGGAAAAGAGATCACCTACGAAAGAGCTCTCGAGGTTTTAGGTGCAGTCGATACATCCGTGTTTTCACAGTTCCTGCGCTGCCTTGTTGCAAGAAGCGTTTCCGACAGTATTGACGTCATCGACAGGATACTTATACAGGGCAGGGATCTGACGCAGTTTGTAACGGATTTCATATGGCATATGAGAAACGTTCTTCTTGCCGGATCTGCCGAGGACATAACGGAAGTGGCTGATATCACGGCAGAGAACATGGCTCTTCTCAAAAAGGAAGCGGAGGTAATGCCCGAACAGCAGATCCTGCGTTATATAAGGGTGTTCTCGGAACTGCTCAATGACCTCAGGTTTGCGGTCCAGAAAAGAGTGCTCATCGAGATTGCCGTCATAAGGATATGCAGACCGGCAATGGAGACTGACACGGATTCGCTATCTGACAGGCTGAGAGTCATTGAGGAGCTGATAGAAGGCGGAAATCTTACAAAAGAAACATACAGGGAAGGCGTTAATAAGCTTGCACCTGCAGAGGATAAAGGGGCTGTAGAAGAAAAGGCCAGGGCGAATGAGGAGGCAAAGCAGCTTCCGAAGGCGACACAGGATGATCTTAGAAAGATCAATTCCGTATGGAAGGATGTCGTTGCAAGAATGCCTCAGATGTCCACGGCGTGTCTGAAAACGGCGAAACTTTCGGTAAGGCCTTCCGACGGCAGACTAATGATCCAGGTTCTTAATGACACGGTATTGTCGCTGTGCGATGAAGATGATTTCAGGGAGAGTCTTGCCGGGGCATTTTCCGAGGTGATGGGAAAACAGGTCGAATATGAGATAACTTCGGCGACCGAAACCGCACAGAGTGGACAGTACTATCCGCCGACATCGATATTCGGTATGGATGTCGAAGTGGATGACAGTGATTTTACATGATCATAAAACATTATCATATATAGCAGGAGGAAACAGATGGCAAAAAGAGGTGGATTTCCCGGAGGCGGAATGCCCGGGAACATGGCAAATCTGATGAAACAGGCGCAGAAGATGCAGCGTCAGATGGAGGAGAGTCAGAAGGAGCTTGAGGAAAAAGAGTTTACCGCCAAGGCGGGTGGCGGAGCCGTTGAGATTACGGTTTCCGGAAAACATGAGATAACGAAAGTCAAGCTGTCAGAGGAAGCGGTCGATCCCGATGATATCGAGACACTCGAGGACCTTATCATGGCAGCGGCAAACGAAGCACTCCGTCAGGTGGACGAGGCGAGCTCAAAAAGCATGGGCGGTTTGGCCGGGGGATTTCCGTTTTAATCATCAGGGGGAGTATTGATAATGGATCTGTACAGCGGATATATCAACAGACTGATAGCTGAGTTATCCGTGCTTCCCGGGATCGGGAGCAAATCGGCACAGCGTCTTGCATTTCACATAATCAACATGCCGAAGGAGCAGGTTGAAAAACTGGCAAAGACAATGACCGAGGCACGTGAGAACATACGGTACTGCAGCGTCTGCCACACACTTACCGACAGGGATATCTGTCCGATCTGCTCGGATACTTCAAGAGATCAGAAGCAGATAATGGTAGTTGAGAACACAAGGGACATGACGGCATACGAGAAGACTCACAAATACAACGGAGTCTATCATGTGCTTCACGGTGCGATCAATCCGAGTCTCGGGATAGGCCCTTCGGATATCAGGCTTGCGGAGCTGATCAAAAGGCTGCAGAAAGATGTCGATGAAGTCATCATCGCGACCAACTCGAGCATAGAAGGCGAAACGACGGCGATGTACATCAGCAAGCTGATCAAACCGACTGGGATCAAAGTGACGAGGATCGCGAGCGGAGTTCCGGTCGGCGGAGAACTTGAATACATAGATGAGGTAACGCTTTCACGTGCGCTTGACGCAAGAGTTGAACTATAAACAGGAGGAGAAGATCATGAGCGTAACGGTTACACAGTTTGGAAAAACTAATCTCGGAAAGGATATCAAGCTTTACACGATAAAGAATTCAAAAGGGATGGAAGCTGCGGTTACGAATCTCGGTGCATGCCTTGTCAATCTTGTCGTAAAAAATGACAGGGGAGAATTTGCCGATGTCATTCTCGGATTTGAGAGCGGTGAGCAGTATCTTGTCAACGGAAGTTTCTTCGGAGCAACGGTCGGAAGAAGCGCCAACCGTATCGCCGGTGCGAAGTTTACGATAGACGGCAAAGAGTATAAGCTTGCAGTCAATGATAACGATAACAACCTGCATTCGGATTTTTACAAGGGAATGCACAAGGTACTGTGGAAGGCCGAGGAAGGCGATAACAGCGTTAAGTTCTCTTATCATTCGCCTGACATGGAAAACGGATTCCCGGGTAACTTCGATATCAGTGTTACATACACGCTTACCGAGGACAATGAGATAAAGATCGCATACGACGGTGTGAGCGATAAGAAGACGCTCATTAACATGACGAACCATACTTACTTCAATCTGGCCGGTCATGATTCGGGATCGATAGAAAAGACAAAGCTGATGATCAAAGCTTCACATTACACACCTGTTGTTGCAGGTGCTATACCGACAGGCGAGATCGCGCCCGTTAAGGGAACCGTCATGGACTTTACGAGTGCGAAGACGATCGGAGAAGATATCGGAGAGGCTTTTGACCAGCTTCTTCTTGTTCAGGGTTATGATCACAACTACGCAGTTGATGACTATGACGGGAAGAGCCGGCTGATCGCAACGGCCGAGGCAGACGGAAGAAAGATGGAAGTATATTCCGATCTTCCGGGTGTACAGTTCTATGCGGGCAACTGCATCGCACCTCAGGAAGGAAAAGACGGAGCGCTTTATCAGAAGCGTACGGGATTCTGCCTTGAAACGCAGTATTTCCCGAACAGTGCAAACGATCCCGCATTCATTCATCCGATATTTGATGCGGGACAGAAATACGAGACAACAACAATTTACAAATTTGTATAAGCAGGATCGATGAGCATTAAAGATACCGGGGACAAACATAATAAAGAGAAAAAGAGAAAAGACAGGCTGACCGTAACGATAATCGGAGTGGTCATCTATTCGGTCGTTCTTATCGCGGTCATGGTCGGATCTTATATCGCGGTCAAGGCGATATTTCGAAACTATGACAGGAAAAACGCCATTGTAGCCGAAGAGCCTCAGGAGCCGGGCGAGCCCGAGACAACACCTGTACCCGAGGAGCCTGAAGAAGAGCCGGAAGAAAATCCCGTCCTTGAGCATGACATGGACCCGAAGGACATCGAAGAGGCCCGGGAAGATGTGGTTGATTATTCCAAAGAACTGTTCAAGCCGGGCAAGAGGAACAAGAAGCTCAAATGGAAAGATTCGGTGTTCTCACGTATAGAAAATGTTAAGGATCCTTCACAGGCGCTTGTCAACACATTTGATTACAAACGTGTTTCGGTAAGGCTTCCCGATAACGAGTCATCAACTTACAAAGTATACACCAATCCGGAAACAGATACCGTTGAGAAGATAACCGAGGTCTGTGACTGCGGCGATAATCTTGAGGTGATCGATTATTACTTCGATAACGGAAACATCAATTACGTATCGGAGTACAAGACTTTCATCGATAAACCTGTGGACATCACTTCTGCCGCTGTCGAGTCCCGCTACTATTTCAGGAATGACTGTCTTGTCAGGTATATTTACTGTGATGATGGGGAAGCCACGCAGTACGATCTGGCGGATCTTGACACATACAGCAAGGGAACGGTCGATCAGTATGACTATCTTGAAAAAGATATGATCAACCGTGCGTATATCGTTTACAATGTTGCACCTTCCGTCAAGGAGACCGAAACCCTGTGCGGGTATGTAATGGATGAATTCTCGATGCCGATGGAGGATGCGAAGATCACGGTCAGATCCGAATCGGATGACAGAGTGGTTGCCGAGAGTGCGACGGACGGAGACGGATACTACAAAGTTGTCATAGACTGTACCGACGACGAGACTTTCAGCGTTACGGCAGAAAAAGAAACCCTGACGGAAGTCGGTGTATACGGCATCACGGCAAAGTACGGATCCGGAAGGATCACTGTCGAGCCTATATACATGGGCTATGTTAACAACCAGACCCAATACCCCTCACAGTTTGTCGTAAGGGATGCAACGGATCCCAACGTTCCTCTTTCGGGAGCCGGGATAATGATCAGAAGAGGTTTCAACAACCGTACCGGTGATGTCATGCAGACGGGAGCTCTTGATGATAACGGAACGGGAACGGTCATGCTCACGAGCGGCAGTTATACCGCCGAGATATCAAAGGGCGGATATGAGACGCTCTTCCTGTCGGTTGTTATAAGGCTGGACCACCAGTTTGCTGTCGGTTTTGCGATGCCCGATGTTGCGGAGGATACGTACCGCACGGTTGTATCATGGGAATCGGCGCCTCTTGATCTGTGCGCCAAAGCGATATCCTCGAATCAGGGAAAAGTCATCTCTTCGCCGGTCGACAGTCTGGGTCTGACAACGGCCGAATGCGTCACGATAGACAATGCGGGGACTGATGATTACAGATTCTACGTGACCGATTTCGGAAGCATCTCCACTGCCGATGTGATGTCATATAACATGACGGGCTCCAACGCTTACGTTGATGTTTACAGTCCGGAAGGACTGATCGGCAAGTTCCACGTGCCGGTGGCAAGCGCGGGAGTCGTGTGGGAAGCGTATGAGATCAGGAATAAAACGCTCCTTCCGATCAACTCGTATTTCTATGCCGTCGATGACGATACTTTATGGAAAACAAAGTAGATATCTGCTATAATCCATATTACTTGTAAACCAAAGAAATAAATAAACATACAGAAAGGATCACGCTATGGAAAATCTTGAATTAGCCAAAATGGCCAACGAAGTGCGAAAAGGCATCGTTACTTCCGTTCATGCGGCCAAAGCCGGACATCCCGGCGGATCGTTATCCTGTGCAGATCTTATGACATTTCTGTACTTTGAGGAAATGAACATAGATCCGAAGGATCCCAAGAAGGAAGACAGGGACAGGTTCGTTCTTTCAAAAGGACACTGTGCACCTGCACTTTACTCTGCTCTTGCACACAGAGGTTATTTCCCGGTTGAGGAGCTCACAACACTTCGTAAGCTCGGATCACATCTTCAGGGACATCCGTGTATGCAGCACACTCCCGGAGTCGACATGTCGAGCGGATCTCTCGGACAGGGTATATCCGTTGCGGCAGGTATGGCACTTTCCGCAAAGCTTTCAAATGACAGCTACAGGGTATACACACTCCTCGGTGACGGAGAGATCGCAGAGGGCCAGGTTTGGGAAGCTGCCATGTTCGCAGGACACAAGAAGCTTGACAACTTTGTTGTTATAGTTGACAACAATGGCCTTCAGATCGACGGAAAAGTAGAGGATGTATGTAATCCTTATCCGATCGACAAGAAGTTCGAAGCATTTAATTTCCATGTGATCAACATAGACGCACATGATTTTGACCAGATCCGCGCTGCTTTTGCGGAAGCCAGGCAGACAAAGGGAATGCCCACAGCCATCATCATGAAGTCCGTTAAGGGTAAGGGCGTTTCATTTATGGAAAATCAGGCCGGATGGCACGGCAAGGCACCCAATGACGAGCAGTACGAAACAGCCATGAAGGATCTCGAGAAAGTAGGTGAAGCATTATGTCAGAAGTAGAAAAGATCGCAACCAGAGCCAGCTACGGTAATGCACTCGTGGAGCTCGGCAATGAGCATGATGACCTTGTTGTTTTAACGGCTGACCTTGCTGCAGCTACGATGACGGGAACATTTGCAAAAGCTCATCCCGATAAGCACATCAACTGCGGTATCGCGGAAGCAAACATGACATGTATCGCTGCGGGACTCGCAGCAACGGGCAAAGTTCCTTTTGCAAGTTCATTCGCGATGTTCTCCGCAGGAAGAGCATTTGAGCAGGTCCGCAATTCGATAGGATATCCGCATCTTAACGTTAAGATAGGAGCAACACACGCAGGTGTATCTGTCGGTGAGGACGGTGCATCGCATCAGTGTAACGAAGATATCGCGCTCATGAGAACGATCCCCGGAATGGTGATCATCAACCCCGCGGATGATGTTGAGGCAAGAGCAGCGGTAAGAGCCGCTTATGAATATGTAGGTCCCGTTTACATGCGCTTCGGACGTGCAGCGGTTCCCGTATTCAATGACGAGAAGACATATAAGTTTGAGATGGGCAAGGGCATCGTCCTTCGTGAAGGAAAAGATGTTTCCATCATAGCGACCGGATCGACTGTTCCCGCTTCCATGGAAGCAGCCGAGATGCTTGCAAAGGACGGTATCGATGCGGAAGTCATCAACATTCACACGATCAAGCCGCTTGATGAGGATCTGATCCTTAAGAGCGCAAAGAAGACTGGCAAGGTTGTTACAGCTGAAGAGCATTCGGTCATCGGCGGTCTCGGAAGCGCAGTCTGCGATGTTCTTTCCGAGAAGAATCCGACACCCGTTTTCAAGATCGGAATGCAGGATGTGTTCGGCGAGAGCGGTGCTGCAGCACAGCTCCTTCACAAGTATAAACTTGATGCCGAGGGAATATACGAGCAGGTAAAACAGTTTGTATGAAAGAATTAATCTTTCTTGAACCTGTAGTAAAAAAATGCATATGGGGCAGTGAGTACTGGACAGTTTCCGCTCATGAGAACGGAGACTGTCTTGTTAAGGGAGGAACTTTTGACGGGATGCATCTGTCCGAAGTGTGGCGCGATCACAAGGAACTGTTCGGCGTCGACACGGGGGAGGATTTTCCGTTCATCGTCAAAGTCATTGACGCAAGGGATTCGCTCAGTATCCAGGTACATCCGGATAACGATTATGCCTTTAAGAACGATAACGGTGCTGCGGGCAAGACCGAGTGCTGGTATGTCATGGACTGCGACAGGGACGGATCGATAATAATCGGTCACAATGCGAAGTCGCGTGAAGAAGCCGTTGCAATGGTCAACGAAGGCAGATGGGACGATTTTCTCAGGGAGATCCCCGTTAAGAAGGGAGATTTCTTCCAGATCACACCCGGAACCGTTCATGCCATCAAGCAGAACACGATGATCATGGAGATCCAGCAGAGTTCGGATCTGACGTACAGACTGTATGACTACGAAAGGATAATCGGCGGAGTCAAGAGAGATCTTCATGTGGATAAGAGTCTTGATGTCATGCGTATCCCGCATACCGATGCGAGATGTTACACGAACGGTGTGCCCGGAAAGCTCGTGTCATGCAGATACTATGATGTTGACAGATATGACATCTCGGGTTCGCGTGATTTTGAAAAGAACGAATCGTTCATGATAATCTCGGTACTTTCCGGAGAGGGCGGTATCGACGGCCGCAAGATCAAGGCCGGCGAATCGTTCATCGTTTCCGGAGGATACGGAGACTTTTCGATATTCGGAAGCCTGACGATCATGGTAACGAGACTGCCGAAGCTCGTCGGAGCGCTTGAGGCGGGCGGTACCAAGATGGTCTGCGCAGTCGGCTACGCCGACGGAACGCTCATGGACCGGATGTCATTTCCGACAACGACGCCCGATGAGTCCATACCGAAGATCATCGACTACTTCAGGGACAAGGAAATATCCGCGCTCGGGATAGGATCGTTCGGTCCGGTCGATGTCAATACCGGATCGGAAAACTACGGTATGATCCTTGATTCACCGAAGCTCCCCTGGCAGCATTATCCCTTAAAGAAAATCCTTGAGGATGCGCTTAAGGTTCCGATCAAGATCGATACCGACGTTAACGGATCGTGTCTCGGAGAGATGACTTTCGGCTGTGCCCAGAGGATGGACAACGTCGGATACGTTACGATCGGAACAGGTATCGGTGCGGGAATGGCCGTTAACGGACAGCTCGTTCACGGAATGGGACATCCGGAATTCGGACACATACTCGTATCAAGACTGCCTGAAGATGATTACAAAGGAAGCTGTCCTTTCCATCCGACATATTTCGAAAGTCTTGCTTCGGGACCTGCGATAGCAGGCAGATGGGGCAAAAAGGCTGCGGATCTGTCAGACCGGTGCGAAGTGTGGGAAATGGAAGCCGATTATATCGCGCAGGGTCTGATGGCACTCGTTCTTACCATCTCACCGCGCAAGATAATACTCGGCGGGGGAGTGATGCATCAGATGCAGCTGTTCCCTCTGATTAGAAAGAAACTTTGTGAAAAGCTTGCCGGCTATATCCATACGCCCGAGCTTGAGAACATTGATGATTATATTGTCCCCGCGTCTCTTGACGATAATCAGGGGATACTGGGAGCTATACAGTTAGGGGTGCTTGCGGGCATAGAGTCGGAATGGGCGAGATAAACGAGACTCTGAAAGAAAAATACGAGACCGCTCAAATTGATTTTGAGAAGAAGATACGCCGTCACAGGAGAGCGATCCTGTACCGTATCATAATAGGTATCGCGATAATCATGGCGCTTATGGCAAGCGCCTATTACAATTACCAGAAAATGGTATATACAGGGTATGACGTTCTGCGCAAGATCCCATATACGGAGGCATCGAACGCAAAGTATCTGAAGTTCGGACAAAACGTCCTTCGCTACAGTCAGGACGGAGCTTCGGCTTACAATATCCAAAACGACATGCTCTGGAATGAAACGTTTGAGATGCAGAATCCCATTGCCGATGTGTGCGGTGAGTATGCCGCGATCGGTGATTACATGGGAACGACGATCTATGTGTATAACGGCTCCGGCCTGCAGGGTACGATAGATACGTCTACTCCTCTCAAGCGTTTTTGTGTTTCCGGAAACGGCAACGTGGCGGTCGTTCTCGAAGACAATGAAGTGACATGGGTCAAGCTTTACGATGTTAACGGAACGAACATCGCCAGCGACAGGACCACGATGTCAAAAAGCGGATACCCCGTCTGCATAGATATTTCCGAAGACGGTATACTTCTTGCGGTATCATATCTGTTCGTTGACAACGGACTGCTTTCCACATCGGTAGCCTACTATAATTTCGGTGCCGTCGGACAGAACGAGGTCGACAACCTTGTCAGCGGATACAACTATTCCGGTACGGTAGTACCTCTCGTTTCGTTCATCAATCCCGATACAAGTTTTGTTCTCGGAGATAACAGTTTTTCCATATTCAAAGGATCGGAAAAACCCGAGAGCGTATTTGAAAAGGACATAGACAAGGAAGTTCTGAGCGTCTTTTCAAGCGACACGATGATAGTGCTCGTGTTTGAAGACGAGGACGGTGTTAACAAGTTCATCGCCGAGGTATATGACGACAAAGGAAATCTCATTACGACACAGGGATTTGATATGGATTACAACAACATATCCCTGTACAAGGATCTTCTTGTCATATATAACAGCGAAGCATGTCAGATATACAATACGTCGGGTCTGAAAAAGTATGACGGAAGCTTTAACGATTCGGTGATAATGATGCTCCCCGAAGATTCAAGATCCAAGTATCTTGTTGTCTATCCCGATGCGATGGAGGAGATTAAGCTGAAGTGATCACCGACTACATCCTGCTCATCGCAGTCATCGCAGTACTCATATTCGGAGCCGTCAAAGGATACAAAAGAGGTTTCCTCCGTCTTGCCGTGTGGTTTGCCGGCCTTGTTGCGGTTCTTTTCATCGTGACGAAGATATCACCGTATGTGAGCGATTTTCTCATAAAGAACACATCGCTTTACGATAATGTCAGGACCAGGATCATACAGGTGTATGAGGAGCAGAATGACAAAGAGGTTCCGGAAGGAACGCTCCCCGGTGACACAAAGGAAAATGATTTTATCGATTCGTTCGGATTTCCCGAGCTCATCACCGATTCCATCAAATCAAACAATACGAGCGAGATATATGACAGGCTCGCGGTAACTCTTTTCAAGGATTACATTTCGGGATACTTATCGGAACTGTCGATCAAGGCAGGGACATTTGTAGGTCTGTTCGTTCTGCTGGCACTCGTCCAGTTTGTTCTTTTCGTTGCCATAAAGATACTCGAGAAGATACCGGTTCTAAGAACAATTAACCGGCTGCTCGGCATGGCGGTAGGCATCACCCTGGCGCTTGTTTTCGTATGGGTATTCTTCCTGGCGGTGATGATGTTCTTTGCACATTCATTCGGCGGATGGGTATTCTCACAGGTCAGGGCAAGCCGCATTCTTACTTACCTTTTCAACAACAACATCCTCTTTGACCTTATAAGATGAGCGTTTGAAGCGCCTGTATATTTTTGTATATTCACAGTAGGATTTTTTATTCTAATGAAAATCCTTCTGTAATAAAGTGTATTTATCCGAGCGGATTCCTGGCGGTCAGGGGTCCCCAAAAAATCTTAAGGAGGATGAATATGAAAAAGAAAGTTTTAGCAGCTATTATGGCAGTAGCAATGACAGCTCTGACAGCATGTGGCGGCGCCGGCGCTGCAGCACCCGCAGCAGCAGGCGGATCAGGTGATGCAGGAGCAGCAGCTTCTTCAGGCGGCGGCAAGAAGGTTGCAGTTGCAATGCCTACACAGTCATCAGAGAGATGGATGCATGACGGCGCAAACATGAAGGCTCAGCTCGAGGAACTCGGCTACACGGTAGACCTTCAGTACGCAGAGGATGATGTTCAGGCTCAGGTTTCACAGATCGAGAACATGATCGCAGCAGGCGCTAACTGCCTCGTAATCGCAGCTATCGACTCAGACGCTCTTGTAAACGTAGAAGCACAGGCTAAGGCAGCAGGTATCCCTGTTATCGCTTATGACCGTCTTCTTATGAACACAGACGCTGTTTCTTACTATGCAACATTCGATAACAAGGGTGTTGGTACAAAGATCGGTGA
>JAEEGL012358832.1_pt1 | contig 16909 bp, 10 predicted proteins | sample 9134231 | NCBI WGS metagenome assembly JAEEGL01 (sample SAMN16246548, study PRJNA631951) | gut metagenome | biome: gut microbiome; feature: rumen; material: fiber-attached | host: Bos | place: Iran: Karaj | collected 2018-10
GCATGGCTTCCGAATCGAAGATCACAGCAAGTGCCATCAAAGATGCCGATCAGAGGATAAAGGATCTGGAAGACACAGTAAATTCTTCCGAAATCCAACAGGTATCCGGAAAAGATCCTGTTAAACTGGTGTGGGTTCTGTATTCGGTTCCGTCAAAGCTCAGTGACTGGCCTGAAGTTGAGGCGGCATTGAATGAATATTCAGCCGAAAAGATAGGTGTGACATGTGAATTCAAATATCTTGACAAGGATGAAGTCAGTGAAACCCTGCTTAATGCTCATGATTACGATATAACATTTACATGTAACTGGTGGAATGATTTTGCCCGAAATGTATCGGCGGGTAATTTCCTTGACCTGACGGACGAGTTGGATAAGTATCCCGATCTTAACGAAACGGTTCTTGAATCAGCATGGGCGGGCACAAAGGTCAATGACAGGATTTATGCCATTCCTCATATGAAAGATATAGGCTGTGAAGTATTCTGGATATTGGATAGTAATTATTTTCTGAAAGAAAAGGGTTTTGAAAAAGATCTTGATATATCTTTTGAGGAGATTGAACCGTATCTGAAGGCTTACAAGGATGATCATCCGGATGACTATCCCATCAAGGTTGCTTCGTCGGGGTTAACATCATGGCAGTCAGCTCTCGTTGATTGGCTGAACATGGATACGCTTGTGGGTCTGGAGTGGGACGCACAGGGTACAGATCAGGAATATGTGGTTAAAAGCGCACTTGAGATCCCTGCATGGAGAGAACGGCTCCAAACAGTTCATGAGTGGTATAAAAAAGGGTATATCAATCCGGATGCATATAAGCTTGAAACTATGCCGAGAGCCGAATCGGGAGTTGTTCAGTCAGGACAGGGCTGGTTCGGTGCCGAGACGATATGGGCCAATACTATCAAGAAACCGATATATATTTCCCGTTTTGACGGCCCCTATCTTAGTACATCATCTATCCAGGCCATGACTGCCGTAAGCAGATATACAGACCATCCCGAAGAGGCGATGAAACTTATCGAACTCATGAATACGGATCCCTGGTATCGCGAAACGGCACGCTACGGAATCGAAGGCAAACATTATATCAGAAATTATGACGGGACCGTGATCCGAACTGAAGAGGGAAGCGAGAATGTTAATGTTCAAGCCTATGCTCAGGGACATGTTATTTTGGGGGCACTTGAAGCATCGCTGTTTCCCGAGGTACCCACAGATATCCACCAATGGGAAAAAACCATGGCCGGTTATGCTAATGCGACCGTATCTTCCTGTATGGGATTCACACCGGATTTAAGTTTGGTAGAGCCCGAGTGTGAGGCTATCAAAAAGGTGATAGCCGAATATAAACCGGAATTATATACCGGGAAAGAAGATCCGGATAAGGTTATTCCGGAAATGCTAAAAAGCATGGAAGATGCGGGACTTCGAAAAGTGATCAGTGAGATCCAGAGTCAGCTTGATTCAGTAAAATGATTTGAGATTATATATTTTAGCAGGAGGTATAGTAATGAAATCATCGAAAAAAGGTAGCCTTTCACTCAGAAAGAAAATGATCCTCGTGGTGCTTCCCGTGGTTCTCATCTTCAATATGATCACATTATCTATCACTGTGATACGAACAGGAAACATGATGGATAAACAGGCAGATGAACACCTGAAAGAAGTTTCTTCTTCGGTGGGATTCGAGATATCATCAAATATCCGGCGCGTAAAAGGCCTTTTGGAAAACGTAAAGACTTCTGTGGACAGATCTTGCGAAACAGAAGATGATATTTATAATTATCTTTTTGGTATAGCAGATGCATATCTCGACATCATCCCTGCGGGAATCTACGGTGGACTGGAGAGCGGAATATACATTGACAAGATGTGGACGCCGGATGAGGACTGGGTGATGAAGGAACGTCCCTGGTATATAGACGGCTTGAAAGCCGACGAAGTCACATTCGGTGAGGTCTATGTGGATGCAAATACTAATGACTATATCATTTCCGGGTTTTCAAATATAAAAGATAAAGACGGGAAAGTTATAGGAGTTATTTGTGCCGATGTTGAGCTTAATGAAGTAAATGATATCCTGACGCAAAAAAAGATATATGATAACGGTTATGTATATGCTGTTGATCGTGTGGCGAATGTCGTTCTTTCAAACAGCCGTTATCCGGATCAGAACGGACAGGAGATAGGAAGCCTTACCGATGAGGTGAGCAAAGCGGCAGCTTCCGCAATTTCCTCAGGAAAATTCGATAACATAATCAATGTCGGTGCACAGTATGTACTGGTGGACGAAGTACCGGATACCAACTTTGCCCTGATCCTGGTTGCGGACAAGGCGGATGTGCAAAAGGCTTCGCGTTCTCTCATTATCTCTATTGCCATAAGTTCTGCCGTGTCTACTATCATCATTTGTATAATAGTATATCTGATGCTGTTTGTGATGCTTCGTCCGGTAGGGCGTATCACCAACATGATCGATCGCATGCATGATATGGATCTTACGGAACGGTCACGCATTGAATCTAAGGATGAATTCGGTATAATGTCTTCGAAAGTGGATCAGTTCGCAGATGCACTGAGGGATGTTATTGCGCATATCGTAGATGCAGTAAGTGCCGTTGATGAGAAGGCGGATACAAATGAATCGGCAGCAGTACGTCTCGGGAATCTTGCACACGAGCAGAATCAATCAATTCACAACCTTAAAATGACCATGACCGAAATGTCTGAATCCATTTCAACACTTGCATTAAATTCAGAATCACTCAACAAGGATATTCAAAATGCCGGGATGACAGCCGAAAGTGTAAGGGGTCAGATAGGCGATATGTACGAGAGCATCAAGGACGGAAGATCGGAGATCACGGGAATGACAAAGACTATGAATGAAGTATCCGAAATATCCGGCCAGCTCACTCAGGCTGTAAACAATATGAAAGCAGGTATAAACGGGATCAAGGAAATGATAGATGTTATAAACTCGGTTGCTTCGCAGACTAACCTTTTGTCACTTAACGCGTCTATCGAAGCAGCGAGGGCGGGTGAAGCAGGAAGGGGCTTTGCCGTTGTGGCAGAGGAGATAAGACAGCTCGCAGATCAGACTGCTGATTCTGCAGTAAACATTGTCAATACAACCCAGTCACTTGAACAACTTATGGCGGAAGTTTCCCGTTCGGCAGAGGAGAGCATAGACAGGATTTCGAACGGAAATCAGGCGGTAGGCAGAACAAAAGATGTTTTTGAAAATATCAGTGAGGAGATATCCCTTATAAATGACCAGATAAATGCCATGGCTTCGTCGCTTTTGAATATTGAAAAAGTAGCGGCTGAGATGTCCTCTGAAGCAAGAATGCAGAGCGAACAGACAGGCAATGTATTAAAAGACTGTGCGGAAATGCTTGAGATCGCCAATCGCTTCAGTGATGAAGGCAATGAGGTGGAGGCGTCCGGAAAGGAACTTAAGAATCTTTCGCGTCGCCTTGACGGCACAGTTGAAAGATTCAGGATTTAAAGGATATTATGATAAAGAGTCATAGTGCACCCGGAAAAGGGGGTTGACATTTATCATATCATGGTATATTATTTGATCATAAATCGACCGACGGTCGGTCGAGAAAGGCAGAGGTAAATGAGAATGAAGGATAATCCGGATGGAGGCACAGTTAAGAAGGGCAATTTCGGTAAGTTTATGCTTCTGTGGAGCGGTGAACTTATATCGTCAATAGGCGGTGGGCTGACAAGCTTCGGACTAAGCGTATATGTATTCAGGATGACGGGGTCTGCTTCGGCGACGGCTCTGGTTGCCCTGCTTGCATTTCTGCCGACACTCCTGTTGAGCGTTCCTGCAGGCGTGCTGGCCGACAGGATGGACAGGCGGCTTCTTATGATCATAGGTGATGGCTGCTCGGCTATTGGTATCATTTATATCCTTATATGCATGCTCGGGGGCGGAGCTTCCCTTACGCAGATATGTATCGGCGTGACCGTAAGTTCCATCTTTTCAGCCCTGCTCGAACCTGCATACAGGGCAACGATAACAGACCTTCTTGATAAGGATGAATACACCAGGGCAAGCGGTATCGTTGGGCTTGCCGGAAGCGCAAGATACCTTATATCACCCCTTATTGCAGGACTCCTGCTTACAGTATCCGATATAAGCCTCCTTCTTGTGATCGATATATGCACCTTTTTCCTGACGGTCATTGCAACACTTATAGTAAGGAGCCATCTTGAGACCGGGAAGGAAGAACGTACAACCTCTTTCGCTGCTGACCTTAGGGAAGGCTGGGCAACTGTCACGGGGAACAGGGGAATATTGCTTCTTGTGTTGATGACATCCGGTGTGACTCTTTTTATGGGTGCCATACAGATATTGTCGGAGCCCATGATCCTTGACTTTGCCGACAGTAAGACACTTGGCATCACGGAAACAGTGTGTGCGTCAGGTATGCTTGTATCCGGTATACTGCTTGGGATACGCGGTATTAAAGGAGGGCATGTCATGATCTTATCTTCCACGTTATGCGGATGCGGTATTGCGATGATCTTTTTCGGGCTTCGCGAATACATTCCGCTTATCACGGTTGCGGGATTTGCCTTTTTCTTTATGTTGCCATTTGCGAATTCCTCTCTTGACTACCTTACCCGTACCAACATACCGGATGAGCTTCAGGGCAGGGCCTGGGGCGTGATAGGCTTCATATCCCAGCTTGGATATGTGGTTGCATACGGACTCTTTGGTGTGCTGGCCGATGCGGTGGCCGGTTGGACCGGACAGGGCGTAGGCCGGGGTGCAGGGATCACTATAATGGCGTCGGGTCTTATAATGGCTATCATCGCTGTTTCCATATATTTCAATAAGGATATACGGCTGCTTGAAACGGGGAACCGTCCCCTTGTTTCGAAAGGAGAGGATTATGGCAGAATCGAAGAGTGCTGAAGAAAGAAGAGAGGAAATAATGGACGCCGCGGCCGAGCTGTTTTCGGTCAAGGGCTACGAAGAGACGACCACAACCGACATAATGAAGAAGGTCGGTATAGCGAAGGGAACCCTGTATTACCACTTCGCGTCCAAGGAGGAGATACTCGATGCCCTGGTCGAGCGGATGGGCAGGCGGCTTATATCCGCGGCAAAGATATGTGCGGCCGAGGACGCGCCGGTATACGAAAGGGTAGTTAAGGTGCTGATGTCACTTAATGCGAACAGTATAGGGGGCGAAGACATTATTGAGATCATACACCAGCCAAGGAACGTACTCATGCATGAAAAGTCACGCGCCATGGTGCTCCGCGAAGCAGGTCCCATTCTTGCAGGCCTCGTGCGCGAAGGAGTGGATGAGGGGCTTTTTGACTGTGAGTATCCGGAGCTTACTGTTGAAATGATCATGATCTATGTCCTTATAGTATTTGACGGAAGTGATACTGTTGAGCCCGATATGCAGGCAGGGCGGATAAACGGCTTTATCGCCATAATCGAGAGGATGCTCGGTGCCGGGAAGGGTTCTTTTGATTTTGTAAGACAGCTGTTCTGAGACCTGCGGATTCATTTGGAGAGGTTAGCTATATGAACATGCAATTGAAGATGCTTAAAAATGACTTTGCGAAGAAGGGATGGAAGAATACGATCCTGTATGCCTTCATGTTCATGTCCGTTCTTATTGCTTCCCTTGTTGTTCTCATGCTCACACAGCTGTTTACCTCGATCGGTTCCATGTATGAAGCTGCCCGTCCGCCGCACTTTCTGCAGATGCATATGGGAGAGGCGGATGCGGGTGATATAGAGGGATTTAATGAAGGCTTTCCGGGGCTTACCCATTCTCAGATCGTACCCATGATAGATGTGCATGGTGAGGACATTACCGTTTCGGGTAAGGCAGGGTCCTTCACCCTGGCTGACTGCAGACTTGATATAAGCCTTGTAAGGCAGAACGACGGATATGATGTCCTTCTTGATGATGAACGTGCTCCGGCAAGGGTTTCGCGTGGAGAGATCGGGGTTCCCGTTATCATTCTTGATATGTACGATATATCGGACGGCGATGTGATAACAGTAGATTCAAACGGAGACACTTATAAGTTCAGGGTATCGGCGACGGTGCATGATGCTATGATGAATTCGACCATGTGCTCATCAACAAGGTTTCTCATAAGCGATAATGATTTTGACCGGATGCTTGGCAGGGTCGGTGAGACGGAGTACCTTATCGAAGCCTATTTTACGGACAGTTCCCTTGCGTCATCCTATCAGACAGCGTATGAACAGCACAGTCCGGCCCTTCCCCGCAACGGGCAGGCGATCACCTATACCATAATGTTTCTGCTGAGCGCACTTACCGACATCCTTACTGCCATGGTATTCGTTCTGGCAGGTGCTCTTCTTATAATGATCGCCCTTATGTGTCTTAAATACGTGATCATGGCCGAGCTTGAGGATGACATCACCGAGATAGGCACCATGAAGTCGATAGGGATCCCGGAGAAAGGGATACGGGGCCTGTATCTTACGAAGATAAGGATACTGATGGCGGCGGCGTGTGTGACAGGATTTATCATATCCCTCCTTGCGGCACCGTCTCTTACGGGACATATAAGCAGGTACTTCGGAAGGCAGCCGATAACCGCTGCAGGGTATCTTCTTTCAATAGCATCCGTGGTTCTCACTTACCTTATCATACTGGCAGACGCAAGGAGGATATTGTCAAGGATAAGACACAGGACGATAGTCGACCTTCTTGTTACTGGCAGGGGATTCGGCAGGGAGAACAAGGTGCATGGCAGCATTGCAAAGTCACCCGCCTTTCCTTCAAACCTTCTTATCGGAATACATGAAGCAAGGCATGGATACGGGATCATTTTTTCTCTCATGTTGATCGCCACCGTACTTATAATGATACCTCTTCGGTCCCTGCAGACTATGAAGGATAAGGATTTTGTCACCTATATGGGAAGTCCTGTATGCAGTCTCCTTATCGAGGCAGATCAGGGGGAAGGTCTGGAAGAGAGGAATGCCCGTCTGGATAAAGAACTGCAAAGTGAGATAAAAAGCGGACACATTGTGAAGGCGGATAAGTTAAAAAGAGTGCGCCTGCAGGCACTTAACAGTGAAGGAGAAGCCGTGGGAGTACATATTGATTCAGGCCCTGCGGCCGGCAGGGGGATCGTGTATTTGAGCGGAACTTATCCGCAAACGGATAAGGATATAGCCCTGTCCACTCTTATGGCTGACGAGCTTGGCAGGCAGGTCGGAGACCCGGTGAGGGTAAATACCGGCAGTGGTGAGTATGATATGCGTCTGTGCGGGATTTACCAGGATGTAACAAGCGGGGGCAGGACAGCCAAGGCAGTGTGTGACTTTGCAGGTATGGAAGCGGAGAAATACATATATCAGGTTGACATAACTCATGGAACCAACTGTGAAACGCTGGCAGGAAGGCTTAGGGATAAGCTTGGAGCAGGTTACAGCATCGAGAGTATGGACAGCTTCCTTGAGCAGACTCTTGGCGGTGTCACGGGAAGGATCGGGAAGTCGGTTTACATGATCCTTGTGATAGGTATCGTGATCACGGTCCTTATGGTGCTGCTCTATATGGAACTGAGGCTTACCAGGAATGCACCGGCGCTTGCCGAGAAGATCATGATGGGCATAGATTTTACTTCGATACGCTTACAGGAGATGTATCCCATGCTTATCCCGGCACTTTTGGGATGTCTTACGGGAACGCTTGTGACCGAGCTTTTGGGTGAGGGGATCGTGAGCGGACTTTTCTCGCTGCTCGGACTTGGCATTTCAAGTATTTCCTTTGCCCAAATGTCGGTGTTAAGTCTTTTGATACCGGCTGGGCTTTTAATAGCCCTTGCCGTGACAACCATGGCATCGTGTATGAAGATCAGCAGGATGGATGTAGTTGAATTCTTTAATAAGTGAGGCAGAGCATGAAAGATATAATCAAAGTGGAAGGATTATCTAAGGACTACGGTAACGGCAACGTGCTTACGGATGTAGATCTTACAATCGGGAAGGGCGAGTTCGCTGCCGTGATGGGACAGTCGGGCTGCGGTAAATCAACCCTGCTTTACTGTATAAGCGGTATGGATAAACCCTCATCGGGAAGGGTTATCTTCGAGGGGACGGATATGTCGGGACTTACTGTCAAGCAGATGCAGGAACTGCGGCTTAAGAGGATGGGATTTGTCTTCCAGAAGACCGGCTTTCTTAAGAACCTTAATATCATGGATAATATCCTGTATCCGGCATTTCAACTGGGTGAGATGCCAAGGAAGGATATAGTTGCCGAGGCTTCTGAGTTAATGGCACAAATGGGGATAGACCATGTGGCTGATCATGATATCCGCAAGGTATCGGGAGGGCAGCTTCAGCGGGCTGCCATATGCAGGGCGATGATCAACCACCCTGATATCCTCTTCGGGGACGAGCTTACCGGGGCCCTCAATTCCTCATCCACGCAGGAAGTTGTTTCTATGATCGAGCAGATAAACAAAAAAGGAACAACCGTCCTTCTTGTCACCCATGATGCCAATGTCGCCCTTCATGCCGGCCGCATAATCTACCTCCAGGACGGCAGGATAATGGATACTCTTGTCCTTGGCGGGTATGAGCTAAAAACCATTTCCGGACGTACCGATAAGATGAAGGCCTGGCTTGGTAAGATGAAGTTCTGACCATACCATTGCTTTATTAACAGACCGGCAGAGTAGATCCCGTGTTTTTTTGTCACATTTATAGAGAAAAATGAATAAATGTGGTATACTTACCGTATTGTTCCTAAAAAAATGCAAAAATTTTTAACTGCAAGGAGGCATACTAATGAAACCGAAAAAAAGAAAATCGCTTAAGAAAAGCCTGCTCAGTAAGATCATTATCTTTGTAGCGATAATAATCGTTATCATTACACAGATAAGCATTAAACTGGCATCGGACAACATCCAGTCCCTGACCAACAACATTCTTGCCAGGGAATCCGCATCCTATGCGAACTCAGTCCACGCCTGGTGGAGCAATATTGAGGAAAGAGTTCTGCAGACGGCAAACGTGATAAGAAATATCCCGGAGCCTTCGCACGAAGAAATGCTCTCAATGCTGCTTAAGATCACATCGCTTGATCCGGATTCGCAGGATGTTTATATGGCTTTCGGTGACGACAATACATTCCTGGACGGATCGGGATGGGTGCCGGACGACACCTTTGAATTTACCGACAGGCCATGGTACAAGGGAGCTCTTGAGAAGAAGGGCGAGATCTATTCTTCAGAGCCTTATGTGGATGCATCGACAGGAAAAACATGTCTTGCCTGTGCGATCATGGTAAGGGAAAATCTGGTGCTCAGCAGCGATATCAATTTTGATAAAGTTGCCGAGATGGTCAATGGTTTTGAATCGATCTCTCCCGATGCAAAATACTACATAATCAACAAGGAAACCAAGGATATACTGATAAGTAACGTGACTGACAGTGTGGGACAGACCCTCGCCGATACGACAGACCCCGTTGCGGCAGGGATCGCAACTGTTTTTGATTCCCTCAACATGGCGGTTGACGGCGACGGCAGCAAGGTTGTTACGGTAAAGACAGCAGCCGGTGGTATGATGGTTGCGGCAAGCGACATAGAAGACACCTCATGGGCGATCGTCAGTGCCGTTCCTTCAAGCCTGCTCAGCAAGGCTATTTTGAAGGTTATGTATATAACATTCGCAAGCGCGATCTTACTGCTGGCACTCCTGTCATTGCTGATATACTACATTATCAGCAAGGCTATAAATCCGGTAACCACAGTTACGGAGCGCATTACGGATATCAGTAAGGGTGATTTCACTGTTACGCTTGTTCCGGAAGGCAACAACGAGATCACGACTCTTTCGGAGAGCCTGAACGAATATATAGAAAAGATGCGTTCCACGCTTAACAGCCTGTCGAGCATTTCGGGTGAGATGAACAGCCGCGCAGGTGAATGTTTCGATATCTCGCATACGCTTTCGGATGCCAATCAGAATCAGGGCGAATCGATAGAGAAGCTCAACTCCACACTTTCCGATATGAACGCATCGATCGAGGATATAGCACATGCGGCAACGGAACTTGCGACCACGTCCGGCCATCTGGCTCAGAATGCCGAAAATGTCAAGTCTCTCTGCGATGAAACACTTGAAGCATCAGCCAAGGGCAAGGATGAAATGGAGAGCATGACCAGGAACGTAAGCACACTTAATGATACGATCGGCGAACTCACGACTCTGATCAGGGCAACGGCTAAGTCTGTGGAGGAGATCACCGGAATAACCGAGACTATCAATGCGATATCCGAGCAGACCAACCTGCTGTCGCTCAATGCTTCAATCGAGGCTGCAAGAGCAGGAGAGATGGGCAAGGGATTTGCCGTTGTTGCTACCGAGGTAGGCACACTTGCCAACCAGTCGTCAAATGCAACGGAGACAATAAGACGTCTGATAGATGACATCACCAAGAATATTGTCGATATCAATAAGAAGGCAGATATCTGCGCACAGGATATGGAAGCATGTATGAGCGGTGTTGAAGGGGCAAACGAATCCTTCAATCTGATCTACGGTGATGTTGCCAAGGCAACCGAAGGGATCATTGAGATAGCCAGTGGCATCGAGAGGATCAATGATGTTGCTTCAAACAATGCAGCAACAACCCAGGAGCAGGCTTCGAACATAAACGAAGTCCTCGGACTGAGCGATATGATAGTATCGGAGAACGTAAGGCTGCGTTCGGAGACAGAGAACATTACGAATATATCCGAGAATCTTAATCAGTATTCTGATGAGATCAATTCGGATCTTTCGCAGTACACCGTATAAGAGGAGCACTGCAGCGGTCAAGGATACCATTCATCCGGGCTATGGCGATACCGTAGTTGGTGAATGGTATCCTTGCGTTTACGGCTTTATCCATGCGGTTATGCATCTCGGCATCATTTAACATGCAGCCGCCGCAGTGTATAATAAGATCATAGGATGAAATGTCGTCGGGAAAACCGTGTCCCTGAGTAAAAGAAAAGTTAAGCTTTTTTCCTGTGTACCTGCCAAGCCAGGCCGGGAGCTTGACCGTGCCGATATCCCCGCACTGTCTGTGATGGGTACATCCTTCGCTTATAAGGACATGAGCATCATTCTTAAGAGTATCTATCGCCATGGCACCCCTGAGTGCGGTATCAAGAAAACCCTTGTACCGGGCCATCAGTATCGAGAATGAGGTAAGGGGGATATCTTCCGGGACCAGTTTCATTACATGTGAAAATACCTGGGAGTCCGTTATTACGAGAGCGGGCTTTCTTTTTAATTTTTCAAGAGTTTCCTTAAGCCGTTCGACCCCTGTTACAACGGATATCGCATCCGCATCGAGAATATCCCGAAGGGCGAGCTGCTGCGGCAGTATGAGGCGCCCTTTAGGTGCGGAAGTATCGATGGGGATAACGAGGACCACGGTATCTCCGGGATCTATAAGATCGGCGATATAGTGTATCTGTTTGACGCTTCCCGAAAGTGCGGAAGCGATCTTTTCCTTAAGTTCCCCGATCCCGTCCCCGGTCAATGCGCTGACACGAAGCATATCCGTGGTTTTAACGTCGTCCTGATCCGGTATGCTTAAATCTGTCTTATTTCTTACGACAAAATAGGGAATATTGCGCTTTTTGATAAGATCGAGAAGATCTGTTTCGTCTGTGCTCAGACTGTCGTTTTCGGTAACGAGCACCGATGCATCACACAGATCCAGTACTTCGCGTGTGCGGCTTACCCTGAGAGATCCAAGGATCCCGGTATCGTCAAAGCCGGGAGTATCTATAAGGAGTACGGGTCCGAGAGGCAGAAGTTCCATGGCCTTTTTTACGGGATCTGTCGTAGTACCGCCGATATCGCTTACAAGTGAGACCTGCTGTCCTGTTATCCGGTTTATAAGGCTGCTCTTGCCGCTGTTGCACATGCCGAAGAATCCTATGTGGATCCTCTCGGCAGACGGAGTATCATTTAGTCCCATAAATTTCACCTTTATCCGTTCTGTCAGAAACGAAAGTCCCTGTCACCTTCGGTTATCCTTGCCAGCCGGTCACGGACTATATCCTGTACTTTGCTGCTCGGTATATTTCCGATCTCGCGCTCTATCACCTCATCTCCGAGGCGCACTGTGTCTTCGCTCGCATAATCAAGCAGGAATTCCTTAAGTGTCATCAGCGCATTGGGATGACAGCAATTTTGTATCTGACCGGATTTGCACAGTTCCATAAAACGGTCACCGGTCCGCCCTTCACGGTAGCAGGCGGTGCAGAAGGAAGGTATATAACCTGCTCTCATCAGCCAGTTCACTACTTCGTCAAGGGTTCTGTTATCCGACACATCGAACTGCTCGGTATCATGAGGGCGCTCTTCCTCACAATATCCGCCTACGGATGTCCTTGAACCTCCGCTTATCTGACTTACGCCCAGGCGTATTATCTTTTCACGTACCTCCGGAGTCTCACGGGTGGATATGATCATGCCTGTATAAGGCACTGCTATACGGATGCAGGCTGCTATCCTGCAGAACATCTCATCGTCCAGGGAATTATCAAAATCATCCGGATCTATATCGTCGGCACGTTTTACCCTTGGAACGCTTATGGTATGAGGCCCGACTCCGTGGACAGCTTCCAGGTGTTCGGCGTGCATGAGAAGTCCGGCAAATTCGTAGCTGTAATTATCAAGACCGAACAACACTCCTATGCCGACATCATCGATCCCGCCGTCCATGGCGCGGTCCATGGCCTCGGTGTGCCAGGCATAATCATGTTTCGGGCCTGTCGGATGGAGCCTTTCGTATTCGGTTTTGTTATAGGTCTCCTGAAAAAGTATATATGTACCTATTCCCGCGTCCTTAAGCTTTCTGTAGTCATCCACCGTGGTTGCCGCTATATTGACATTTACACGCCGGATCGCTCCGTTCTTATGCTTGATAGAATAGATGGTATCTATGCATTCCAGAATGTATTTTATCGGATTATTCACGGGATCCTCTCCCGCTTCGATGGCAAGACGTTTATGCCCCATATCCTGAAGGGCGATGACTTCCTTCGCGACTTCCTCCTGCGTAAGCTTCTTTCTCGGGATGTTTTTGTTTTTAATATGATAAGGACAGTAGAGACACCCGTTTACGCAGTAATTGGACAGGTACAGGGGAGCAAAAAGCACTATACGGTTGCCGTAGAAGTCTTTCTTGATCTGTTCGGCAAGGTCATATATCTTACGGATCCTCGATCCGTCTGTGCAGGCAAGCAGTACGCTTGCATCCCTGTGATCGAGACCCTTGCGTTTTTTTGCTTTTTCGAGGATCTTATCGATCAGTTCAAGATCATCCTTATGTTCGTTGGCATAACGCACGGTTTCGTTTATCTCTTCGTCGTTTATGAATTCTTCGGCTTTCAGAGAATTCTTATCATATTTCATAAAAAAAAGCCCTCTTTTTCTGTGGGATTTGAAACAAGTAGATTCTAATACCGATGGATTTTCCTGTCAAATAGTGCTATAATACTTTAATGCAAATCCAAGGCCCATAAGTTTAAGGCAGGTAAGGCTATTAAGGATACAGTAAACAGTAAGTGACAGTTTTCGAATTATGCAGGGCGGGCTGCGTACCCGCCCTGTTATTGTAAAAATGATCATGGTAAAAGTTAATTTTCTGAGATTAAAAAAATCAATATGCATTGCAGCCGCAGCGGTTTCGGTGACCGGACTGTGCGCATGCTATGCAGTCCCCGTTGCACAGAGCGGCGCGGCACCCGGGACTGATACGGAAAACAGTACGGAGGAAGCACAGGATCCCGGACAGGTCCTGAACGATACCGAGGAGGCCGGATCCGGAGAGATACCGGATGATGCGCAGAATGAGAATGAAGCTCAGCCGGATGTTGCCGAAGAAGAAAAAACGGAAGAACCGGCCAACGAATATGCTGATAAACATATAAAGCTGTCGGTTCCGGACAGCGGATGGGATGTTTTTTCGCCGTCGACAGTGTGTCTTCCGGATTACAGGTACGGACCGTCAATGATCTTAAACGATGACGGCAGCATAGATGCATGGTTTGCGGCTCCCGGCGACGGATACAATGAATTCGACTGGATAACCTACAGGCATTCCGATGACGGGGGACAGACCTGGTCAGCCGAGAAGGCTGCGATCAGCCCATCTCCGAATTCACCGGATGCCTTGTCGTGCTGCGATCCGGATGTATTTTATTATGACGGATATTATTATATGGGTTATACTTCCACGATAAACAGGAGGGCAAAGGGTGTATGTAACAGCGTATTTCTTGCCCGCTCCGAGAATCCCGACGGCCCGTATGAGAAATGGAACGGTTCGGGCTGGGGAGGTTCTCCGGTCCCTGTCATTTATTTTGACAGTATCGAGATAGGCTGGGGCAGCGGTGAACCGAGTTTTGTCCTGGTTGATGATACCATTTATGTATACAGCACCAAGGATTCGTATTCCGGCGTTCCCGACAGGGTCAGGGTAACGGAGATAAGAACAGCCGACATAACGGATCCGCAGTGGCCGGCCAGGCTTGAGTTTAAGGGATATGCCGGTGTGAGGAACGATACCGGAGAAGGTTCCGAGTATAAGTACAGGGATTCCGATTCCTGGGATGTGGCATATATCGAAGAGAGTGAGAGGTTTGTTGCCGTATCGACCAACAGAAGGTTTAAGCAGAACAGCTGTATATTATATTATGAATCCGATGATGGCATATCATTTAAACGGGTTTCGGAGATCAACCAAAATGTTATAGCAAGATGCCATAACTGTGCGATCATGGCGGACGGACACGGCCATATAAAGAAGGATGACCCCATGATGTTGGGCTATGCTTACGGCGGAGCTTCGGGTTCGAGATGGGGTGTATGGTCGACGAGATTTGCACCGCTTGAACTGGGATACACGGATGAACCCGACAGGTCGGAAGAAGGTATGTCCAATCTCAAGCAGTCTATAACATACAGGACTTCAACGCAGGATGCCGCTCCCATGATGCTGTGCACGGATCAGCTCATTTATACCAAGAATGCGGGAACCGGGGCATTCAGGATAGGATATTACGTACAGGATAATTATAAACGGAGACATTCCGTTCCGTCTTCCGAAGTGGAGATAATAAGTTATGATCAGGACATTGTGTCGGTAGATGAGGACTCAAGCATTTCGCCGAAACTTCCGGGTGAAACATGGGTAACCGTCGGATACGGCGGGCTCACAAGACAGATATGTTTATGTGTGATGCCGCAAGAGGGTTATAATGCCAGGAAGATAAAAGCCTTCTATCCCGTAACGGATACGTACGAGATGGCTCTTGTCCAGCCTTATATAATCAAAGTACGTCCCATGGCCGTATATGAAAACTACAGGCTTCATGAACTGGCAGGCATGGATCTTATAAGATACGGGGTGACTTTTGAATCGGAGGATCCGTCCGTATGCCAGGTTTTTGGCGACGGAACCATAGCACCGGTGTCCGTGGGTGATACGGTCATAAACGTGAGCACCGAAGACGGGGTGGGATACAGCGTAAATGTGCATATTTTCTGAGGCAGTGTGAAACAGATCATAAAAGCACGGAGTCGGCATAAGGAATACGCAGCCTTATGGCAAATAATGGGAGCATCGGATGAAGGATGAAATAAGACAGATACTGGAAGCTGTCAGGGAAGGCAGTGTATCGGTGGATGAAGCCGTTCTCAAGCTTAAGAAGCAGCCCTTTGAGGATATTGATTTTGCAAAAGTGGATCTCCACAGACAGTCAAGACAGGGTGCCGCCGAGGTGATTTACGGAGCCGGGAAGAGCGCCGAACAGATAATAGCGATAGCGGCAACCATGCGGGATAACGGTCAGCTTCCGGTGATCATTACAAGGATAGACAGGGAAAAAGCGGTTGCGATATCACAAAATCTGCCGATAAAATATAATGAGAGTGCGCGGCTTGCAACACTGGGAGATTTACCGGAGCCCGACGGAGCAGGTTATATAGTGGTTGCGACCGGAGGGACTTCTGACATACCGGTTGCTGAAGAAGCTGCGCTTACCGCGGAAGCTCTTGGTAACGAGGTTGTACGTCTGTACGATGTGGGAGTTGCGGGATTGCACAGGGTGTTGGCCCATATGGACGACATAATGGGAGCCTCCGTGATAGTAGCGATCGCCGGTATGGAGGGAGCGCTTGCGAGCGTGCTCGGAGGACTGGCGGATGCTCCGGTGATAGCGGTGCCTACAAGTGTCGGATACGGAGCTTCGTTCGGCGGTTTGTCGGCACTTTTGTCAATGCTTAATTCCTGCGCATCGGGAGTGAGTGTTGTGAACATAGACAATGGTTTCGGAGCCGGTTACATTGCAAGCATGATAAACAAAAGGTAAGGCAGACTTACCTTGAATGTTGGTAATACTTCGGGAGAGACAGACATGAGATTACTTTACTTTGACTGCTCTATGGGAGCGGCGGGAGACATGCTGACTGCAGCACTGTATGAACTCCTTGATGAAGAAGGCAGGAAAACATTCCTTGAGAAGATGGATGCGGCAGGCATACCGGGTGTTAAGATCGCAGCCGAACCTGCAGTTAAATGCGGCATAACCGGGACACATATGAAGGTGACAGTGAACGGGGCAGAGGAAGAGGTCGACGCTACGGTCGGGGACAGTCACGAGCATGAACACAGTCACCACCACAGTCACCACCACAGGTCGCTGCACGATATAGAACACATAATATATGATCTAAAATTACCGGAATCCGTGAAGAAGAACGCGGTTTCGGTCTACAGCCTTATAGCGGAGGCGGAGTCCCATGCACACGGCAGGGAGGTGCATGAGATACATTTTCATGAAGTAGGTACGATGGA
>JAEEGL013344329.1_pt1 | contig 16909 bp, 18 predicted proteins | sample 9134231 | NCBI WGS metagenome assembly JAEEGL01 (sample SAMN16246548, study PRJNA631951) | gut metagenome | biome: gut microbiome; feature: rumen; material: fiber-attached | host: Bos | place: Iran: Karaj | collected 2018-10
CAGGAGCTTCTGCATTCCGAGGAATATGCGAAGATTTTTAAAAGTGAAGAATACAAGGCGTTACTGCCTACGGAAGCTCACTTTGATCTTACAACCGAGGAGCTGAATCAGAAGCTTGACAGTATTCTTTTATCTTATGCGAAGTCCGGGGAGCTTACGTTCTCCGAAGGTACTTCGATCGGCGTGAAGATGCTGCCGAAGACTTCTTTCAAATCCAGAAAGAGGGATAAATACAGTGATCTGATCGCGAAGTATCGCAACAGGAACAACTAAAAACAGTACATTCATGTACAAAACAGGACATTCGGGAAACCGGGTGTTTTTTTATTGAACAAAATCAAGGAGGAAAAAGCTATGAGTTTTAAGTGTGCGTTTACTGATTACCCTGTAGCCGGCGTTTCCAAGCTGATCGCTACTAAGGGAGGCGCTCATATCTTCAATGTGACGCTTGGCTCTGATGCCTGGAATGGCGCGATCATCAAGAGGGGTGCCTGGAAGAGCTTCGACAATTATGACGAGGCAACTGCTACAACTTTCAATGGCAAGATCGTAGGTCAGGCTGCTAACGGCAATTTCTATGTGGAAGTTACCGCTGACGGAAACCTTGACTATCTGATTGTTTACAATCCGCCTGTGGTGGAAGCGCAGTGGAGCAAAGATGCGTCTTCTGAGAAGCACTTCTATCTGAAGAAGGGTGAGGTTGCAAGAGCCCATGAGCTGAAGCTCGGTGATGTTTTCGAGCTGTCTGCTAACGGGTTCGATGGAACTGCCGCTGTTGGCAAGACTGTTACTGGCGTTGTCGGCAAGAAGCCGAAGGTTATCGCTTAATCGTCCGCAGAAAGGAGGAAAAAACCATGGATAAGGCTATTAAGAGTTTAATGTTTGATCTGGCTGCGGATCGTGAAGTTTTCGACGCTGAAAACAATCGTGCGCTTTCTAAAGAGGAAGCGAATGACGTACTCCGCAATGCCTGCTTTGATCTGACGGGTTTGAATGAGAAGTCTTCTCTTCGTGACATCCGCAGAGCTTTCAGTAAGGATTCCGGCAAGGAGTTTTTCGAAGTAATTGAGGAGATCCTGGATGTTTATACTCCGGGCGGCTGGAAGGACAATGAGTTCTTCGATCAGTTCGTTGAAACCAGGAATATGAAGGATGGTGACCTGAACGAGTTCTGGGCGAAGGAAGATATCATCCTGAATGTGGCAAAGGTCGCTGGTGATCATCATGACCTTATCATGCAGAAACTGAACGAAGGCGAGAGCTATTCTGTTCCGACTTCTGTGTATGCTGTAAAGGTTGGTACGGACATCCGTATGTTCCTGACTGGCCGTAAGGACTGGGCTGAGTTCATTGAAGCCGTAAGCAAGGCTATGAACAAGGCTGTTCGCGACGAGATCTATACCGAGTTCATGAATGCTGCTGACAAGATGGCATCTGTGTCCGGATTCTCCGGCACCGGCGCTCTGTCTTCTTCTGTGAAGGAAGACTTCGATGAGATCATCGAGAATGTTGCCGGTATCAATGAATCCGAGGTTGTGATCATGGGTACTAAGACTGCTCTGAAGCAGCTTGGTAAGCTTACTCTGGTTGACTGGAGAAGCAACAGCCAGAAGGAAGCCGTTGCTGAAACTGGTATTCTTGGCAGCTACGAAGGCGCAACTCTGATTGAGATCCCGCAGAGATTTGAGAACAACGATGTGGCTTCTGCCCTTGTTGATTCTACTCTGCTCTTTATCATGCCGGTTGTGGATTACAAGCCGGTGAAGTTCGTGGACTACGGTGAGACCTCTCTTGAGGTTACTGAAGTCGGAGACACCATGAACGATCAGCAGTCCTTCGAGGTTCAGAGAAGGATGGGTGCTGCATCTATCATCACCCGTAAGTTTGGTGTATGGGATCTGGATGCGTAATTTGTCTTGAGTAAATGAGTTTGGGGAAGGAGCAATCCTTCCCCGTTTTATAGAATGGAGGGAAAAACATGGCTACAAGAAAAGTGAAAACAGATGTATCGGAAGAGGTTAAAGTAGTTGAGGAGAAGAAGGCTCCGAAGAAATATGACAAGGAAGATCTGATTCCGTGCCGTTCCATCACAAACGGCCGGCTGGTGGTAGAAGGAAGCCGCAGTAATACGGTGTACCGCTGGGCGGATTATGGTGATGTGGAGGAACTGGAATATCAGGATCTGGAGTATCTTGTCCGGGCAAAGAAGCCTTGTGTGGTAAGACCGCGCTTTATCATCGAGGATGAGGAGTTTGTAGCACAGCACAAGGGACTTACGGAGCTTTACAACAGTCTTTATTCCATGTCGGACTTCAAAGACATTCTTGATCTTTCTACGAGCAGGATGATCAGTGAAATTAAGAAGTTCCCGACTGGATGCCAGGACGCCATTAAGGGCTTGACTGCAACCATGATCGATGACGGAAGTTTGGACAGTGTACAGAAGATCAAAGCGTTGGATGAATATTTCGGCACAAACCTTCTGTTGACACTGGTGCAGAAGTAAGGAGGTAAACTATGGCCTCTATTGATTACGAAGCGATCTTTGGCAGTTTTTTGGAGAATGTGACCGATTACAATCTGGCGGGAATGTCTCTTTCTACTGCCAGTCAGGTCATGACGGGATACCTTCATAAGGCAGCGGCAGATCCGTATCTGCGGAAGATCTTCACGACGCTGAAGCTGGATGATGATGTTCAGGTGCTTACTTATGAAATGGAGCATGAGATCGATGAGGAAACTGACCGGGAATTTGTAACAATGATCTTCGGAAAGAGGATGGTGCTTGCCTGGGTTTCGCCCAAGGCACAGTCCACAACGAATACGGCGCAGATGTTTGGCGGAAAGGAACAGAAGTTCTATTCGCAGCAATCTCACCTTTCCGAGCTGCAAGCCCTCAAGAAAAACATCGAGTCGGAAATCCGTCATAACGTAATGGACAGAGGTTATATGTTCAATAGTTATCTGGAGGGATGATGAGATGATGGTATATAAATACGGAGAATTTTCAGAGGGACAGATACAGAGTATCAAAACACGTCTCAGAAAGCAGATCTTTTTTCTGCTCTTATGCGTTGACCCGTCTACAAAGGATCAGTACGACAACGTAGATCCTGAAGCAGCCATCAATAATGTACTGACGACGTTAGGAGGGCTTAACGGTCTTCTTAATTATCCAAACGAGATCGTGACGATCTCCAGTCTTTTGATGGCGGCGTTGATCGAATACAAGAAGGAAGACTTCAACTTCGACGCTTATCGCAAGCTGGTTTTGGACGCAGGAAGCGACGTGCTTAAGATCCCGGAGGTGTAGCATGAATTTTGAGCAGTACCGGGAGATTCTCGGTGTTCAGACGGGCGGTGCAGCCAGAAAGAAGGACAGTGATATGATCATGGAGGCGACCTGGTATGAGGATATCAATGCTAAGGTGGCCTATTTTTATGACCAGGCTCATGACGAGGAGTTTATGATACAGGATGATCTGCATCCGGAGCGGACGCATAAGATCCCTGTAGAGATCAAGCATTTTGAGATCGAGTACAACTCTCTCGCTAAGGATGAGGTGGCGTATCATATCTTGTTCAAGCCGAGTTATCAGCCGAATGTTCCCTATTATGACGAGATGTTTAAGAAGCCTTTAGGGGCGAAGTTTCCAATCGGGCTTTATTGTGACATTCCGGACGGGAGCGGTGTGTTTCACAGATGGCTGGTGGTCGGAGAATACCGGGCGTATGCCAATCAGTTTCCGACTTATCTGGTGCTGCCGTGCGATCATAAGCTTCAATGGATCTACAAAAATCAGAAACACGAAAGTTGGGGTGTTTTGAGAAGTCAGAGTTCGTAAAATGTGCGCTTCATAGGGGAAACTCTATGTCGAAAGTTCCTTAATTGCTGGGAGTTCCTGAGAGCCGACATACCACAACGTAAGAATGAAAAATGTCTATGCGTGATGGTTTTGAAAAGTTGTCGGATTGGATAATCAGCAGCCAAGCTCCGAATAGGAGAAGGTTCAACGATCATGTACCCAAGTGGGTTAATGGGAACCACCTAAACCAAAAATGGCATGGTGTTGATATGATCTGAACGTCATACGAAAGTATGAGAAAAGTATCTATAGTTAGAGATCAGACAGGACAGAGGGATACTCCTTTAGTGGCTTAACGAACCACAATAGGTAACATAATGACAACTCTGGCGTGTGGCTTGATTACAAAATACAATCTCCGGAAAATCAAAAATTGATTTGGCTGCCAATGAATAATCATACCGTGAACATTTTTTATGATCAGCGTGTTGTTATTTCGGAACCAAGAGAAGAGCCGATTGTATGGCAAGCTACAAAGATTGAAGATCTTAATGTAAAAGGTATCGTTCGCGTTACCTTTGCACAAAAGCGTTGGAACGAACACACCGACTTTATTGAGAAGGATCCTGAGGGGAATGTTATCGGGATGTGGGCGGATTACTACGCCGATGGGCTCGTACCGACCGATTCGGACGATACCTATCAGTTGGCGATCTATGGAACAATTACCTATTCCGGAGCCAGTCCCCTGATCAAGGTGGGTGGAAGCTACAAGAAGTTTACCGTAACCTTCTTCGATCAAAACGGGGAGACCCGGCACAGGGATGGAACCTGGTCATGTCTTATGGACGGCCAGGATGTAAGCGATCTGGTCACCATGCTGACGCCCGATGATTCCAAGGACATCAAAGAGAACCAGGTGAAGATCCGGTTCGACGGAGATGATACCTATATCGGGAAGTCAATGACAATTCAATATGTGAGCGACGACGGCATTACGGCGAAGGTCGATGTCGGCGTTGTCGGATTATAGGAGGTGGGTGTATGCAGTGGACTGACGAAGACAGAACCCGCCTTCTGGCGTTTCGGAAGGATATTGATAACGACAATATCCGCGTCAAGGAAAAGATCAAAAAGGTGCTGCTCGACAATAAGTATATCATCCATGCTCTTCATAACGAGGAGCTGGAGGAAAATGAAGCGGAGCCGGATGAGTATTTCAATGTGAATATCCTGCCCTACTATATTATCAAGCCGACCCAGCATAAGGTGCAGAATTTTGTCTGCTATACTGTGGGGTATGAACCTACGTCCCGGTACGATACCAGTACGACCACAAAGAAGTTGACGATTCAGTTCGTTGTGCTTTGTGAATGGTCGGACATTGTGGACGAGGAGACCTCATTGGCTCGGCACGATCTTTTGGCGGCTCTCATTCAGGATACCTTTAACTTCACCAACATTTTCCGGGAACGGATCGTACTTGTTTCCGATCTGGAGAGTGTTGTGGATAATGATTACGCCTGTCGGACACTTACGTTTCGGCAGAGTACGGATAACAATCTGGTGAAGACGGAAGGGAACCTGGCCTCCATTATCAATAAAAAGATGAATCCCGGAGGATATCGATGAAAAAAAAGCGTAAGTCCAGAAATCCGGTTATGGAGTTCGACCGATTACAGATGTTCTTCGGAGATCCGTATGAGATCGATTTACCGGATACCGCAGGAAAGATCACAGTTTATGAGCCTTCTATTGGCGATCTTGTCCGCATCGGGGAGAAGAAATTCTTCCGCACCTTACAGATCTTTACTACTAACACATCGGAGAACAAGCTGATGCTCTGGAACCAGGGCATTGACTGGTGTCAGTTATCTGACTTTGAGTTTTTCATCATGTCTTATAAATGCACTGATGACGATGTGTGTAAACTCTTTTTTCATGATTTTGATCTCAGCGGTTTTGAGGTCAGTCAGAAAAATCTCGGAGATGTCAGCTCTGTTGTACTTTACGACCGGGAACGACAAATCGAGATCAATGAAGAGGTCTATTTTTATATCAGTCAATACTTAAGAGCTATGTTCCACCGGGATCCGGAGGAGAAGATCACAAAGCATCAGAACCTCAAGGAGGTTTATATCTCTGTGGAACAGAGTAAGGCTAATTTTGATAAAGAGAAGGCAAAGAAGGAAGGAGTCGATGATTCTTCCATACTCCAGGCAACCATCTCCGGGTGTATCAATCATCCGGGCTTTAAGCATAAGCTCTCTGAGCTTAGACAGGTGGGGGTCGGGGAGTTTTTTGATTCCGTACAGAGGCTTCATATTTACGAAAGTACAACGGCGCTTCTTAAAGGAATCAACTCCGGGTTTGTCAGCGGTAAAGACATTGATCCGGAAGCCTTGAACTTTATGAGAAGGGTTACAAACGTATGAGCCGAGAGGCTCTAAAACTTTTTAAGGAGGGATAAATCCATGAAGATTGGTAATTTTGCGATTGAGGAAATCCTGAGAGCCATCGGCCAGGATTTTGAAGACAACATTCTTTACACTGTTGATCAGCTTCAGTCCGCCAGCATCGAGATTTCTGCTGATCCGACTGAGATCACCGATAAGAATGGTACTGTTATCCGTACCATCTATCGTTCCAAGTCCGGTAATTTCAATTCCACTTCTGCTTTGCTGCATCCTGCGATTATGAACGTGAGTTCCGGGTCTGACATGGTTGTGGCTACGGAAGCTGCGAAGATTGATATGCCGAAGATCGTTACCGTGAATGCGGGCGGTTCTATCGACGTATCTGACGCGAAGGAAGGAACCATCAAGGTTATCGGCGTATACGCTAATGGCGCAAACGGTAAGACCCTGGTTCAGGGTACTGCTGCTGTTGTCGATGTGTCCTTCAAGCTGGATGATGGTACTCTTACTGTTCCGGCAGCAGGCGAAGATAACCCGGCGATGTATGTCGTTAAGTATAACCGCGATGTTGCTGACGGCGTGAAGCTCGTCAATGAAAGCAACAAGTTCCCGAAGACGCAGAGGCTGACGCTTCAGTGTTCTTATGTGGATCCGTGCGACGACGATCTGGCTCTGTGCTACGTGTATTTCCCGAGCTTTATGCCTGATCCGTCTATGACGATCAACCTGGATGCGGAAACTCAGGAGCTTGACTTCAATGGTATTCTTCAGACTTCCTTCTGTGGAACTGAGAAGACTTTGTATGTCATCTACTTCCCGGCTACCGATAAGATCCAGACGGGTGTAACGGAGGATCCGGAAAACCCTTGATGAGCCCCACGGTTAACGCCGAGGACGGTGGGGTAACACTGTTCGGCACCCCGGTAAGTGATATGCAGAGCGATGTTGTCGTCTCTGGCGATGCTATTACCGGTACTTTGAAATACTTGGATTCCGGCGACCTTGTGGACGCCTGGGGAGAAGGGAACTTCCTGTGCCTGAAGTTTGAAGATTTTGATCCGAATGCAACCAGCGTATTGGTTGGTCTTGAGCCTTCCTACGGTAATGGTCTGGTTGATATCTTACCGGATCCGGATCATGATGGCGCATGGAAGATCACTGATAAGGATAATCAGGTGTTCCGCGTTGTTACCAGCGACGGAACAAATACTGTCACCAAGGATTATACCCTTTCGGGTCTTATTCTGGAGACAGCGTAAGGTTTTATACCTTATCAGGTGTAATGAACTGTATTGGCTTGCGGAGCCTCAAAACTCCGCAAGTTATTCGATTCAGGCGGCATGACGCCGCTGCATAAGGAGGAAGCATTATGAGCGGTGTCAGAAAATGTATTGTTAGTCCGAATCATCATTTTTACAAATACTGTCCGCAGTGCGGGCGGGATAATCCGGAGGAGACCTGGCGATTCCTCTTCTGCTCTGAAAATTGCAGAGATGTGTACCGGGTGTTTGAGGCTTTTGCTGAGAAAAAGATCGATGCTGTTACGGCAGAGCAGAGACTTAATGAACTGACGGTTCCGAGGGATGAATATTTACAGCCAAGCTTAAGAGATAATCTGAGAGACATTCGGGAGGCAGCGGCAAAATCGCATCAGGCGGCGAAGAAGACTGAATCCGAAAAGACAACGGCAGATAAGACTGTCGAGAATAAGCCGAAGCGGAAGCCAAGAAAGAAGAAGGAAGCGACGGCGGATTAAATTGTGAATGATTATTTTTAGGGCATACATCATTCACAAGTGGTGTATGCCATTTTTTGACAGAAGGAGGAAATGATATGGCAAAGGACAGTTTTATTAAACGAAGCGCTCTGACCGGGGAAAAGTATGATCTTTTTGATGATGTGATTAGGATCCTTAACGCAAGACAGGCGGCGTTCTATGTGTCGAAGGGTGTGAAGATTCTGGACGTGTATCTGTCTTCGGATCAAAAGACCGGAGAGCCTGTGTTGGTGTTTCTATTTAAGCGGAGCGCAACGAAGGATGCGTATGATGAATGGTGTAAGCGGAAGGAGGAGCTATGACAAGATTTGTTTCGATTGACAGCTCGACTACGAAAACAGGGATGGCGTATTTCGAGGATGGTGTGTTGAAGGAATATTGTCTTCTTAATCATGAGAAGAATAAAGATATTGATTCCAGGATCAATGAAATGATCTTGGATATCGCAGAGCAATTACAAAGATGGAAGCCGGTCTGTGTCAGTATTGAAATGCCAAAGGGCGGCGGATTTGGGAAGCGGCCGCAGGATAAGGCTTTTTATAATGTGGAGCTGACCAGAAAGCTGGCGGAGATTCTTGGGGCTGTACGGCTTTGGTGTGTCTGGAAGAAGCGTGATTATATGGAGATCATGCCTTCTGAATGGAGAAAGTGGCTCGGTATGCCGCAAGGAGATAAGAAGCGCGGGCAGCTTAAGGAGTTATCCATTCAGTATGTGAAGGATACGCTGGGGATTGATGTCGGCGATGATGTGGCGGATGCGATCTGCCAGGGATGGGCGGTTATCAACTATTATAACAATATTGAAGAATAAGCATTTTCGGAAAGGAGGATCCTATGGGACGAGGGACGGTTTACAACAAGATCGCCAGTGCGGAATCGGAAGATAAGATCCTTCCGGAGAACAGACAACTGGCAGAGGATTTTCTGGATTACCTAAAATCCATAGATCGGTCAAAGAATACCATTGATCAGTATCGGAATGATCTTCGGATCTTCTTTGTATGGAATGTGGAAACGAATGCAAACAAGCGGTTTACGGAGATCAGTAAGCGGGAGTTCGCCAGGTTCCAGAGTAATGCGCTGGAAAATTGGAAGTGGAGCCCGAACCGGATTCGGAGAGTGAAGGCTACTCTCTCATCGCTTTCCAATTATGTGGAAAATATGTTAGATGAGGAAGCGGAGTATGCCGGGTATCGGTCGGTCATTAAGAAGATCGAAAGTCCGATGCGATCTACTGTCCGTGAGAAAACCGTGTTTGAACCGGAAGATGTGGAAAAGCTACTCTCCCATCTTGTCGAAGAAGAAAAATATATGCAAGCCTGTGTGGTGGCTTTGGCTGCGTATTCCGGGCGAAGGAAGTCTGAACTTCCGAGGTTTAAAGTGGCTTATTTTGATGACGCGAATGTAAAGTTCGGATCTTTATATAAAACCAACGAACCGGTGCAGACCAAGGGACGAGGCAGCAAGGGAAAGATGCTGTATCTCTATGTGCTGAAGAAACCTTTTGATCCTTATCTTAATTTATGGATGAAGGAACGTGAGGAGAAAGGTATTGAGAGCGAGTGGCTATTCCCTGATGCGAATGATGCTTCGCAGCAGCTTAAGACGGATGTGATGGATAACTGGGTGGATTCCTATACGAAGTTTCTTGGGAAGGATTTTTATTTCCATTCGCTCAGGCATTATTTTACGACGCAGCTTGCTAAGGCGAATATCCCGGAGAGTGTCATTCAGGATATTGTCGGATGGGAATCGGCGGAGATGTGCAGGCTCTATACAGATCTCTCTGTGGATGACAACATCGGGAAATATTTTGATGAGAATGGTATTAAACAGAGCGATACCAAGGGATTGGCAGAGCTTTGAGTTTTCTAATAGGAGGATGAATCATGGATATTATGAAGTTTATTACGGAGTTTAAGTTGGCGAAAACGGCGGAAGCAAAGCAGGAGCTTATGAAGAAGCACATCAAGACAACGTATGTGCCGTATGTGGAGAAGCTTGCGGCCTGCGAGAAGATCATTCTTGTATCTATGTACCGGAAGGATGACCGGACTGGGAAGGTGTATTTTCGTATGGATACGCCAAGTCAGTGTGTGTTGTTTTCGATGACTGTGATCGAGTATTACACGGATATCACTTATGACCGGGCGGTTGTGTTTGATCATTTTGATCTTTTGGAGAAGAATGGGGTGTTACAATATCTTATTCCGGAGATCGAGAGAGATTATGATGCGTTCCGGAAGATCCTGGATATGATGATGAACGATCGTGTTATGGAGGAGCAAAACCTGATCGGGTGGCTTAATAATAAGACGGAGGCTCTGAAGTTATGGAGCGAGACATCTCTTGAGGGGATTATGGAAGGGCTTATGAAAAGTCCTGCGGCAGCCACCATTAAGGCATAAAGATTTTACCTTCGTATGGGGTCATATCCTACGAGGGTTTTTCTTCTTCGGAAGGTAGAACTTCCGGAGATTTTTTTATTGGCTCCAGACCGCGTTTTTTCAGTTCTTTATTCAGTGCGGTTTCCATGGAGTTTAGTTTGTTTTTTAGGTCATCAAGGGCATCGAAGGATACTACGATGTCTTCTGTTTTCTTTGACATATTTGTTCTCCGATCGTTTTACTTATCGGAATTATAGCAGGTTTTTTCTTGCCTTGCAATGTGTATTGTGAATGAAATTCGGCTGTCAGAAAGGAGGGTTTGGTTATGGCCAGAAAAAGAGAGCTATTGAATTTTTATCATAATCTTTTGAAGGCTCAGAACCGTGCAGATCAGATGAATCGTGAAAACCCTAAAAAGCTGGCATCTGAGTTAGATGAGATTGCGCGTTCTGTGATTGCCAGATGGTACGGATCTTATGAGCCTTTAATCTATCGCAGACAGAGTGGTTTGTATGATGTGTTTCGGGTTCAGAGAAACGGAACTTTTATTAAGGTTATGTTTAATGCTGATTGGATCAGCGGATCACATCGGGCGGATAATACAACAATTTATGAGAATTCGTTTAAGAACGGATATCATGGCGGTGCTTCGCAAGGAGACGGTCATCCGGAGCCTGGTGTGCCTTATTGGAGAACTCCTGTAGGAATTTATTCTGAATGGGGACATCCTGCATATCGAAGCTTCTCTCCGTTTGAACAAATGCGAGAGGAAATGACCCAGTATGCTCATACATTCAAACAAGATGCGCAGAGGAAATTTGAAACTACGGTTTTGAATCCGTTGTGGCGCAGTTTGAATGGAGTATTAAGAAAGTGAGGTGAACACAGATGGGCGCTGGTAAAGATGAATTTGGATTTGATACAAGTATTGATACATCCGATCTGAAAAGAATGACGCAGATGGTCGGTAGCGTCCTTGGCTCTCATATTAAAGAAGAGGTGGCCGAAGGTGTTTCAAAGGGTGCAAGCGATGGTGTGAAGGAAGGCGTAAAGAACGTAAAGTCTACTACTACAGATATTGGAAGCAAGGTTGAAATTACGGCCGAAGGTGTTAAAGATAAAGCCAGTGACGCTGTAGCCAAAGAAGTAGGTGAGGCAATTAAGCCGGAGGAGATTAAGAAAAAGATCAAGAAGAAGAAGGTTGATCTTACTCCTGAGATAGAAATTGATCGTTCCGCTATCGAATCTAAGACAAAGGAATTAAGTAATTTTATTAAGAAAATGATCGCACAGTATGAGCGCGATTATAAAGCGGCTTTGAAGAAGATTGAGAATCCGCGTATCGCAGGTACTGAGAAGTTTAATAAAGATGGAAGTCGTGCGAAAAACAGATACTGGGAATATGACGATTACATCAATGACTATATTGAAAAGCCTGAGTATGATAAGGCATTTAGTAAGATTGATGCGTCGTTTAAGAATGTGCGGAATTCTATCTTTCAGAATATTGCTACGCTGAAGGCTTTATTGGAGCAGTCCGGTGGTGAACTGTCGCAGGAAATGCGAGAGTTTTATGAGGACATGAGTCCGGAGGCTCCAACGACTTTTCAAAAGATCAATACATCCGCCATCAATGAGGCGAAGGAAATCATTAAGGCGGCTACGAAAGAAGTAAAGCAGGATTATAAGGAACAGGGAGAAGCCGCAGAAGCATCCGCGAAGAAACAGGCAGATGCTATGAAACAGGTAACACAGGCTGAGACCGAAGTGATTTCTCAGGAAAAAACAAAGAAAGATCTGATGTCTGATGCTGTTATAGCTGATACGGAACAACAAATCGAGCAGACAAAAAAGAAAACAAAAGCTATTGAAGAACAGGCTATTGCTGAAGAAAAGCTTACCGAAGCAAAAAAGCAGCGAGCTAATGTTTCTGATGTAGATACTGCTAAATCTGCTGAGACATCTGCTGTTCATGAAGCGCAGGAGGCAGATAAGCTTGAACGAATTGAAAAGACTTCTAAGGCTGCTGCCAAGGGTAAAGATGAATTTGTAAAGGCGAACAAAGATGTTCTTGATAGTATTGTTGCTTCTCTTGCTCCGCTTGGGTCTGAAGGCGAAGCATTTCAGTCTTTAAGTGATATCCTTACAAGGTTATCCAAGAAATCCGGTGTTGATAAGGCTGCTGAAAATATCAAGAAGTTGGCATCGGCTTTATCACAGCCTGTGAATTCTGGAGGATTGCTCAGTGCGCTTAAGGAATTAAGCAATATGAATATCGACCTGAAAGACATGGCGGATATGCTGAAGTCGGCTCAGGCGAAGAATGTGAAACAGGCGCAGAAAATGGCAGATCAGAAGACTGGGGCTAAAAGCAATAATGAATCTGCCAAGGAAGAATCACATCTTAAGGATGTGAATTCGCTTTACAAGCAGATCGAGAATAATATTGCAACCATCAATAAGCTGAAAAAGGAAAACATTTCTTTGGATGATACTAATACCGGGCAGATAAAGACGAAGCAGAACCTGGAGGAAATTGCACGGTTAGAAAAAGAGAATGTTGACCTTAAGAAGGAATATGCGCAGCAGGCGGAAAATGCTGCTTCCAAGATGCAGGAATTGAATCAGAAGGAAGCGACAAGCATAGCAGAGATTAAGAGATCAACTGAATTGTTTAAGGCTGGTCTTATGGATGAGGCTGTCGGTTTTGGCAAAACTTTACAGGAGCTTCACAAATCCGGTAAATATACGGAGGAGTTTGAAAAGAAATTAAAGAGTGCCGGCAGTGCATTGGATAAATTCAACAGTATTGCTGCGGATTCCAATTCTGATGTAGAGAAGGTAAAGACTTCATTCAAAGAGCTTAAGATGGCTATGGATGATGTTGATAAGGCAAAGGGACTTGCTGTTATGAAAGCTGCGTCCGAGAAGAGTCTTGCAAATCTTCAGCTTAAAATTCAGCAGTTCATGTCTAAGAATACGGCCATGGGTCGTGAGTTCATGAACCAGTTTAAGGACTTGGAGATCAGACTTGATGCTGCGAAGAGCCAGCAGGAGGTTCGTGATCTTACCGCTGAAATAGCAATACTTCAGTCGAAGGTGTATGCTGCGAATAAAGACGGACAGTCCTTAATGTCCATGATCGGGCATCGACTTAAGGATATGAACAGTAAGTGGATCGCACAGTTTTTTAGCGCAGCTGATATTATCCGGTATGTTAGAGCGGCGGTCAGTGCGATCGTAGAATTAGATAGTGCTTTGGTTGATTTGCGGAAGACGGCGAAAATGTCCTCTACGGAGTTGAATAACTTCTATTTTGAAGCCAATGATGTGGCAAAAGAAATGGGTGTTACGACTAAAGCTATTATCGAGCAGAGTGCAGCATGGAGCCGTTTGGGATACAATACGGCAGAAACCGCTACCGAAATGGCGAAGGTCAGTTCGCAGTTTGCTTCTATCTCTCCTGGAATGGATACGAATACGGCGCAAGAAGGTCTTGTGTCAATCATGAAGGGTTTCAATATTGATGTTGCTGATGCGGAACGGAAGGTTCTGGACAATATCAATACTATTGGTAATAACTTTGCAACTTCAAATGATCAGATTGTCGCTGGTTTGGAGAGGTCATCTTCTGCTATGGCGGCCGCGAATAACTCTCTTGAGGAAACGATCGCACTGTTTACGGCTGGTCAGGAAATTGCACAGGATGCGGAGAAGATGGGTAATGCTCTGCGTACTATTTCAATGCGTATCCGTGGATACGATGAAGAGACGGAAGAGTTATCTGAAGAATACGAGAACCTCAAGGGTGTGATTGCTGATCTTACCAAGACTGCGGATACTCCTGGCGGTGTATCGCTTTTTACGGATGCGACAAAACAGACTTATAAATCTACTTATGAAATTCTGCGTGATATCGCTGCTGTTTGGGATAAGTTAACTGATAAGAATCAGGCACAGCTTTTGGATAAGCTCTTTGGTAAAACAAGAGCGAACCAGGGTGCGGCTATTCTGGCTAACTTCCAGTCGGCTGAAAAGTCTATGGAAGCTATGACAAACGCAGCGGGTTCTGCGGATCGAGAAATGGGGATTATTCAGGATTCGTTGGAATATAAGATCAATGCTCTTAAGGAAACCTGGGTCGGCATTATGCAGGATCTGGTTGATCGTGGAGCTATCGGAAATATTGTTGATTTTCTTACTGCTATTTCTGAGGGTCTTGGGAATATCACAAAACTTCTTGGAGGAATAGCTCCTTTAATCGGAACAATCATTGGCGGCGTTATGGCGAAAAAGGATTTCGGATTCCTTGATATTATTACAAAGATCAAGGATCTGAAGAGTTCCAAAGGCGGTATGGTATTCACCAAAGAGGATATTGATCTTGTAAACCAATTTGCTTTAGGAATTAAAAACGGCGGCGATGAAGCTGAACTTTATGGCCAAACCATAGCAAATTGCAAAGAGGAAACGCGCAAGTTTGTTGATCAGGAACGTGCTGCCGGGAAATCTGCTCAGGAAATTGCTGCCGGAATGAAGACGACTAAATCTTCGTTTGACCTTGCTACAGTTGCCACAAAAGCGTTTAATGCAGCGCTTACCATGCTGGCTACTGCTGCTATTTCGTGGGTCATCGGAAAGATCGTTGAAGGGATTGATAATTATATCCATCGAGCAGAAAAAGCAAAGGAAGCATCTGAGAAATTCCTTTCCGAATTCCAAAATACACAATCTACTCTTAAATCGCATAAGGATACGATTGATGAGATTTCTTCTGAATACGTCAAGCTTTCCAAGGGTGTTGATGATCTTGGGAATAATGTGTCTTTATCGAATGAAGATTTTCAGCGGTATAAAGATATCTGCAATCAGATAGCGGATATGTATCCTGAGCTTGTCACATCTTGGACGAAAGAAGGGGATGCGATCGTTGATCTCAGAGGAAAGGTGGAAACACTTACAGAAGCTTATAAAGCGGAGAAACAGGCCGCATTAGAAGCTTTTGTTGCCGGTGCTTCTGATGTCACTAAGTCTTATAAGCTGAATGCAGATCATTCTGCTCAAGTAGGTATGATCGATTCCAGCGGTGTATTACAGAAGATCGCCGCGTTGGAAGCATATATCGCAGCTATGGAAGGCGATAACTCCGGTGAAAAGATCGTTGAATTTATGGATAAAGGCGGAGAAGGGTTCAGCGGATTTGATCTTCAGAATATATTAAAAGAATTAGACATCAAGGAATATGAAGGGGATATCGATGGTCTCATGAAATATCTTCGTGGAGAATTGAAGATCCTTCATAGTGAACTGAATTCTGAAGTTGATTCCATGAAGCAGACGCTTCTTGCTATGATGCAGCTTGACGGTCAGGAGCTTGGAGATGAAGCTTATCAGATCGGAGCGGCTATTGTCAATAAGCTTGACGAGGGATTTTTCTCTGAGAATAGTAACGCCGGTGATCTGGCGGCATTCTCTGAAGAGCTTGTTGCTTCTTTGGCAACGCTTACTGATCAGCAGGCTAAGGATATCTATGATTCTGTCTTCCATTTAGATGATAATACAAAGGATATGACTACAGATCAATATGTAGCATATCTTACCGATCTTATTGCAAAGCTTCAGAACATTACCGGTTTGGATGAAAATAAGATAAAGGTGTTGTTTGGCATTGATGAAGAGGAAGACATTGAAGGTCATTTGAATGATGATTTGCAGAGGGCGGCTAACCGGTTGGATGGAAACCCAACTACCAGATCTGAAATATCAGGCGTGATGAGCCGCAGTGATATTGATTATATCAACTCTTCTGCTTTTGATCAGGATCGATATAACGCTGTAAAAGGTAAGGTACTTGATGCTGCCAATCAGTTTACACAGGGAGATACAGAGGGTTCTTTAGCAAATCTGAAAAAGATAGCCGATGAATGTGCTATTTCTTTTGAAGATATGACTGCGGCCGTTGATTTTTCTGATGGAATATCCTTTGCGGAATTATTAAAGATGGCGCTTGATGCTGTTGCGGCTGAAGCTGCTAAAGCTGCGGAAGAAACCGCAAAGCTTGAAACAGCAGAGGAGGCTCTTGGTGATGTTTTAAGTCAGCTTGGTGTTACGCAGGATGATTTTGATGGTTACGTGGAAAACTTAAAACAGCTTCATGCTGATTTTGAGGATAACACGGAAGCCGCTGAGAATTTTGCAATAGCGCAGCTCAAGGTTGATAAGGCGGTATCTGATCTTGGAAGCAATCTCGATTCTTATATTCATAACATAGAGAATGCGGATAAGACAAGTGCGGATTATTCCAGATCCATCAGCTCTCTCGCTGATGATCTTACGATGCTTACCGGAAAGAACTTTGATATCTTTGCGGCTCAGGATTTTGTTTCTGATGCACATAACCTTCAGCTTTTGAAGGATGCCATCAATGGTGTCGATGGTGCGTTTGAACAGTTAAAGGCCGCAGTTGGCAGCGGAACTGTTATTGAGGTTGGTGCGGATTTATCTCTTGAAGATTTTAACACG
>JAEEGL016001605.1_pt1 | contig 16909 bp, 11 predicted proteins | sample 9134231 | NCBI WGS metagenome assembly JAEEGL01 (sample SAMN16246548, study PRJNA631951) | gut metagenome | biome: gut microbiome; feature: rumen; material: fiber-attached | host: Bos | place: Iran: Karaj | collected 2018-10
AAATTCCGTTTCCTTACTGCAGGTGATGCGAAGAAACTTGATAAAATGCACAACGAAGAAGCGGACGCTGAGACGGCAACCGCAGTTCGTGACAAGATTAGGGATATCAAGGACTTCATTGAGAACTCAGGCAAATTTGGTTCAAAGGAAAAAGACGATATTTCGGCTGATTTGAATGATTTGGAAGAAGTTATCTACAACAGATACAAAGATGCGGGTGAAACTTATTTCACGCACGACCTGACGAACAGGCTGATTATGTCAACCGTTTCTGTAAACGGAATTTCAGACAGACAGTATGTTATGAACTACGTTATGAACATGAATTTGAAGGACGCATCAGAGTATAGAAAATATATCATTGAAAACGAGCCTGGTATTGACTACAATATCAAAGTAAAACGCCCTGATAGTCTCGGAGGTGGCTATATTGACACCTTTCTGCAACTTGATCAGTTTATTTTCGTCTATTGAGTACGGTCCTGAATACGAATATTCGTTTTGGAACGAAATCTACGGCTGCGTAAATTACCTTAACCTTCCATACGAAACTGTTATGAACCTTCCAATCTACGTTAGGAAGTTTTGGATACAGAGGCATAACCGTCAGGCGGAAGAAGAAGAAAGGGAAATGGCAGGAATGAACGAAGGAAACAAAGTCGGCGGCGCTCAATTGAACGGCTACGCAAGACTTGAACAAGCAAATCAGTTAAATGGTGGGATTTAACCCCGCCATTTTTCTGTTTCAGGTATTTATAAGTGATAGAGAATACGATTTTTAGAATGTTATGGCGGACAATCTTACTGACATAAAAAATTCCGTTCAAAATATACAAACCAACATTGATGCGATTAAGCAAAGCGTCACCAATTTGGATGAGATTGAGAATAGGTTAAAGGAAGTTTCAAAAAACACGAAACCAGCTGGCGGAATAAGAGAAGATACGAAGAAAATCAAAGAAGGCGTTTTTGAAGTCGTATCTAAGCTTGACGCATTGAAAACTATTGAGAATTGGACCAAAAACCAAAACGGCAGCACTGGTTCAACGGGCAACGGCGTGGTCGGAACAATAGACAGTAAGATTGATTCATTGGTAAATTACCAAAAAGGCATACACGGATTTACCGATAAAATTTCAACTCATACTGAAGAAATCAGCAGTCATGCAAAATCAGCTTCTGAATATCTAAAAGCACTTAAAGAACATATTGTTGATGGCGGCGCCAGTAATTCAAGAACTGTACCTGCAAATGCAGAAGGAAAAAACGACAAGGAAACAAAAAGTAAAGGCATTGCTTCAATTGACGACAACGTAAAAAAGATAGTTTCGTTAATGGAAACTATGAAAGCAACTGCGCTTGCTGATAGGGATAAAGAGCTGGAGCAACTCATGATAAACAATGAGAAAGCTAAGCAAAAAGAAGAAGCAGAACGGCACAAATACGACGAGATTTCGAGAAAGGACAAGAAAAAGAGGACAAAAGACGAACAAAAATTCCTCGAAGATTATCAAAAGGCACAACGAAACAAGAAAAAAGAAGACGAAAAACTTAGCAAGAAGAAAAGCGGGGAAGGTTTTGCTAAAGCTGTTGGCGGAATAACTTCGTTTATTAGCGAAAAACCTTCGGCAAGCAAACTTGCAGATAAGGGAATTTCAGCTGTTTCACAGGCAAACCCTGCAATCGGTGCTGTATTGGGCCTGTTAAAAGCGGTAATAGAACTTGGTTCAAAACAGGATAGGGCTACTTCTACTTATGCAAGGACAATCGGCGGCGGTACTCTTGGCAAACAGCGTGTCGGTGGAACCGTATCGAATATTTTCAAATGGGATCAAGCAAGAGGCAACTGGGATAACGGATATACGGCTGATGCGGCATATAGTGCGTTAACGGAAGTTGCGGAAGCGCGAGGAAGGACAACCGAAAGAATGTCCCAGCAAGCCGTCAGGTCAGCAATTGACCTTAAACGTATGGGAATTGGTGCCGAAGCCGTTAACAATTTCGATACATTCGGAAAATCGCTTGAAAAGACTGACGAATATTTTGCAAGATTATATAGCGAAGTATCAAAGAAGGGCTTATCGTTCAAGAATGTTTCAAAGGCAGTAAACGATAACCTTAAAATGGCTCAAAGCCACACATTCGCAAACGGTTTGCGTGGGCTTGAGAGAATGGCTGAGAAGTCAACGCAGTTGAAATATAATATGCAGCAAGTTTTCCAATTTGCTGACAAAGTTTCTGAGATTGAAGGTGCCATAAGCACGGCGGCTAACCTATCGGTGCTCGGTGGAGAATTTGCACAGTTCAGTAATCCTATGCAACTACTTTATGAAGGATTGAACGATACCGAAGCGTTGAACGATAGGATTATCAAGATGTTCGGTAACAAGGCGTACTTCAACAATCAGACGGGGCAAATGGACATGAACGCTTTCGAGCGTGAACGTTTGAAGCAAGCCGCAAAAGCCGCAGGATTGGATCCTGGCGAAATGCTTAACCTTTCCTATAATCAAGGAAAGATGAACAGGATATCTTCTCAAATAGCACCGGGCGTAAGCAAGGATGTTGCTGAATATATCAAGAATATTGCTGAGTTGGATAAGAAGGGTAATGCGTATGTTAATTTGAATGGGAAAGAAGTATCCGTTAACAAATTAACAAACAAGGATAAGGAAATGCTCGAACAGGAGTCAAAAGCGAAGGAATTGAAGGAAGGAGCAAAACTCGGCGACGTTTGGAAAGAAACCAAGAGTATTGGCGAACACCTTGACGATATGCTTACATACTTGCAGGAAAAACTTGGTATGTGGGTTTATTCATTGTTCCTAAGATGGGGAAGAAATGAAGGAAACAGAAGAGAAATAGCACAAGGCTCAACGGGTGACTCAAGGGAACTCAGGGAAAAACGTCTTAGTTACTATAACGAGCACGCAGGAGAGCATAACGCATTCTGGGGTGGAAGACGCCGTTTCGCACAAAAAATTGCTGAATGGAGTGAAGACGAACTAAACGAAAAGATAGAAGAAGATAGGAGAAAGAAAAACAAGCAAGGAGAATCGCCTAACGGACTTCCTATCGTTTCAAATATTCCCGGATACGGTGGGTTTGCTAACGGTCCTTCACATTGGGACGGCGGTGTAAAGGCAACCTATCGCGGGCAACCTTGGGAAATTGAAGGTAATGAATTCTTGCTGAACAAGCTATCTTCATTGAAATATAGAAATTTACTTCCTCAACTTCAAAATGGAACGTTCAATCCGTATTCTTATGGCAACAATCTGATTAAGAATGATATGAACAGACATTATATGCCAATGCAACTAACCGCATTTAATAGGGAATTGTTGAAACAGGCATATAAATCGGCAAATAGCAATCAGCCAAATCAGGTAAGCGGTACGATAAAGGTTGATATTCCACAGACGATAACTATTAACATTGCTGGCGGCGGAACGATTGGAAACTATGATATCAGTGAGATAATATCCAAGTACGTTGATCAGTTCATGAAGGAAATGATAATGCGTAAAGATTTCTCAGGGTTCAACAAGGAAGAATTTCACAATAAGTCTTCGGTGATTTAGTCGCCAGACTCTTGAGCTATATAGATTCTTTAGACCAGGATCTTGTAGAGGACCGGTATGAGGAGGATGTTATTTATTTAAAAAGACAAATATTGTCTTATATTAAAATAAAAAAGAAAAAATAAACAAAAAGAAAATGGCAGACAAAATTGCTCAGGTGCAAGGTGTCCTACATTACAACGACAGCACAAGGGAAGAGATGTTGAGACGAATATATTGGAAAGATGCCCAATATACTCGTTTCGGCGGTAATTTTGTCAAGTACGCGGAGTTGAAAGAGCGTTCAGCAGGTTCCTTGACAGACGGCGGCGGTCTGTTTGTCTACACGTACGACAGGGGTAAACCGTACGGCAGTGGAATTTGGAGAGACTATCTTGGTAACAACCTTAGAACGAGGAACGTTTATTCAAACGAGCCGGGTACGCCGAACGGTTTAAGGTGGAAATGGGATGGCGACTATTTAGAGAACTTCACCAAAGACACGAAACTTCAGCGAATTGGCGACATAGAAGTTACAAGGGAACTTGCTGTGGCAACATACGCTAAGAACGACCGCCACATGACCGAAAAATATATCACCCCCGAACTGAACGATTTCTACGGAAGTTCTCCTGGGTTGAACACAAAACTGTTCAAATATACTTTCGGGCAATATTATACGGGAAGAATTTCAGATATTGAAGAAGCGGATGTAGCAATTGAACATGATTATTTGAAATATCTTTTCAGTGGAAGCACGGCGGATATCACGGAAGCAGAGAGTTCGGAAGTTTTCAACAATCCTAACGTAGAGGCTCCTAAGAGGCACATGGCAGAAATGCTTTTCCAAGCACAAAAGATTACAGGAAAAAGCTATCTTGCAGAGGACGAACGCTACATAAAGCCGTCAGATTTCAACGCGGACGGAAGGGTTATATTTGACAACATAGAAGAATTTCAAGATGTTAACGGCGGATTTAGCGGAATCCCCCTTGGAAACGGACGGAATACAAACAAAAGAGGCCTCACTACAAGGTTTGATGAAGGAGATTACGAAAACGACAATAACACAAACGTAAACCAAGAACTCGGTCCGTTCGTATTCACGATACCGCAAGGAAGTAAGAAAAGTTTGTTATCAAAGACCAACGAACTTTTCAAAAGGCATAAAATAGCAACACTTTCAGGCCGTTTCCATACGACGGATTCAGAAGTTTCTTCTAAAATCGATGTCACTGATACAGCAAAATCTACTTTCGGAAATTCTCATGGACGAAATTTGTTGAAAAAAAATCCGTATGAAGATAACGACACCAACGGCTACGAGAACCCATATTGCCGTGTTTGGACGTATCACCACCAATACGACAGGGCTTCAAGGTTGATACGCCCGTTCAGTGAGACTGTTCCAGACAAGGAGTTCGACTCAATGGTATATACATATACCGCTAAGCCAAACGAGCGTACAAGTAGTGGATTTGAAAATTTGAGGCTGAACACTGTTCTTAGAAAAGACGGATATCTCAACATAGCGCCAAAGGGTGACGCTTGCGGAAACATTACAACGGAAATAAAAAAATGTATGTTCTCTTTGGAAAACCTTGCTTGGAAAGATGTACCTAGAAACCAAGGATACATTTCAAAGGAACAGAGAGGCCCGAACGGTGGACGTATAATGTGGTTCCCGCCCTACGACCTTGATTTCAACGAGAGTGTAAGTGTCAATTGGAACCAAAGTAACTTCATTGGAAGAGGTGAGTCTGTCTACACATACGGGAACACAACAAGACAAGGAACATTGTCTTTTGCTATTCTTATCGACCACCCTTCTATCATAAACAACATACCGAAGTATAATTTGAAAGAAAATGGTACATCTGATGAAGATTTCGAGTCTGATGTGCTAAGGTTTTTTGCCGGTTGTGCTGTTCCAAACTTGGTTGGAAAACTCGATTGCAATGAAAATGAGAATAATAAGCCAAACCAAGACGGTAAGAACAATGGAGACGAGCCTAAACTTGACAATCCGAGCGAAGAAAAAGGAAAGCATATAAAATTTTATGTGTTTTATCCAAACAACTATTCAGGAAACGGTTCGTATCTCAACAATTGGCAATGGGAAGTAGGCGGAAGCAGTGACGTTGATTGGTATGATTATATTTTCATAGGAAAAGACACGAAGATACCCGACAGTGCAGCCGATGGGTTTGGCTACGAAATGAACCATCCAGGCGGCGTTACGGGTCCGTCGTTGAGCCCAACTAAGAATGACCTTATCAATAACGGAGAGTTTGGCGAGAACGGGTACATAAACGTACACGCTAAACATGTAACGGGGAAACTCGGAGAAGGCTTGGTTGAAGACGTATGGTACCAATACAGGGTTGATTACGACTTACACGAGAAACTATACAACAGGAGGCCTGGACAGGTCCTTTACACAAGGGGAATGGACGCTGATTCAAACTATTTTGATTCGGCGAATTTCAGGCTTAACTGCAGTATGGAAAACGTACCAAGTGACGCAACCCATACTTTCGCACAGATAGTTGGTTTGATAAAAGCAGCGTTCCCGAACGCATTTGCAGGTAAGAAGGTAAACGAAATTAACACAAACACGTACATTGAGAGTCTTAGCGACAAGGATGATTTGATAAGTGCTTTCAAGAATCATAAATTCCAAAAGGTTGTCATGAAGGCGGGTGCAACAAGCCAAGACTCAGTAAATAGCGTTACGTTGGCACAGCGACGTGGACGTTCTCTCAGGAATTTACTTAAAAACGAAGGAGAGGTTGGTATACAATTTGATCCGCCAGAGATTGTTACGACGGATAAACTGAACGACCCAACTACAATAAACAGCCTTGAAGCAAAACTTCAACGTTACGCTTCCGTTGAGTTATGGTACGATGTACCTGAAAGTCTAAAGCTTTCTGATGCATCGCATAAAACAACTGTTATTGACAGTACAACAGGTGAAGAAAGAATAGTTAGTTATATCGGTGTAGACGAAGCAACAGGTAGTGGAGAAAGCAGTACTCCTGAATGGGACGATAACGATTCTCCTACTTCAAAGATAGACAGGAACCTTAACCCGGCAATTGTTGTTGCCGATGCTGTTGCTATTGCTACGGAAGGTGCTAACATGTCAAGCCGTTATGAAACTGAGGCTGAATTTTTCCACGAACTTGAGAAAGAGCACCCTAATTACTACACAAGTTTGATTAAAAAGTTTAAGTATTTTAGCCCCGCATATCATTCAATTTCGCCTGAAGGGTTTAACGCGAGACTTACGTTCCTTCAACAATGCACAAGGCAAGGCCATACAATTTCGGCGACGGATTTAAACTTTGCTAAGACTGCAGGAAACCTTGCGTTTGGAAGAATGCCTGTTTGCGTTCTAAGGATTGGCGACTTTATCAATACGAAGATATTGATAAACAGCATGAGCATTAACTACGGTGCAAGCGGAAATCCGCAGTGGGATTTGAACCCTGAAGGAATTGGTGTTCAGCCAATGTACGCAAAGGTACAACTTGGAATTACGATCCTTGGTGGCCAATCGCTCGACGGTCCTATCAATCGTCTTCAAAATGCTGTATCGTTCAACTACTATGCGAATACAGGTGTTTATGACGACAGGGCTGACAGGATTAACTCCAAGATGGTTAAGAAAGTGTTCAACAAAGATGGCGACGAAGTGCGTGTTGAAACAGTTGAGACTTCAGGCGATAAACTCAAGATATACGACACGTCAGAATACGGCGTACAGAGAACATCTTACGAACACATTTGGTCTCCATATCCAAATCTTGTGGTTAAGGACGATTATAACAACAATATTGCGTCTTACAACGAATATATGGCGGCAGGCGGTACGAAGGGCGTTGTAAAAGACGAAAACGGAAAATATAGAGTTAAACGATAATGGCATACGACAGATATAACGCATTCAGGACGAGCGGAAACGTTTTTATACCTCCGCATGTCAAGATACAGCCAAAATCTACGGATTTTTTCGAGGAATACCATCGAGGTGTTACCCGTTTGGACCTTGTTTCCTATGATTACTACGGGGATCCGGGTTATGATTGGCTTATCTTACTTGCAAATCCCGATTTGGGTAACCTTGAGTTCGAGATACCTGACGGTGCTCTCGTGAGAATACCATATCCGCTTAACATAACGTTGGAAGGATATAATCAGGAGATAGAGAAATTCTACACATTATACGGAATAGAAAAATAGTCTATGAGCGAACTATCACAAAGAGCGGTAAGACAGAAAGACAAGATTCTTTACATTGAGCCAAATGATTTGCCTGCATTTATGCGGGCAAAATCCGCTAATGGAGACAACCTTGATAACATAACTTGGGATCCGGATGAGTTGAACATTTCGGTTGATTTGCAGGTGATCATACCTTCACGTCAATATAATGCAAAAGATTTCGGTGAAGAAGATAATTTCAATCTTAACGGTGCGAAATATCATTCAATTCTTTCAGGCGAGAAGATTGGCGGGAAAGGAAAGGAAGGATATCTCACTACTGATTGGACGAATGTGAGTTATCAGGAGATAAAGAACAATAGGGCGGGTTCAAAAGAAACGTTCGGTATAAATTCCATACAGATTACGTTCGATTCATATATGTACCCAAGGGTTACAATGAATTTTACGGACGTTCGTGGAAGTTCTCTTATGGGTGCACAGGAGCAAAGGTTCCTTGACGTGAACACGCCGAACTTAGACGAGGATAAAATCACGAAAAGTTTTTTTGGAAGTGTGTTTAAGTTCCCATATCCAAGGTTTCTTCTTAGTGTAAAGGGAATTTACGGAACTTGCGTTACATTTGTCCTTTCCGTTGAAGATTTCAAGGCTACTTTCAACTCAGATACGGGCAATTTTGACGTTATAATCAAGTTTATTGGAAACATGTACGGGCTTTATACCGATATTCCAATGAACTACCTTCTCATTGCCCCTTATATTGGTTCAAAATCAGGTGGTTTCACTAAGAACGACTATTGGGAGAAGCAAACTCAGAACGGTGGAGCATTCTTTTACAGTGAAGATGGCGTTTCAGGACAGCCTATAAAGACGTTCCTTGAGTTTTACAGCGAATATCACTGTGCTATGGGTGAGACTGGTGACGCGTTGGCTTCCGCATACGGTGAAAATCTCGTTGATATGGCTGAGGCGGAGAGAGAAATTGCGTTCCTTACAGGTGACGAAGGTATTATTCCGAAATATTTTGACAGTATTCCCGGCGCCGTTAAGGAAACGCACAAGTTTGTTAATGGAGAAGATTATGGCCTAAAATATAACTTTATATTTTTTGACAGTGACATTGCAACCGCTACAATTTCTCCTGATTTCATTGACAATGGGAATGGGAGCGGTTTTGCACCTGCCGTAGAAGCGTATAAGAAGAGTTTTGCCACGGGATATGACGAAGTTTTTCAGCCAGATTGCAGGGGCGTTAGCGGAATGTGGAAAGAAGGGAAGAATGCGTTCCAAACAATACCCGTAAATGAGAATTCAGACACCATATTTACAACAGGAAGGCTTGGTGATTTACCTGATTTCACGAAATCAGACGCTGATAAGATTAGGCCGTTTATTAGCGGAATGAAAAGGGCATACGTTTACAGCATTGACGTTAAAAAGCGTGCTCAGAAACGTGTTGAGAAGATTGAAAACGAGAAAAGCAAGAAACTTGAAGGCGCAAGAAAAGAAGTAGAAGGCTTTTTCAAGGATATGTTCGGGTTCAGTCCTACTATTGAGAACATGATGAGAATGATTTTTGCTCATCTTGACGCTTTTATACACGAATTTTATACAACAGTTAAGAAAATACCGGGAACGAGGACACTTGCTTCATTAAAATTCCCGAAAAATCTTACTGACATAGAATCTTCTTCTGAAGGTGGTGCTCATGTACCTCCTTTTACCGGCTTTTACAAAAATACGGGAGATGGCAAGGTGGAAAGAATGTATCCGGGTGAAGATAGCAGACTTAAAGGGCTTGCAGAAGTGGATTTTGTTGAGTCTATCGTGAACGGAATCAGTTCAATGGTAAAATGGCAGGAAGACTATATCCAATCACAAGAAAATACAGACGATGGGGTTGAAATGGGTGACGATTCTTCAATAGAAGAAATGAAATTCACCGCAACTACGCTTAGTGATATATTCTATGATGGCACTAACCCGTATGATTCTCTTGCTAACTCAAACCTTTATCCAAACGACGTGTTTTATTACTTCTTGAGTAGGTGTTACAGCCATGAAATGTTGTCTTTGGGCGATAAGGACAAAGAGTTCTCCAAAATCGAAGCAAACAATTTCATTTCAAGCGATGCGTTCAAGATATTCAAGAGGAAAGAAGGGTTTAAGGGCGTTGTTGAGAACTTTAAAAAGAACGGAAACATCGCGTTGGATAAAATGGAATTTTCTTCAACCCCTTATATTTCAATTCTGAGCTATCAGAAAATGAAGGCGAATGGTGGGAACATTTACTTGAAATTTAATGGAATGAACCCAGGAGATGCTTCGTATGAGTTGAAAAACCATTCTGGCCCTGAAATTACAAAGTACAGCGAGAGCGATATTGAAAAATTTGCCAATGCTTACGGTACTTCAGGAATAAGGAACGCTCTTGATTTGACGTTTGACCAAAAAACGCATAAATTGTGCTTTTCAGCGAATGATATTCTTCCGATAATACCTTTGACATATATAGGGGGTAGATATGGCCCGCTTTTTATTCCAACGAAAGACAGAAAATCAGTAACAGTAACTACCAAATACACATCTTTTTCTCAGTTTGACAAAAAGAACCTTAAGAAAAGGGGTGATGATGGAAATCCTGTTGAATTTGATTATGGCTTTTACAACGATTTCATTACAAATGGCGATAAAGAGTCTTTCTGGATACCCATTGTTCCATATTGTGTAAGAAAAGATAATTACAAGGTAAATCACAACCTTCTTATTGGTGACTATGGAAAAAACAAAGGTGTAAACGAAGCAGTTACCAATAAAGACAAAGAGTCCGGTGCGTTTATATTTCTATCTTCTATCCTTTGGAACTACAACAGAAGTGCAGGAGATTCAAATACGTCTTCTGCTATAATTCAAAAATTCCTCAGTGCGGACAATAGAAACAAGGCAATCAAGATGCACAAACTTGATTATCTTCTTTTATGCTCTCTTGCTTTTGTTTATAACAATAAAGACACTGTTCTAATACTCGATTTCCCTACGAATTCGATTTCGGCGTTGGAAAAGTGTTTCACTAAATCTGAGATAGACAGGCTTGAAGCATATTTCAAGAACTGGGTTAATTCTGAATATGATACTATAGTTGGTTTCATAAAAGAAACGAAAAAATATGACACGAGTGTTGCGTTAGCTGACGGTACTAAGGTTCCCTATACGTCTGATGTTGACAGTTTCGGTGGTATAGTTGCTCCTAACACACCATTCCAAAACATATTGAAATCTTTGGTTACCGATACAGTTGTACCATTTAATTTTAGGGAAGTTAAATCAGATAAATTGGCTACTGAAATAGAATCTTCTATGTTGGAAAAATTTGCTGAAATCGTTTTGGACAAGCTTAACAGTACAGAAGGAGACACTGAGACAGGCGAAACCACGAACATAGAAGTACACGCCAATATTGAGTTCAATGAAGATAGCAAGAACGCAATCTACTATACACTTAAAAATTTGTATGACAGGTGGCTTTCAATGGAAACGGAAGAGTCGTTCAGGCTCTACAGTCCTGAAGAAGAAGCCGCTTGCAAGAAGAGGAAACTTTTAGGTGAGACAAGGATAGCAAAAGACAGGTCAGAATTTATCAATTTTGTCTATGTGGATAGTTTTTACAATGATATCAGTAGGAAGTTCCTTGCGAACCCAGGAAGGTTCTTCAACTTGATTGGAGACCAGTTCGACGGAGAAAAATCGTACAATATCCTTGAGTTTATTGGGCGTATGTGTCAGGACAATAAACTACTGTTCAGGTGCCTTCCTGTTTACAGTAATGTCTATAATGCAGATACGTTCTCAGAGATATTTACCCCGCACTCTCTGTACGATGGTGCGAGTAGGACGGGAAGGATAATAGGTAATACATATATCCTTATGTACACATACGAACCTTCCCACTTGCTTGACTTGGAACAGGATAAGACAAATGGCGTTGGGTATGGTAACGACTCATTCGACATAGCCGACTCAATGGGGCAGATAACTCAGGAATCTTTGGAAGTAATGAAAAAGAAGAACGAAGACAACGGTGGCAATAACTATTCTATATGTGCCTTCGGCGTTACTGCAGGAAAGCAGAACCAATCATACTTCTCAAAGATAAACGTTGGTATGGATAATCCGAGAGTTACCGACTATGCGATTGCAAATAAGTTCCAACTTGCAAATATGAGTAAGCGAGGCGGCACGATAAACGTTGTCGGTGCGGGTCAGGATTTGTATTCTGTATATTCAAACCGTTCGTATGACTGTTCCGTAGAAATGCTCGGCTGTATCAATATAATGCCAATGATGTATTTCCAATTGAACAATGTTCCTATGTTCAAGGGTGTGTATATGATTACGAAGGTTGAACACAGTATTCAAAACAATACAATGACAACCAAGTTCACGGGAACCCGTCAGCCAAAGAGGTACATTCCACTCACGCAAAATGTATTTAGTATTGAGTCCATAAATGGAGCAGTAAACAGGCTGGCCGGACAAGATATGAATAAAGAATATAACATAGGAAATGTCAATTTCACTGTTAGTGACTACGACGGAACGACTACGTTCAGGAATTACGAAGGAGACAGTGCTAAGTATAACGGAAAAACTAGTTTTCCTCACGGAAAAACGTTCTATCCGTTGGCTGCTATTTCTCAAATGAACGAGATACTTTACTACACCGCAAACGGCGGTGGGTATGTAATACCGTTTGGTAACTATTACAACTCTTCAGGTGAGTTCAAGGGCGGTTCAAGGCATGCATGTGCAAGTGCCGTTCAGTCATTCCTTTTTGCGGGATTTTATGGGCATAGTTCCGCAAGGACAAAAGCCGAAGCGGAAGCAAACAGAGTTACGTCCGCAAATAAAGGGTTTAGCGGATGTAACGGATACGAAATGTATAATTGCCTTGCAAAGTACGGGTTTAAACCGATAGCGGATCACACGAACATCAATAATGTCGAGTTCCGTGCGGGCGACGTTTGCGTAATGAAGCATAAGACCTATGGGCACGTTTGTATGTATACAGGAAAGGAAAACGGTGGAAGGTGGGTTTCCGATTTCGACCAAAACAAGTGGTGGGTATATGGAGGAAACGGGCCTGACAGTTCCCAATTCAGCGTCCTTGTGTACAGGTTCGGCGGAGAAATCTCGAAAGAGATGAAGGAATATCAAAAATAGTAGTATATTTGCTCGGTAAAATTGAAAAAATTGCCGAGCATTTATGTTTTTAGGAAGGATTGTCAGTGGAGCGAAAATACAGGACGTTCCATTTTACATTGAAGTAACGAAAAAATTTACGGACGACGGAGTTCCAACCCTTGTTGTTGGGAAAAAGCGTGCCGTTGAGATTTTCGGTGCCGAAAATGTGCATGTTCTTGACAGAAGCATAAATGAACACGTTTCTTGGACGTATGCAAAGAACGAGCGGCGTAACGAGTACGAAGAAGATATAGATAAATTCAAAAAGTCTATTACTAAGAAACTAAAGTCCAATGTATCGTACTATTTCGTGAATATTTTTATTGAAAGATACTCGTTTTTCAAGAAAATGTTGAAGTGGATTGATTCTGATGCAAAGAAATCCGTATATCTAACTGACAAACACATTTACATTTACGGTGGAAAGAACGTAATTGGCTTATCCTTGGGCGACTTCGACTACGCAGGAATAGACTCTGACAAGATTATTGACAGGATAAAGAAAAACCCGTCAAATTCAGTGTTTACCGACGAAGATTTCAACGGAGAAACCGAAAGAAAAATCGTATCTGATAACAATTTAATCGTCCCTTATATCCATTTCCTGACGCACTAGCCTTTGTTTTTACTTTTCGCAGGTATTTATACAATAAAACAATAAGTTATGTTTGTTTTCAAGAAAAGTAAAAATGCAGAAAGAAAACCGCATTCAATTCCTGTAACGGTATTGGATGAGGTTGTTCGTACACCTAAAAAAGAAGAAAAAGCGGAAGCTAAGAAAGCCCCAAAGAAGAAGGCCGAAGAAGCACCCGTTGAAAATAATGAAGTTAAAAGCGAGGAATAAAATGGCAATCAATACTAACAACATGGAAAAGGCTCAGGAACTCGTAGGAAAACTCGATTCTAAGAAAGTTAAGTATATCAAGAAAGACAAAGGTCTTATTGAGAGAAATACCGTTAAGGACGAGCAGGTGATTCTCACCGAGGATAATAGGCAGATACTTTTGGGATAATATGACAAGGGATGAACAAATGTTCGAGGACGTAAAGAAGCGTCTGAACATGATGTGGAACTACGACGTAAAGCAGGGACTTAACGAGCAGATTTTAGTGCCAGGACCGGTTGACGAAGAAGGCGACGACGATCAGCAACAGGACCCGGCTGCAGGTGGTGGCGACCCTATGGGCGGCGGAGCACCTATGGGTGGTGACCCTTCAATGGGTGGTGGAGCACCACCTATGGGCGGAGATCCTTCAATGGGCGGCGGAGCACCTATGGGCGGAGCACCTGGCGATATGCCTGCAGATGCACAGAATGATATTATGCCCGCAGACGATGTAACGCCGGCACCGGGCGACGACGGATCAGGCGGAGCACAGCCACCTGAAGGTTTCAATCCGCAGGACCCAGGAATGGATCCTATGGGCGGTGACCCTTCAATGGGTGGCGCCGATATGGAACAGCCAGGCGACGAAGTTCTTGACGTAACGGAACTAACAGACAAGCAGGACGATATCGAAGACGAAATCAAGGAAGTTGGTGGAAAATTCGACGAAGTTCTCAAGGCTATTGGCTCATTTGAAGAATTGCTCAAATCAAATGATGAGAAGATTGAAGATTTGAAGGCTGAGATTGAAAGGAGAAATCCTACTCAGATTGAAAAACTCGGTTTGCAGAAAGAGAAATCATATCCTTTCAATGTAACACCTGAAGAGTTTTGGAATGAGAAGGAAGCCAATTCAAACTATTCAACAGAGCCCGACAACAACGGAAAAGAGCAGGGTCAGTACGTGATCACGGCGAAAGACGTTGACGGAGACGTGAATTGGAAAGCAATCGCAGACTCTCTTGATGACAAGGGTTTCCTTTACAATCAGACGCTTGACAAACTCTTAAAATTCTAAACAAAAACGCTGAAAAAAATTGACCGCAGGCAAGAACGTCTGCGGTTTTTTTTGTATATTTGAGATACAAAACTTACATAACTAATTTTAATTTTTCATCGAAAATGGCAAATTACAGAAGAAACATTACGCCTGACGTAATGGAAGAGGAAACGGCTGAGAGAAAGCCAAATTACACGGCGTTTGACGCTAAAAATTATCTTAACACAAAGTTGAAAGATGGAGAAAACGAGAAGACACTCCGCATTAGAATTCTTCCTGTTGACAAGGACACGAATTCACCGTTCAAGAAGGTGATTATGCACTATGTGAAAGTTCAGCCCGAACTTGCACCGAATGGTTCAAAGGGATATGTTTGCCTGCATCATCAGGACGATATCGACCACGATCAGTTTGGAGACGACTGCCCGTTCTGTGAAATGAACCAGCTTGCCTATAACAATATGGTTGAAGCACAGAAAAAGTTGAAAAAGGCACAAGAGGAAGGCAACGAGGAAGAGGAAGAACTTCAGACAAAGGAAGTTGAGCGTTGGAAGAAAATTTCCCTCGCAAACAAGACTACCGAGTACTGCGTTATCCGTTGTATCGACCGTGCAAACGAAGAAGACGGTCCGAAGTTTTGGAAGTTCACGGTTCGCTCTGACGGAAAGGACCCGAAGAACCTTATCAAGAAACTTTGGAAAGCCCGTAAACAGGAAAGTATTGACGACGCATTGGAAGAGTACGACGTTAAGAAAGAAGAGGAACTTCCTGAAGATTTCGAGCCTGTGAATATTCTTGATTTGGAAACAGGGCGTGACCTTAAAGTTACCGTTTCAAGAGTTTTTGACAAGGATGGCAAGCCTACGAAGAAGACGAGTACGACAATCGTTGACTATGGAAAAGAGCGTCCTCTTTCCAAGGATCCTGAGCAGGCTGAGAACTGGATCAACGATAAGAAGGTTTGGAGCGATGTGTTTATTGTGAAGCCTTACGAATACCTTTCTATTATTCTTGACGGTGAAGTTCCGTTCTGGGATAAGCAGAATAACAAGTGGGTATCCAAGGGCCGTGCACGTGACGAAGAAGTTAAGAAGCAGGTTCGTGAAGAGAACAAGGCTAACGAGAAATACCGTAAGGCCAAGGAAAAGGCTCTTAACTACGACGAAGATGAAGAAGAAGACGAAGAAGATTCGTCAGAAGACCTCCCGTATTAGTCTATGTGTAAACTGATATTCAACTACGGGACAATGAATAGCGGTAAATCAATGCTCCTGCTCGCCAAAGCGTATAACTTCGACGAGCGGGGCATTCCTTACCGAATTTATAAAAGTTCCATTGACACAAGAGAAGAAGGGGTGATTCACAGTCGTCCTATTGGCGATAAGCCGTGTTGTACGATTAAGCCAAATGAGTCCTTTTTTGAGAAGGAAGATTGGTACAATACCGATGTGAAATGGCTACTTGTAGACGAAGCACAGTTCCTTACTGAAAAGCAAGTGGACGAACTCGCAAGAATAGCAGACGAATGTGCGATTAACGTTATTTGCTATGGGTTAAGGACTGATTTTCAGACGCACCTGTTTCCCGGAAGTAAAAGGCTTTTCGAGATTGCAGATACGTTTGTTGAAATCAAGTCACAATGCGAGGACGGTAAGAAGAACATTTTCAACGCAAGAATTGACAAGGAAGGTTTTCTCGTTACGGACGGTGAGCAGGTTCAGGTCGGTGCCGAAGATTGTTATAAATCGGTAAGCCGGCGGGAATACAACGCTATGCTCAACATAAAAGAGTGTGAAGACGTTAGGAGAAAAGTAATGAAAAAGAAAAATAAAATCTAATATTGATATGGCGAAACAACCATTAAAGAAAAAGGAAGTTCCTTCATTCAGCGTGAAGGATTTCAAAAAGAATTTCCTTGGTGACAAGGCTGGAAAAATAGCGGACAAGGAACTCGAATGGGTTATTATGCCAAAGGCATTTCAGGAAGC
>JAEEGL016943638.1_pt1 | contig 16909 bp, 14 predicted proteins | sample 9134231 | NCBI WGS metagenome assembly JAEEGL01 (sample SAMN16246548, study PRJNA631951) | gut metagenome | biome: gut microbiome; feature: rumen; material: fiber-attached | host: Bos | place: Iran: Karaj | collected 2018-10
TAAAAGCGGCGCCCGGCGGGAAACGCGACGGGCATTTTTGCAACAGAGAGCCGCCGGACGGGGCAGAGGGAAGAGCGAATGAACGACGAAGCGATGAAAGGCCTTGTTTTCAACATACAGAAGTTCTCCGTCCATGACGGCGAGGGCATACGCACCCTGGTCTTTCTCAAGGGCTGCCCTCTGCGCTGCAAGTGGTGCAGCAACCCCGAATCGCAGGAGGCCGGGCCCCAGCACGCCTACAACCCCGCGCGCTGCCTGACGGCCGAGCTCTGCGGCCGCTGCCTTGAGGCGTGCAAGACAGGCGCCCTCACCCTCGTGAACGGCATGATCGCCTTTGACGCGCGCAAATGCGAGAACTGCTTCGCCTGCAACCGGGCCTGCCCATCGGGCGCCCAGCAGGTCTACGGCGAGGAGATGTCGGTCAAGGACATTCTCGACCGCGTCGAGCGCGACGGCGTGTTCTACAGCCGCTCATCCGGCGGGATGACGCTTTCCGGCGGCGAGGCCCTCTTCCAGCACGACTTCGCCCTGGCGCTTCTGCGCGCCGCCAGGAAGCGCCACATCGGCACGACCATCGAGACCTGCGGCTTCTACAAGTACGAATTCCTGCAGGAGGCCTGCCGCAATCTCGACCGCCTGATCATCGACATCAAGAGCCTGAACAGCGAGAAGCACAAGGCATTCACCGGCGTGGACAACGCCAGGATTCTCGAAAATTTCAAAAGGGTCGTCGCGGATTTTCCCGATCTCAAGATACACGTCCGCACGCCCGTCATACCCGGTTTCAACGATACAGAGGAAGACATACGCGCCATACGCGATTTCGTGCCGCAGCGCGCGAACGTCGAATACGAGCTCCTGCCCTTCCACCGCATGGGCGGGCCCAAGTACGGCTATCTCTGCCGCCGCTACGAATACGCGGACAAGGAGCTCGACAAGAACCTCATGAAGCGGCTCAAGGCCATCGCCGCCGACGTGCCGGCCTTCAGGCCGGGAGGGACCATACAGGCCTGATGCGAAGATCGCTTTTCATGAAAGGGATCGTTCCCTTCCTCCAGATAAGGCCCCGGCGGATAGGCTCCCGCCGGGGCCGCTTTTTGAGCCGTGACCTACCCGGATTCTCCATTCTGCCCTGCCCTTCTTTTTCATCGGCAATGCCCGGTTTGCCGCCGGAGAAAGGATTTGTGTGAAAAAAAACACATCCTATTTGCCATGAAAATGCAAAATCGCACTATTTATATGTGTAAAAAAACACTATTGAATGTTACTTATTTGAAAATAAAGGAAAAACATTATAAGCATAAGTCAGTGCAAAATTGCACGGAAATCCGGTGCCGGCGTATGGCCTTACGTCTTGCGGGTGCGAAAGCGCACAGGGCGGCCTCATTCCACCTTCCGCGGGCTGAAAGAAAAGCATCGCATCGGCGAGCGTCTGATTATATTGTTTTGAAATTATTAAATAAAAAATAAAACATTCCTTTTTGTAAAAAGCGTTCCGATTTTCACAAATGGCATGCTTCCTGCTAAAGCGGACCTAGCGTTACGTTGTGTTTTTTTACCCATCCCCAGGAGGAATTCATGAAAAAACTCACCATGCTTTTCTGTGCGATGGCGCTCGTGCTCGGCTGCGCGATCTCATCCGGAGCCGCCGAGTACAAGGCCATGACCATCCGCGCCGCCACCGCGAACCCGCAGGGCAGCCAGCACGTGGTCGCCATCGACAAGTTCGCCGAGATCGTCGAGAAAGAGTCCAACGGCAAGATCAAGGTTCAGAAGTTCATCGGCGGCTCCATGGGTGACGAGCAGGCCAACGTCAAGCAGCTGCGCTCGGCCGAAATCAATCTGGCCGTCCTCGCCTGCGGCAACCTGACCCCCTTCGCGCCCACCGCCGGCGTGTTCTATCTGCCGTATGAGTTCTCCTCCGTCGAGAAGGCCGAGAAGCTCTTCACCAACAAGGCCTTCATGGACGAAATGGCCGACAAGATCGCCAAGGAAAGCGGCACCCGTCCTCTGTCCTGGCTGTTCGGCGGCTACCGTCACATCACCAACAGCAAGCACCCCATCACGAAGATGGCCGACCTGAAGGGCCTCAAGATCCGCACTCCTCCGGTCGCCCAGCAGCTTGAGTCCTTCCGCAGCTGGGGCGTCGAGCCCACCCCGCTCGCCTGGTCCGAGACCTTCAACGGCCTGCAGCAGGGCGTCATCGACGGTCAGGAAAACCCTTACTCCGTCAACCGCGACCAGAAGTTCTGGGAAGTTCAGAAGTACATCACCGAAGTTCACTACCTGTTGTGGGTCGGCCCCATGCTGGTCTCCGAGCGCTGGTACCAGAAGCTTGATCCCGACACCAAGGCTCTCGTGACCCGCGCCTGCGAAGAGGCCGCGCAGTACGAGTGGAAGTGGATCGCCGAGCAGGACGGCAAGGCCAAGCAGACCTGCATCGACAAGGGCATGAAGGTCGACACCCTCACCGACGAGCCCGAATGGGAAAAGGCCGCCCGCGGCATTTGGCCCAAGTTCTATGACAAGGTCGGCGGCAAGGAGAACGTTGATAAGGTTCTCGAAATGCTGAAGTAGGAAAGCAAAGTGCAGGGCGTCACGTCATAGGGTCGTGGCGCCCTTTTTTTATGGAGGGGATTTATGCACGCCCTGAAAAAGCTGTATGACAACTTCGAGGAGATCTTCTGCGCCCTGTTCGTCGGGGTCATGATATTCTCCCTGACGCTGCAGACTTTCATGCGGACGATTACGGGCTCAAGCCCCGCATGGACGGAAGAGCTTTCGCGCTACGCCTTCATCTGGGCCGTCTTCCTCGCCTGCGCGCTTGCCGTCAAACGCGGCGCCCACGTGCGCATCACGGCGCAGTTCAGCCTCCTCGGGCTGAAGGCGAGGCTCTTCTTCCGCATTCTCAGCGATCTCATCTGGATAGGCTTCAATATCTTCTTCGTCTTCGTCTGCTGGGGCGTCATTCAGGAAGGTCTTGAATTTCCCGAGATTTCCCCAACGCTCTACGTCGTCAAGGCCTACGTCGAAATGATGCTGCCCTTCAGCTTCCTTCTGACGAGCTGGCGCATCGTCGAGGACTACATCAGGCACTGGAGGGCCGGGACTCTCCTTGACATCGTGAAGTATGAGGAGCAGCAGTGATGAGCCCGTTAGAGATCGCACTTATCGTCATGGTGGTCATGTTCCTGATAGGCATGCCCATCTACATGTCGCTGGCCATCTCTGCCGCGGTGACCCTGCTCTGCGGAGACATCCTTCCCCTCACCATCATCCACAACTCGCTTTTCGACGGCCTGAACCTCTTCCCGCTGCTCGCCATCCCCTGTTTCGTGGTGGCCGGCACGCTGATGGAGTTCGGCAACATAACCAATCAGATCATCGACGTGGTCAAGCAGCTCGTCGGCCGCACCTACGGCGGCCTGGGCATCACCACGATCCTCGCCTGCACCTTCTTCGCGGCCATCTCGGGCTCCGGGCCGGGAACCGTCGCGGCCGTGGGCACCATCCTCATCCCCTCGATGATCCACAACGGCTATTCCAAGGAATACGCGGCGGGCTGCGCCTCTTCGGGCGGTACCATCGGCATTCTGATCCCGCCGAGCAACCCCATGATCATCTATGCTATCCTGGGCAACCTCTCGGTGACCGCCATGTTCACCGCCGGCTTCGTGCCCGGCTTCATCGTGGCCTTCGCCATGATCTTGACCGCGTATCTGCTCGCCAAGAAGAACGGCTTCCGCGGGGACCCGAACGCCAAGTTCGAGCTGCGCACCTTCCTGCGCAGCTGCCGCAAGAGCTTCTTCGCATTGATGACGCCCTTCATCATCCTGGGCTCCATCTACTCCGGCTGGGCTACCCCGGTTGAAGCCTCGGTCGTCGCCATCGTCTACGCCCTTTTCGTGGGCATAGTGATCAACCGCTCGCTCAGGCTTGAGCACATCAACAAGGCCCTGCTCGAGGGCGCCATGATCTGCGGCACGGTGCTCATCATCGTGGGCGCGTCCACGCTCTTCGGCAAGATCCTCACCTTCGAGGAAGCCCCGCAGAAGCTGACCGCGCTCGTGCTCGGCATCTCCCGCAACCCCTACGCGGTGCTCACCATGATCATCGCCGTGCTCTATCTGCTCGGCATGTTCATGGAGACACTCGCGACGATCATCATCCTCGTGCCTGTGCTCCTGCCCATGATCCTCGAGCTCGGCATCGACCCCATCCACTTCGGCATCGTGCTCGTCGTCACGAACAACGTGGCCATGCTCACGCCGCCCCTGGGGGTGAACCTCTTCGTCGCCTCGCGCATAAGCGGCTGCTCGGTGGAGAAGGTCTCGGTCGCGGTTGTGCCGTATCTCATCGCGCTCACGATCTGCATCTTCATCTTTGCCTTCTGGGCCGACCTTATCCTGTGGCTGCCGCATCTGTGCGGTTTCGTGACCACGGCGGGCGGCTAGACCGGCTTGTGAAGATGGCGTTCATCCGTTCGATATGAAAGCCGGGCGGCCCTCCGACGGGCCGCCCGGGTTGGAGAAAGACAATGAACATAGGTTTTTGGGGCGCCGGCGTCATGGGCAGCGGCATCGGCCGCAACCTTCTGCGAAATGGCCACGAGGTCGTCGTCTACAGCCGCAGCCTTGACCGGGCCCGTGCGATAGCCTGCGCCGGCAAGGGCCGCGCAACGGACCGGCGCGAAGATCTCGCGCATGGCGATGCGCTCTTCACCTGCCTTGCCCGGCCGCAGCACGTCGAGGCCGGCATGCTCGGCGAGGGGGGCCTCTACGCCCTGATGAAGCCCGGCAGCGTGCACGTCGAGTGCAGCACCATCGGCCCGGATCTGGCCGACAAGCTGGCCGGAGCCGCCAAGGCGCGCGGCATAGGCTACGTGCAGGCCACCCTCGGCAAGACACCCGCCATGGCGGAGAAGGCCGAGGAGCCCATCTTCGTCGGCGGCGAGCCCGAAGCCGTGAAGAAGGCATGGCCCCTGCTCGAACAGGTGGGCAAGCCCGAGAACGTGGGCGGAGCGAGCGCCTCCTGCGCGATCAAGCTCATCAGCAACCTCATCGGCATGACCAACATCGTCGTGCTGGGCGAGGGCCTGCGCATCGGCCGCGCCGCCGGCATGGACATGCGCCAGCTTCTGAAACTGCTTGCCGACACGGGGGCGCACAGCTTCCAGATGGACGCGCGCGGCCCCAGCATCTGCGACAGGGCCTACGAGCCGGCGCGCTTCGCGCTGACTCTCGCCCTGAAGGACGTGGCCCTCGGCGCCGACATGGCCCATGGCTGGAAAGTTCCGGTGCCGCTCTTCGACAAGGTCCGCGAGCTCTTCGCCAGGGGCGTTGAGCAGGGCTTGAGCGATGCCGACTGCGCGGCCGTGGCGGAAGTCCTCGACAAATGAGTCTTCAGCCGCGGCGAACGCATTGTTGAAGAGAAAGAGAATGGCAGTGAAAGCCATCCCGTCAGCGCGGCGTCGTCGGTGCCCTTTGGATCTGTAACCTTGCCCATCAGGATGAGCCCATGCTTGCGCCGCAGATGCATAAGGTGTATACGCCCGATATGCTGGCAGAATACGTGGAGAAGCTGTGCGACACCTTTCGCGACGCCATCTGCGTGACGGACAGGAAAGGCTATTGCGTTCTCGTGAACAAGCGCCACGCCGAGCTCACGGGCATACCGCGAAGCAGGATCATCGGCGCCCGCGTGCAGGACATGGTGAAAAACGGCCTTTTCGACGTCGTGCTCAATTCGCGCGTGGTCGAGATGGGCGAGAGCGTCTCCGAGGTTCAGCGCCTCGCGGACGGCCGCAGCCTCGTGCTTGAGGGGCACCCCGTCTTCTCGAACGACGGCGAGGTGGCCTACGTTGTCACGATACTGCGCGACGTGACGGCCCTGACCGCCCTGCGCAACGAGATCGCCGTGCAGAAGGAACTGCTCGAAACCTTCCAGAACATGAGCATGCAGGACAAGACAACGGCCAAGTATCCCCTTGTCATGCAGAGCCGCGCCATGCAGCGCCTGAACGGCGAGGCCATGGCCATAGCCGAGACCGACGCGACCGTGCTGCTTCTCGGCGAGACGGGCGTCGGCAAGGACGTCATCGCCCGCCACATCCACCGTGACAGCCGCAGGGCGAACGCCCCCTTCATCAAGGTCGACTGCGGCAGCATCCCCGAAAACCTCATCGAGACCGAGCTGTTCGGCTACGTTCCCGGCAGCTTTTCGGGCGCGAGCCGCAGCGGCAAGGCGGGCCTCGTCGAGGCCGCCTCGACCGGAACGCTTTTTCTGGATGAGATAGGCGAGCTGCCCATGCCCATGCAGTCGCGCCTTCTGCGCGTGCTCCAGGATTTCGAGGTCATGCGCGTGGGCGCGACGGCCCCCCGGCGCGTGGACGTGCGCGTCATCGCCGCGACGAACAAGGACCTTGAGCGCGAGGTCGACCGAGGCAAGTTCCGCTCGGACCTGTACTACCGCCTCAAGGTGGCGGTTCTGCGCGTGCCGCCCCTGCGCGACCGCAAGGCCGACATACAGCCGCTCGCCAGGAGCTTTCTCGCCTACTATTCAGGCAAGTACGGCAAGGATCTGAAATTTTCCGAAGAGGCGCTCGAGGCCCTTTCGCGCTACAACTGGCCCGGCAACGTGCGCGAGCTTGAGAACCTCGTGCAGGGAATCGTTGCGACATGCCAGCACAGCATCGTGGATGTCGCCGACATCAAGGGCATAGCCGTCTCCGCCAAGGTCGACGGCGACGTGAAGTACGCCATCCCCGCCCTTGAGGGGCGCTCGCTCAAGAGCATCATGAAGGAGCTCGAGCAGGCGGTGCTCGCCCGCGGCCTTGAGCGGTACGGTTCCATAACCGAACTCGCGCGCCACATGCAGATGGACCGCAGCACCATCTTCCGCAAGGTCAGGGCCATGCAGGCCGCGAAGGGCGCCGGCCCTTCGCGCAAGAAGCCCCTCCTCAAGGCCGGATAGGCCTTTTCTCGAACATCCGCGAAAGGCCGCCCAATTCTCTGGCGTCAGGGCAGAATATCCTTGAGCAGGTCGGTCGCGCGCAGTTCATCGTCGGTGATCTTGCGCGCTATGGACGGCCCGTGAAGCCACAGCCATGTCCTGCGCACGTCGCTCATGCCGCTTGCCACGAGCCGGCGCGCGACAAGCCCGCAGAAATCCTCCACGGCCTGCGCCGCGTCCAGATCCTGCCCGCCGCGCAAGGGGCGGGCCGCCAGCTCCTTCAGAAGCGCCGCGAGCTCTTCTCCGAGCACGGGAAGCTGTGGCAGAAGCCTGCCCGCATGCTTGTAGAAGGGCATGTAGCGGCGGTTCATGAGAAAGACGAGCGACATCGCCGATTCGGCGAAGCGGGCGCAGGCCAGCATGGCGGCGATGGCGTCGCCGCGGGCGAGCGAGCGGGGCAGGTTGTACTGGCCCGCCTGCGCCGTCTGCATGGCGCGCGCTGCGATTTTCTTCAGGAGCACGTCATTGGGGTAGAAGTCGAGAACCGCTGCGCGCAGGGCTGTGAAAGCGCCGTCCCCATCCTCGAAGACCTTGCCGTTTGAAAAGGCCGCGAGCTGGTATTCGGGTATGGCGAGCCACTCGCGCCACGTTCCGGGCGGGCGGGGGATGCCGAAAAAGGCGCGGCAGAAATCCTCCCGGGCGACGGGGCCCACGCGCCCGGCGCGCGCATCGGGGGGGAGGCGGGAGCCGAAGCCCTCGAAGCTCTCGGGCAGGGTGCGGAAGGCCGCCTCGATCGTCTCCCGTTGGGCTTCGAGCAGAGCTTTCGGCAGCCAAAGGCAGAAGGCCGCGCCGAAGTCGTGGTCCTGTGATATTTCGTCGTCAAGCCCGAAACATTCGGAGCCTTCGCCCGCAAGACCGGCCGCCGCGCGGGCCATTACGCGGGGCATGGCCTGCATGAGTCGCGGCCGGCATGTCGTGTAGAAGCGTTCCGCCAGTTCAAGGCCTTTCATCGGGGTATCCTGCCGTTTCGTGTATGCGGGCCCCGGACTTTTGGCGGGGCGCGTCCGTTGCTGTCGGGGCGGGGTTATGTCCGGCGCACGGCCGGGTCAGCTCTTGCCTCAACAGGGCACCATCACGGCGTTGAAGCAGAGAATGAGGTTGTCGCGGGCCGCCTGCAGATAGGGGCTGTCGTCCATGCCGAGCTCCAGATACATGTCGCGGCATTTGATGAGGACCTGCGAGGCTTCCCTGTAGCGGCCGACGCCCGCGAGGCAGGTGCCGTAATTGAGCAGGGTGAAGGCCGTGTCGGGGTGCGCGCCCTGGAGCTTTTCGCGCAGGGCGCTGGCCTCCTCGAAAAGGGGCGCGGCCTCTTCGTTGTAGCCCTTGTTCTCGAGTATGCGGCCAAGGTTGTTCAGGCAGGTGGCGACGCCAAGGGATTCGCGGCCTCCCTTTTCCGTATAGTTTTTGACGGCTTCCTCAAGCATCTCCCTGGCGAGGGTGAAGCGGCCGAGCTCGTAGTGGTGCTTGGCGAGGGCGACCACGGCGTCGGCGATCTCGACGCTGTCCGGAGGCAGGCGCCTGCGGAGTATGGCGAGCTCGCGCTCGGCGTGGGGGATGGCATCTTCGTACTTCTGCTCCATGTCGAGCGTCATCGAGAAATTGCGCAGCACCCGCGCAAGGCGGACGTCGTCGGCATCGAAGGTTTTTTCGGCCAGTTCAAGCTCCGCGCGGCAGATGGCCTCGGCCTCCGGGAGGCGGCCCGCGGCGCGAAGAAGGGCGGCGCGCTGGTCGTAGAAGACGATGCGCTCCCTGGCGGAGAGGGAGGCCTCGTCGACGGCGCCGAGGGCCTTTTCCGCTTCGGCCCAGTCGCGCTTTTTCAGAAGAAGGGAGATGTTCGTGAGCGTCTCGCTGTTCATGCCTTCTCCTTTTCGTGCTGGCATGCATTCCGTCATCGCCGAAGGGCGGCATGAAAAAATGCTGATACAAGGGGCGGCTTCTGTCAATAGTCGCTTCTATCCCGCGGAACTCCGACGCGAGACACGGCGGCCGCGTCGCCATGAAAATCCCACTGGCTTTTCTTCCTGCTCTGCCGTATTGTGGAAAGGGAAAGCCGCATTGCTTTTTTCGGCGGTTGCGTTGTCGTGCGCATCCGTTGCGTTTTTGCGGTGCGTTTTCCGCGGAAGGAAGACAGCCGCCCTTTGCATTGCGGCGTGGCGTTCTTTTTGAAGGGAAGGAAAACCGCCTTTCAGGCGGTCGTTTCAAGCCTGAAGCGGCTATTGCCGTACGGAGATGTGAGCATGGAAAAAGACGAGCTTCTCGGAAAGATAATCGCCATCGAATGGGAGATGTTCTCCAGCGTGGCGAACGTCGGCGGCCCCGCAAGCTGCCAGCACAATCCCGAGACTTTCCGCATCATGCGGGTGAGCCAGTGCGACGCCTGGCCCGAAGCCATGCTTGAGAGCTACTGCGCCGACCTTGAGGCGGCGCAGGCCGCCGGGCGCAACCTGATGACCGAGAAATACGCCCGCATGATGCGCTGGACCTTTCCCGAAGAGTACGAGGCCCTCGCCGGCAGCCTGCCGGAGGTGGACGATGCGACCATGGCCCTCATCGACGAGATAGTCGATGTAAACCTCGCTTGGCATGATGATGTCGCCCGCCGCTGGCCCTGCCTTGCCGCCCACGGGCGCCCCGCGCGCAGGACGGCCGACGGCGGGGGGGTGACCTCGCTTGAGACCTATCTGCGCAGCGAGATGATGACCTGGTCGCCCGGAACCGTCGCCCTGTACCACCGCATCACGCTGGAGAAGCGCGACCGCGGCGGGAACGAGGCGGAGGAGAACCTGCTGAACCAGATGCTGCAGTACGGCTTCAGGTCGCTGGACGAGGCCGAGCGCAAACTCGCCGCGCGCGCCGCCGTCCGCGACTGAGCCCTTTTGACAGGCGCTTTTTGATGAGCCGCCCTGAAGCGCCCTCGCCGGCGTTTCAGGGCTTTTTCTGCCGCAGCATCTTGACCGCGAAGGCCGCGGCGCCGAAGCCGTTGTCGACGTTGAGCACGGCCACGCCCGGCACGCAGGTGCAGAGCATGGTCGAGAGCGCCGAGAATCCCCCCAGCGCCATGCCGTAGCCGGCGGAGACGGGCACGGCGAGCACGGGGGCGGGCGTGATGCCCGCGAGAACGCCGGGCAGGGCGCCTTCCATGCCCGCGACGGCGATGACGACCTGCGCCTCCTGCAGGGCCCTGGCGTGCGGGGCGAGCCTGTGCAGGCCCGCTATGCCCACGTCCGTCACGCAGCCGCAGGATATGCCGTTGAAGGCGAGGGTCGCGTAGGCTTCAAGCGCGACGGGCATGTCGACCGCCCCGGCCGAGAAGACGAGCGCGTCGCCCGATTCGGGAAAGGGCGGCGTCAGCGCGCGCGCGAAGCCTTCGCCCGCATTGACGGCGAAGAGGCGCGCGTCCTCGAAATAGAGCCCCTGCGGAAAGGCCTTTTGCAGAAAGCCGGCCTGCTCGGGGCTGACGCGGCTCGCGAGCACGGGGCCGCAGTCGGCAAGGCGGCCCACGCTGGCCAGGAGAGCCTTTTCGCTCTTGCCCTGCGCGAAGACGACCTCCGCCATGCCGGTCCTGAAGGCGCGCTGCGTGTCGAGACGGACGCCCGTGAGGGCGTCGTGGACGACGCCCGAGCGCAGCGCGGCGAGGGCCTCTTCAACGGGCATGGCCCCTTGAGCGACCATGAGGAGAATATCGTGAGCGGATGTCGTTTCCATGTCCGGGACCGTCGCATATATTTTGCTGAATGAAAAAAACGGCCGGGTATGCATCGGCCTCAAATCGGGACCCCGGGCCTTTTGCCGGCGCTGAAGGCCGGCTGGCCCCGGCCTGTGAACGGCGGGCCGGGGCCGTGAGAGTGCGCCCGCATGCGGCGGCCGCCAAACCGCTCTAGGGCAGCTTCATGCCCAGCAGCTTTTCGGCGTTTTTGCGGAAGAATTTTTCCTTGTGGGCGTCGGAGAGGTTGAATCTGTCAATATCGCTGACTGCCTGCTTGAGGTTGTAGCAGGGATATGCCGAGCCGAAGATGATGCGTTCGCCGTCAAGCCAGCGCATGGCCTCGCCGTACATCTGGTTCCCCGGGGCGTCGGGGTTGAGCATGTACAGATCCGGCAGGAGCCAGATATTGGGCTGGACGATGCACAGATTGACAACGTGCAGTATCCACGGGTAGCAGGCGTGCGCGAGAACGATCTGCAGGTTCGGGAAATCCTGCGCCACGCGCTGCGCGGCCGCCGGGTTGGAGTAATCCAGGTTGCCCTGGAAAAAGCTCATGGTCAGCACGAGCGGGATGCCGGCCTTTTCCAGGCGGGCATAGATAGGGTAGAGCACATTGGCGTCCGCGAAGCGCGGAGGCATGCAATATGCCGGCTCCATGGCAATGCCCTTGAAGTTCATCGCCAGGCAGCGTTCAAGTTCGTCCATGGTTGCGGCAACGCCGCGCGACACGTCGAGGCTGCCGAAGGGAATGATCCGGTCCGGGAAGGCCGTCGCCATGTCGCGGATATCGTCGTTGGGAACGGAAGCGGTATCGTCCGGCACCTGGCGTCCGATGATGACGCCGGCGCTGATGCCCGCCTCGTCCATTTCCTTCCAAAAGAGGTCAATGGATTTTTCACGGGCGGCCTGAGTTGGAATGCCGTGCCATTTCTGCGGGGAACCTTCATTGCACACAGGGCTGTAGATGCCGAGGTTCTTGAAGCTCTTGTAGGGCGGGCGCAGTCGGAAATCGAAAATCTTCATGGCATGCTCCGGAGGGTCAGAGGTTGGTTACGGCTTCGTTTTTTATCCTTGAAACGGAGGCAAGTCAAAATGTGGGGCTGATGAGCATGAGAAAAGGTTCTCTCTGCCGCCGCCGCCGGCTAGGCATGCCCTTTTGCCCTGCGGAGACGGCATTCCGGTTTTCCGGCACCCTTCCTGCTAATTTACATCTTTCATTTTTTGCTATAACATTTTCCGCCAAAGAGAAATCTGCCGTTTTTTCGGAGGAATACCCCGATGCCTGGCTATCTGGTCATCGCTGACGACAATGAGATGAGCCGCACGCTCCTCGCGGAAGTGTTCCGCAATGATTACGACATAATCGAATGCACCGACGGCAACGACTGTCTTTCGTGGCTTCTGCGCAACGAGGGAAGGGCGGCCGCCCTCATCCTCGACATGGTCATGCCGTCTCTCGACGGCATGGGGGTATTGAAGGAACTCAATGACCGCAACATGACGAAGATCCTGCCCGTCTTCTGCATCACGGGCCACAGGGATCAGCAGATCATCTCCCGCGCCTACCAGCTCGGCGCGATGGATTTCATCACCAAGCCCATCTTTCCCGACGTGGTGAGCCGCCGCGTGAACGCGGTCGTCGAGCTTTTCGAGGCCCGGAAGAAGCTCGGCCATCTCGTCACCGTGCAGCACAAGAAGGTGGTCGAGCAGGCCGGCACCATCGACAGCCTGAACCGCGACATGGCCGACAAGGACCGCAAGGTGCTTGAGCAGGCGATCACCATCAGCAACCTGAACCGCGGCATGGCCGAGGCCATGGCGACGGCCATCGAATTCCGCAGCAACGAGTCGGGCAACCACGTGCGCCGCATCAGCGCCATCACCCGCATGTTCCTTGAGACCGATCTGGGCGCCCACCTGGCCAGGGAGGAGATCGACCAGATCGCGACCGCCGCCATCATGCACGACGTGGGCAAGATATCCATCCCCGACGACGTCCTGAACAAGCCGGGCCGTCTCACCCCGGCGGAGTTCGTCGTCATGAAGCAGCATACGGTGCTGGGCGCCATGGTGCTGAAGAAGATTCCCCAGATGCGCAACCAGCCCTTCTACCGCTACGCCTACGACATCGCCCTGTGCCACCACGAACGCTGGGACGGCGGGGGCTATCCTCGCGGCATAAAGGGCGACGAGATCCCCTTGTGGGCGCAGGTAGTCTCCATCGCCGACGTCATCGACGCCCTCGTGAGCCGGCGCGTCTACAAGGACGCCATCCCCTTTGGCAAGGCCCGCAATATGATCCTCAAGGGCGACTGCGGCGTTTTCAACCCCCGCCTCATCAGGGTTTTCGAGCAGCTGCGCCCGCAGCTCGAAACTCTCTACTCCGGGGCGGATGCCGACGAATAGCACGGAGAAGCAATGCAGAACAGCCTTATTATCGCAGATGACGACGAGGTCGCCCGCAAGCTTTTGGCCCAGGTCTTCCGCAATCAGTACGACATAGTCGAGGCCGTCAACGGCAAGGAATGCCTCGCCTGGCTCGACTATGAGGGCGCTCGCGTTTCGGCAATCCTCCTCGACATAGTCATGCCTGAGATGGACGGCATAGCCGTGCTTGAGGATCTGCACGGGCGCGGCCTCACCAAGACACTGCCCGTCTTCTGCATAACGGGCCACCGCGACCAGCGGATAGTCCGCCGCGTCTACGAGCTGGGCGCGATCGACTACCTCACGAAGCCCATCTTCACCGACGTCATCTCGCAGCGCGTCAGCACGGTCGTCGAGCTTTTCGACGTGCGAAAGAAGCTCGGGCGCCTCGTCGCCGCCCAGCAGCAGCAGCTCGTGCAGCAGTCGGACTCCTTCAACAGCCTGAACCGCGGCATTGTCGAGGCCCTCCTCACGGCCATCGAATTCCGCAGCAGCGAGTCGGGCGACCACGTGCACCGCATCAGCGCCATCACCCGCATGTTCCTCGAAACCCCCCTCGGCAAGGGGATGAGCGAGGACCAGATCGACAAGATCGCCACGGCCGCCATCATGCACGACGTGGGCAAGCTCTCCATCCCCGACTCCATATTGAACAAGCCCGACCGCCTGACCCCGGCCGAATTCGTCATCATGAAGCAGCACACCACCCTGGGCGCCATGCTGATGAAAAAGATCCCTCAGATGCACGCCCTGCCCTTCTACGGCTACGCCTACGACATCGCCCTGTGCCACCACGAGCGCTGGGACGGCAAGGGCTACCCCCGCGGCATCAAGGGCAGCGAGATCCCGCTGTGGGCGCAGGTCGTTTCCCTCGCCGACGTCTTCGACGCCCTCGTGAGCCCGCGCGTCTATAAAAAGAGCTGCACCTTTGAGGAGGCCGGGAACCTCATCCTTGGCGGCGAGTGCGGCGCGTTCAATCCCGCCATCCTCGCAACCTTCAAGTACCTTCGTCCGGACTTGAGCGTGCTCTACAGCGGAAAGACCCCGGAGAGGGAGGATCTGGCCCTGCTCAAGGCGAGCATGCCCATCCTGCAGGGGGAGTGAGCGGGGCGGTGTTGCATTGTTTGACGTGAAACGCTAAAAGAAAACATTATGGCAAACAGCCGTCTGCTTTTCCTCGTGCCCGCGCAGAGCGTTTCCGGCGTCTTTCCCAGATTGAGGGACGCCGGTTTCGAACTGGGCATAGCCGAGAACCTCAAGGGGGCTTCGGTCTTCATCCGCAAGTCCGGCCCCGGGGTCATCTTCGCGCGTCCGGTCCTCCCCGGATTCCGGGTCGAGGATCTGCTCGCCGTCGGCGCGGAGGATCCCAATTTCCCGGCTGTCATCGTCGTCACGGACAGCGGCACCGCCGAGGAGGCGGAGCGTCTGCTCAGCCTGGGGGCGCGCGACTACTGGCTTGAGCCGCTTGACGCCGAGCGCATCATGGCTGTCGCCCGCGCGCCGCACAAGCCCGCGGCGCCGCCGGACACGACGACTCTGGGCGGGCACAGGCCGAAGGCCCCCGAGGGCCTCGGGCCCCGCATCGTCGGCAGGCACGAGAGCATCCAGCGCGTGCTGCGCCTTGCCAAGCAGGTGGCCGGCTCAAAGGCGACCGTGCTCATCATGGGCGAATCCGGCACCGGCAAGGAGATGTTCGCCCGCTACCTCCACGCCATGAGCAAAAGGGCGCGCGGCCCCTTCGTCGCGGTGAACTGCGCGGCCCTGCCGGAGCACCTGCTTGAAAGCGAGCTCTTCGGCCATGAGAAGGGGGCCTTCACCGGCGCCATAGCGCGCAAGCTCGGCAAGTTCGAGCTGGCCAACGGCGGCACCATACTTCTTGACGAAATCTCCGAGATGGACCTGCCCTTGCAGGCGAAGCTTCTGCGCGTCCTGCAGGAGGGGGAGATCGACCGCGTGGGCGGGTCCGAGACCGTCTCGGTCGACGTGCGCGTGCTCGCCACGACCAACCGGGACCTTGAGGAATGGGTGAAGGAAGGCAAGTTCCGGCAGGATCTCTACTTCCGCCTGAACGTCATCCCCCTGCGCCTGCCCGCCCTGCGGGAGCGCGGCGACGACGTGCTCGACCTGGCGCGTTTCTTCGTCGACATGTACGTGCGCGAATACGGCCTGAGCGAGACGGCCATAGGCGATGCCGCGACCAAATGGCTCAGGGAATACGCCTTTCCCGGCAACGTGCGCGAGCTGCAGAACCTGATGGAGCGCGCCGTCCTGCTCGCGAACGGCCGGCCCATAGAGCCCTGTCATTTCCTGCTGGAAAACGCCGAATGGCCGCTTTTCGAGGATGAGGGGGGCGAGGATGCCGGCGAAGCCGTTGAAAGGGAGGCCGAAGCAGCCGGGCCGGCGCAGCCTGCCGTCGAGGCGGGGCCGGGCTCGGCTTTTTCCGGGCCGGTCATCCCCCTGCACGAGATGGAGCGCATCATGATCATCAAGGGGCTGGAGGCGACCAGCGGCAACCGCACCCAGGCGGCGGAACTGCTGGGCATATCCGTGCGCACCCTCCGCAACAAGCTCAACGAATACCGCGCCGCGGGCCGCCCGGTGGATTAGCCGCCGGCCGCTTTTCCTTTCGCATTTTCCCCGTTCAGCAGTGAAACGGCCTGTCCTGCGAGAGCAGGATGAGCTGTTCCGTTCGGTCCAGAAGCTCCTCGAGAAGTCCGCCGCCCGTCATGTGGCGGCCGAAGATGGCCATGCTGCGCTCCTGCAGTTCCTTCCGGTCGATGACGTGCGGGGCCGTCGGCCCGAGCGCCTCCGAAAGGCGGCAGGTGAGCAGGAAGTCCTCGGCACCGCTCGCGAAGGTGTCGGCCATTCGCGAAAATTCCGCGCGGGTGTCCCGCCAGAGGGCGAGGGTCTCCGCGCTCGGTTCCAGGCTGACGGCGGTGCAGAGCGCCGTGTGCAGGTAGTTGAGCGGGGCGCCCGGGTAGCCCGAGCGCCAGCCCCACAGCCACGGCGTGCGCCGGACGCACAAATGGTGCTGCTCGCCCGTGTCGAAAAGGGCCCGCGTGAGGCGCATGGCGCGAACGAGGGGCCCGGCCAGCTCCGCGTCGGGCCATGCGCAGGGAACCTCGTCGAGATCCCAGCCCGGCACGGGGCGCGGGGCGCCGTCCGCACCGGTTTTCCCGTCGGCTTTGCGGGGGCTTACCGCCGCAGCGCGCGGGGCCGCGCCGCCCGAGAGCTCGTCCAGAAGCTCGCGCAGCCAGGCGTTGGCCTGCGGGCTGTCGGGGGTTTCGAGATGGGGGTAGCTCAGCACGTAGCGGCCCTTGCCGAAGCCGCCGCCGACCATGAGGGGGCGGTTTTCGAGAAAGCGCGCCGAAAGGTCGGCCCCGTAGACCGTGCGCCACATCTCGATCACGTGGGGCGGTATGGCTGCGAGCGGCAGGTCGGCCAGCCAGAAATCCTCTTCGGGATGCAGGCAGGTGGCGAGTATTTCGACGCCGCTCCCATCCCGCGGCGAAAAGCGGCCGGGCCACCAGACGGGCAGGGAAAGCTCGCCCTTGGCGGTCGCGGCGCGCAGATGGCCGGAGATGAGGTGCTGAAGGCGTTCGGGGTAGCCCTCGCGGCTCCAGGGGCACAGGCCAAGGCTCGTGCCCGCGTCGCGGCTTTTGAGGCCGAGGCCGGCGCCGCCGCAGATGCCGAGGTAGCCCCCGCCGCCGGCCACGAAGGCGCGTACCGCCTGCATGCCCGTGCGGCCGAGCGCCCTGGCCTTCA
>JAEEGL017333702.1_pt1 | contig 16909 bp, 14 predicted proteins | sample 9134231 | NCBI WGS metagenome assembly JAEEGL01 (sample SAMN16246548, study PRJNA631951) | gut metagenome | biome: gut microbiome; feature: rumen; material: fiber-attached | host: Bos | place: Iran: Karaj | collected 2018-10
TGGAAGAACTGCTCGACGCGGGCCGTTCCTGCTTCGGTAAGGTTAACGATCTTATCCTTCTCGTTAACAACAAAGTCTCCGGTCTCTTCCTGAGCGATACCCATGATGGCATCCATCTTGGAAAGCTCCTTAACATCATCGCCGCGCTTCAGCTGTCTTGCAAGAAGGTCGCACATCTCATAAAGTGCGGTGGACTTGCCGCTCTGGCCGGAAATGATAAGAGGAGTTCTTGCTTCATCGATAAGAACCGAGTCGACCTCGTCGATGATACAGAAGTTAAGATCTCTGAGAACAAGCTGCTTCTTATAGATAGCCATGTTGTCCCTGAGATAATCGAATCCGAGTTCGTTATTGGTGACATAGGTGATGTCACAGTTATACGCCTGCTGCCTCTCCTCAGAGTTCATGGAGTTAAGAACACAGCCTACGGTAAGTCCGAGGAATCTGTGTACTTCCCCCATCCACTCCGCATCACGGTTAGCAAGATAATCGTTGACCGTAACGATGTGAACGCCCTTACCTGCCAATGCATTGAGATAAGCGGGACAGGTTGATACAAGGGTCTTACCTTCACCGGTTCTCATCTCGGCAATGCTGCCTTGATGCAGAACGATACCACCTATGAGCTGTACCCTGAAATGCTCAAGGCCAATGGCTCTCTTGGACGCTTCTCTTACAACGGCAAATGCCTCGGGAAGAATATCATCAAGAGTCTCTCCCTTTTCAAGACGCTCCTTGAACCAGGGGGTCTTTGCTTTAAGCTCTTCATCTGAAAGAGCCTGCATCTCGGGCCTTAAACTCTCGATCTTATCAACAATAGGATATATTTTTTTGAGTTCTCTTTCGGAATGAGTTCCGAATATTTTTTCTGTCAGTTTCATAATATGTCTTTTACCTCACATCCGACTATTTTAACAGATATGAGGTGGTGTTTCAATTAAAAACAAGGCTATTAAAGGTACATTAAATAACTGCAGTTATTCGTTCGAACTTCTTCTTTCAAAAAATGCTTCAAGTTCGTATCTTGTTTCTTCAAGATCTCTTTTTGTTTTCTCATTCAGAGTCGGAAAATTGAGAAGCTTTTCCAAATATCCCTCTTTTCGGGCTATGGAGACACTGACCGGATATACAAGTTCAAATGCCAGAGCGACATGAGAAATAACCTGGTCGGCCGGAGTTCTCGGAATTCCTCTCGGAACTACATGGCGCTTTCTTACCTCTTCCATGACGATATCGGAACTTTCTGCATTCAGAAGTTCATCCCGGCTCACATCATAGATCTCTTCAAGCGGGGTTTCGACATTCACCCGGAAGATGTCGACTTTGTCGGCATCACGTAAGATATTGCAAAAGGTAAAGGTTTTGCCGGTTACGCTCTCTCGGATCCTCAATTTATTGTGCTCGCGTATCACAATCTCGAGCTCGCAGCACATTGACTTTTCGTCAATATATTCTTTTATCAGTTTTTCCGGGCCAAAAAGAAGATCGGCACCAAACTCGGCATGGTCTACAGACTGAGCATCGATAAATGTCCCGTATCTCTTAACCTGCTCAAAACGTCCGATATCATGCAGCATTCCGGATATCCACGCAAAGTCAATTTCCTCATCCGACATCCCAAGCGACCGGGCTATCTCCTCGCAGTGTTCTGCCACCCTGTATGTATGAGCGATCTTAAGGGCGATCTTGGGATCCGTCGAATCATATTTCCTTGTATATGTAGCAAATTGCTCCCTGACACGTTTTCTGTCGATCATTTTTCACCTCTGAACCGGGAAAACCTTCATCAGAATCCGAGGTTATCATTTACCAGGATCACATGGATCCTTCCCGCGTGTCTTGAATATCTGGTGATGAGGATCTGACAGCAGATGGTATCGGGGGATTTGCAGTTCATGCAGGATCCGGTCTTTGAACAGGGAGTCTGGAGTCCGAATCTCTGTGCATTTATGGGGGCAGCCACATTTCTTGCTCTCTTCATGGCAGCATCCACATCGCTACAGACCTTGTTCATTCCTACGATAAAGATAACCTTCTTGGGACCCTGGGCCATCATCGAAACTCTGTTGGAGTTACCGTCGATATTGATGAGAATGCCGTCCTCCGTCATGGCATTGGTGCTGGCAAGGAAGATATCAGCATCATAGGATTCGATCATGGCAGCTCTCTTGTCCTCTGCCTTGTCCCTGTCGATGAATTTATAATTTCCGTTTTTAACTGCCTCCACAAGGCCTATCTCATGGGCACTCATGGCTCCGCCCATGGCGATACTTGATCCCTCAGGGATAAGTTCCAGAGCTTTCTTAAGAGCCTCTTCTTTATCTGCGGCATAATAACCGGTCATATTTCTGGACTCAAGTCCCTTGATAACTTTCTGTGCAAGCAGTTCATTTCTCTTTGTGATATTCTCGTTCATTTTGTATCCCTTTCAATTATTTGTTTCCCGCAAAAAGTTCAATTATCTTCTTATAATCCGGAATATCAAAGCCTATGTTCATTTCATACCCTCCACAGCTTTCGATATACAGTTTATCATAAAGAAAAAAGATGCCGAAGCATCTTTTTAAAGGCTGTTATATATATTCAGTATCTTGTCCCTGCAGGATTCATGATCTGCGGGTGTGGTATTTTCAAGAGTCGCGTGAATGTATGGTTTCTTTTCTTTAATGAACTTAAGTATCTTCGTATAGTCCATCTCTCCAAGACCACATCCCACCGAAGTAAGACTCCCATCACTCTCCACTCTGAAGTCCTTAAGATGGAGCATATAGATCCTCTCTCCGAGAGTCTCCATGGTCTCTTCAAATATCTCATCACGGTCCTGCCAGTTGCTCTCATCCAGAAGATTTACGGGATCAAATATGATTCCAAGATTAGGTGAATCAACTTCAGCTAAAACCTGTTTTGCCCTGGCTGCATTCCACACGATATGCCTTGCCACGGGTTCTATCGCAAACATAACTCCAAACTGCTCGGCATATCTTACAATACCGCGGAGTTCCTTTATAAATGCCTGCAGTGCCCATTCGGTCCTGCACTCGGGAGCATATTTATATTGGGAGTTCGGGGCGCCGGTCTCCGTTCCCACCATTCCGGCACCAAGCATTGATGCAAAACGGATATGGGCAATATATTTGTTTCTTATGGTCTCAAGCTTTTTCGGATCAGGATCTGCAAGATTTAAATAGCATCCGAGAACCGCCACATCAACTTCGTTTTTTTCGAATACTTTCTTCAGATACATTGCATATCCGGGAGTAAGGGCTTCGGGTGCCGAGGGAAGACCGGGGATCTTGGAAAGAGCAAGATGCCCGCACTTATATCCCATTTCATGTACCCTTGCTATTCTCTCCTCAAAGGGAAGAGCTTCCGTATCATGAAGTCTTATTCCAAGCTGCATTACAGTGTCACTCCCGTTTTAAATATGGCCATATCGTGGAAGCCCGCTTCCTCTGATTTGACCTTCTTTCCCTCCGCGATGTCTATCACCAGGTTATACAGTTCATCAGTAACTTCGTCAAAAGAATGACCTTCCTCAACCAGTACTCCCGCATTGAAATCGATCCAGGTCTTCTTGAAAGAAGCAAGTTTTGAATTGGTTGCGATCTTAACCGTGGGTACGGGAGATGCAAAGGGCGTTCCTCTTCCTGTGGTAAAAAGAACTATCTGCGCTCCCGACGCCGCAAGAGCTGTAGCTGCGACGAGATCATTCCCCGGGGCGGAAAGGAGGTTAAGCCCCGGGTTCTGAATTTTCTCGCCATATCTCAAAACTCCGCGCACAGGCGCAGATCCGGATTTCTGGGTACATCCGAGGGATTTATCCTCGAGGGTGGATATACCGCCTTTTTTGTTTCCGGGGGAAGGATTCTCATAAACAGTCTGACCGTTTGAAGTGAAATAGTTCTTAAAATCATTTATAAGGCAGACGGTCTTATCAAAAAGTTCAGGAGTCTCGCATCTGTTCATAAGGATGGTCTCTGCTCCGAACATCTCGGGAACTTCGGTAAGGATGGTGGTACCACCCTTTGAAACAAGTCTGTCGGAAAAACGTCCCACAAGAGGATTTGCAGTGATTCCGGAAAGTCCGTCGGAGCCTCCGCACTTAAGACCTATAACCAGTTTTGAAACAGGAACATCTTCTCTTTTGAAGGAGCCCGCGAAGGAAATCAGTTCCTTAACAAGCTTCTCTCCCTCTTCTATCTCATCCTCTGCTTCCTGGCAGACAAGGAACTTTACCCTGTCCTCGTCATAATCACCAAGCATAGGTTTAAGTACATCCAGATTTGAGTTCTCACAACCAAGACTTAAGACCAGAACACCGCCTGCATTGGGATGATTTATCAGATCACAAAGGATATGTCTTGTGTTTTCCTGGTCATCTCCCATCTGGGAACAACCGTAAGGATGACTGAATGCAATAACATCAGAGACACTGCCTTTGATGTCTTTTTTTGCCACATTTGCAATGGCCTTAGCCACATCATTGACGCATCCTACAGTAGGGATGATCCAGATCTCGTTTCTTACACCCACGTTTCCATCGTCTCTTAAGAATCCCTTGAAGGTTCCCGTTATGCCTTTTTTTACCTTTGCATTTACAGGCTCATATTTGTAATCAAGGATCTCTCCAAGACCGGTGTGAAGATTGTGGGTATGGATCCAGGCACCGGCGGCAATGTCCCGGGTTGCGGTACCGATGCTGTAGCCGTATTTGATGACGGCTTCGCCTTCGGAAATATTTTTCAGCGCAACCTTGTGTCCCGCAGGTATGACTTCGGAAGTCTTTACCTTAAGGGTGCCGTCGTCTAAAGAAAGTTCGGTGCCTGCGGGAATGGCATTAAGAGCCACCGCTACGTTGTCGTTTTCATTTATCCTTAAAAAATCGCTCATACCTTATCCAATCTTTTCCATGGCTGCTCTCATGCCGAGTTCACGGATATCCTTAACATATCCCGTAACAGCCTCGGTAAGGCCCTTTACTTCATTAAGATCCTGACCATGGAAATCCTGCCTTCCAAGATAAGACTTTACCAGCTCCTCAGGCTCTTTTGAAGAATTTTCCGCGAAAAATTCAAGCACTGCGGCATCATCCTTGATATCGTAAGGCTGACCGTCACGGCTTCCCTTAAGAACACCGTCCACAATCTCGCTTCCCTTGTAGAACTCGATCAAGGCTGCGATGGAGAAGGTGAGATGAACGGGAAGCTTTCCGAATTTTTCAACATATCCAAGGAAAGAAGGCATGCAGCGTGCTCTCCACTTTGATACGGAATTAAGGGAGATTGCGAGGAGTGCATGATCAACGAAGGGATTGTTGAAACGGTTTACAACCTCGGACGCAAATGCCTTAAGGTCGTCCTCAGGTAAAGTAAGGGTGGGAATGACCTCATCATAAATGGTGGCATTCATGAAGTTTCTTATATCATCATCGTTCATGGAATCCCTTACGATATCCTTGCCCATAAGGTATGCCATAAGAACAAAGGAAGTATGGGCACCGTTAAGGATCCTTACTTTTCTCTGCTTATAAGGGTGATGATCCTTGGTAAATACAACGGGAAGTCCTGCACCGGGAAGATTGAATTCCTTACTGATATCCTTATCGGATTCAATGACCCAGAGTGCGAAGGGCTCACCGGTGACCATGATACGGTCGATATATCCAAGTTCTTCCCATTCTTTTTCTTCGGTTGCCTTGGGATATCCGGTAACGATCCTGTCTACCAGAGTCTGGGTAAATACGCAGGAATCCTCCACCCATTTCTTGAAATCAGCGGAAAGTCCCCAGTTTTCTATCTGCTTAAGCACACACTCTTTAAGGTGCATACCGTTGTCATCTATAAGTTCAACGGGCAGCATCACAAGTCCCTTATCGGATGCACCGTTAAAAGTCTCGAATCTGTGATGGAGGAATTTGGTAAGTTTAGCGGGGAAGCTGGAAGGAGGTGTCATCTCATATCTGTCCTCGGGAACATATACGATGCCTGCTTCAGTTGTGTTTGATACAACAAAACGAAGGGTGTCGATCTCTGCAAGCTTCATGTACTCATCGTACTCAACGATGGCATCCACTGCTCCCGCAACGCTGGTAACGATACGGTTGATCTTCTTTCCCTCTCCGTTTACATTTCCTCTTAATGAAACGGTATACTGACAATCCTGGGCACGGAAATTCTCGAGATTTCCGAACTCTATGGGCTTGATCAGCACAATGTCACCATCAAAATTACCGCGTTCATTGGCGATATCGATCATATAATCAACAAAAGCACGAAGAAAATTCCCCTCTCCGAACTGAACAACCTTTATCGGACGTTCTTTTTTGCCAGTTTTTGCACGATTAAGTGTTTCCATGTTCAGATGACCTCCAGCAGATAATGAATGAAAATTTATGAAAATAATATGGATTTTTGGAAAGGGCTTACCATGAATTTCGGCGCTTTTTAATGTAAGCCCTTACATAGCGATAATACTATTAAATTTCAGCATCGTCAATAGCGCTTTCAATTATTTTTTGGAAATACTTGCAATAATTTACACCTTTATTTATAATCTTTCGTGTAACCGCTTTCAGAATTATTCTACTTTTTTTGGAGGAGTCGTGAAAGAACATTCCGTTACCATCTACGACATATCGGAAAAAGCAGGTGTGTCGATTGCAACAGTATCCAGAGTACTGAACAATTCAAACAATGTAAGTGAGGCAACCAAGAAAAGAGTCCTGGATGCCATCAAGGAAACAGGCTATACTCCCAATGCATTTGCCAGGGGGCTCGGTCTCAACACAATGAAGACCATAGGTATCCTGGCTGCAGATTCATCGGATCTGTATCTTGCAAAGGCAATTTATTATTTTGAGGAAGAACTCCGTGAAAACGGCTATGACTCTCTTCTGTGCTGCACCGGTTATGCTCTTAAGGACAAGAAAGCGGCTATAGAACTCCTTATCAGCAAGAAGGTTGACGGCATAATCCTGGTAGGTTCCAACTTCGTATACCCCGATGCCGGAGACAACAAGTACATAATAAATGCAGCGGAAAAGGTTCCCGTTATGCTCTTAAACGCTGAGCTTGAAGGAAACAATATCTACTGTGTAAGCTCTGACGATTACAAGAGCATGTATAAAGCTACCAACGAGCTTATCTCCACAGGCTTCAAGAATCTTCTCTATTTCTACAACTCCCTTTCATATTCGGGTGCATTGAAGGAAAGGGGATTCAGGGATGCCATGAAGGATGCGGGACTTTCCGTTTCTGAAAGACAGCTCCAGTTCTTCGAAGGAGCAAGGGAGGATGTTCACGGCATGACCGCACAGCTTGAAAAAACTGCAGCCGCAGGACTTAAGTTCGACGGTGTGATCGCAGCAGACGATACCCTGGCACTGAGCGCAGTTAAGTATGCCAAAGCAAAAAAATACAAGATCCCCGAGGATTTTTCCATCATCGGTTATAACAATTCAATGCTGGCAAACTGCTCAGATCCCGAGTTAACTTCCATAGACAACAAGCTTGAGACCCTTTGTTCCAAACTCACCACAACCCTCATGGGCGTACTCTCCGAAGAGGAAATGCCCAAGAAGACCGTATTCAGCGGTGATATCATCACCAGAGGAACCACTAAGCAGCACGCATAAAATATAAAACTTAAGGAGGCCTTTTTATGAAACCCTTTATGGACGAAGAATTCCTGCTTGACTCTGAAGCAGCATCCAAGCTTTTCCATACCTATGCAGAAAAAACTCCGGTCCTTGACTACCACTGTCATATCTCTCCCAAAGAGATCGCAGAGGACCGCAGGTTCGACAATATCTCACAGGTATGGCTTGGCGGTGACCACTACAAGTGGCGCTTTATGAGAAGTTGCGGAGTCGAGGAAAAATACATCACCGGCGATGCTTCAGATCACGACAAATTCATCAAATGGGCTGAATGCCTCGGAAAAGCAATAGGAAATCCTCTTTATCACTGGAGCCATCTTGAACTTCAGAGATATTTCGGATATCACGGACATCTTTGTGCCGATACCGCAGAAGAAGTCTGGGAACTTTGCAATAAAAAGCTCGCCGAGCCTTCAATGAGCGTACGTAACATCATCAAAAACAGTAATGTCACTCTTATCTGCACCACCGACGATCCCATTGACGATCTTCACTGGCATAAGCAGATCAGGGAAGATGAGTCCTTTGATGTTAAAGTCCTTCCCGCATGGCGCCCCGACAAAGCCATGAACATCGAGAAGCATGAATACAAGGAATACCTGAAGAAACTTGCTGAAGTCGCAGAAATGCCCGAGATCAAAACCTTCGCTCAGCTTTGCAAAGCCCTCTCAAAGAGAATGGAGTTCTTCGCTTCCCAGGGCTGTGTAGTATCCGATCACGCTCTTGAATATGTAATGTATGCTCCCGCTTCCGAGGATGAAGTAGAAGCCATCTTCTTAAAGAGACTGAACAACATGCCTCTTACCCAGGAAGAAGTCAATAAATTCAAGACCGCTTTCATGACTTATGTTGCGGGAGAATATGTAAAGCTTAACTGGGTAATGCAGCTCCATTACGGATGCAAGAGAGACAACAACACCAAGATGTTCGAGAAGCTTGGTCCCGACACAGGATACGACTGCATCAACAATCACACACCTTCAAGCCAGTGTGCGGATTTCCTTGATGCTCTGGAAAAAGAAGGAAAGCTTCCCAAGACCATCCTCTACTCTCTTAACCCTTACGACAATGCTTACATCGGAACCATCCTGGGCTGCTTCCAGAATTCCGAAGCGGTTGCCAAGATCCAGCAGGGATCCGCATGGTGGTTCAACGATCACATCGGCGGAATGACTGATCAGATCAAGTCTTTGGCAAGCCTCGGAAATCTTTCAGGTTTTGTGGGAATGCTCACAGACTCAAGATCCTTCTTAAGCTACACACGTCATGAGTATTTCAGACGTATCCTCTGCAATATCCTTGGAGGATGGGTTGAAAAGGGAGAATTCCCCGACGACTACAAGATCCTTGGAGAGATCGTCGAAAACATTTCCTACTACAACGCAGTAAGATATTTCAGATTCCCTCTTGAGGATAAGAAATAAAGATCGTAAGCAAAATAAAAGGCAGGCCGTTTGGCCTGCCTCTTTTTGCTTATTCGGGTATTTTATTGGGGGCTTTCTTTCCTTTTGCCACCATGGCTTCGTTTATCTTCAGCATGATCTGAAGCTTGACGTAATCGGATATCTCCTTGGATTTCATATCCTTATAGTCCTCGTAATACAAAGGCTTCAGGTAATGAACCTGAGTGGTGATCTTCATAAGAATGTTAACGCCAAAGGCTCTGTAGGAATCAACAATTGCCACGGGAACTATGGGAGCCTTGGCCATCATTGCAGCCTTGAAGGCACCGGGAAGGAATTCCTGGACCACATTCCTGTTGTGGTAATAACCGCCTTCGGGGAAAATGATATAGATCTTGCCGTTCTTTACTTCATCGGAAACGGTTTTGATGCTCTTTACCTGGGATCTCATATCGGACTTGTTAAGCCTGCATCCGTCCAGTATATCCACCATCTGATCCGCAAGAGGCATCCTGGACCTGATCTCATCCATGACAACGGTACATGGTCTTTCATGAGAATACATAATGCCCAGTGTATCGAACTTGCCCTGATGATTGGGGAACATCACGTATCCGCCCTCTTTGGGAAGATTTTCCATTCCGAAGGCCTTAGTCTTGATGCGGCCGTTCTTCATGGTCTGGATCATCATCCTCTTTATGAAAGCGTACCTTTCCTCCAAAGGGAAAAGATCCTTGTGCTTCAGAATATACCTGGACTTGATCATAAAATAGATTATCCAGGGTATTGAAACGATTATGGTCAAATAGAATCTAAGCATTTTTACCCCGAGGCCGTGGCCCCCAAAAGTTGACGATAAATAGCGTAAATATTAAAATAAATCGGTATGATTTTAACATAGTAAAAGGAATTTTTTCAAACTGTAATGATCAAAGCTGTAATATTCGATCTGGATGGAACCATCCTTGATACGGAAAAATATTACCGAATCTGCTGGCCTAAAGCCTGTGCGCATTTCGGCTTTGATCTTGATGAAAAAAAGTACCTGAAATTAAGGTCGCTGGGACGCCCCTATGCCATTGAGACTTTCCGTGAATGGTTCGGTGAATCCTTTGATTACGATAAAGTCCGCGCATACAGAAAAGATCTGTATGAAGAACTGGTAAAAGAAAAAGGCATACAGACAAAAGCCGGAGCAAGAGAAGCACTGAACTGGCTTAATGAAAACGGGATCTTAAGAGCAGTGGCAACAGCCACCGATATGGAGAGGACCACAAGATACTTAAAAAGTCTGGATCTGGATACAAGCTTTGACCGTATCTGCTCCGCTGCGGATTGTAAATTCGGAAAGCCCGCACCGGACGTTTATCTGAAAGCACTTGAAACATTGGAGCTTAAGCCGGAAGAATGCATTGCCGTGGAGGATGCCCCCAACGGAATACTCTCCGCATCAAGAGCAGGGCTAAGGGTAGTATTTGTTCCCGACCAGACAGATGAGGAACCCGAACTGAAATCCTGTATATACGCTAAGATCCGCACATTAAACGATCTTCCCGGAGTGATAATGAATGAAAAAGATTGATCTTAAGTCATGGGCAGGCTATGACGGATATAAAAGAAATAAGAAGCTGTTTTTCTCACATGTGATCATGGTAGTCTGTGCAGTTCTCGGAATGGGTATCTCCCTCGGATTTCTTTTGGAGACAGACCTTGGTACGGATCCCTACACTTTCATGAATGTGGCGGTGGCAGACACCATTGGAACCACTCTCGGAAACTGGCAGTTTGCACTCAATCTTGTAATGCTGATCATATGTATCCTGATCACGGGAATTAAGATCTTCGGCCCCGGATCCGTTGCAAATATGATCCTTGTGGGATACACCGTTGACTTTACCCAGTGGTGCATCTCCCGGACATTCGAAGAAGGCTTCTTCATGGGGCCCGTTTCAAGACCCGTTACATTTATCCTGGGTCTTGCAGGTTTCCTTATCAGTGCAGCGATATATATGAACTCAAGGCTTGGTCTTTCGCCCTATGATGCGCTGGGCAAGATTCTGTGTGATGCGTTCTCAAAGATCCCTTTTTTTATCGTGAGGATCATATATGATATGCTGGCAGTTCTGATCGGTTTCTTCCTCGGAGGAAAGCTTTATATCGGAACCGTACTCATGGCTTTGTTCCTGGGACCCGCCATCACCTTTGTAGGTTCCGTAATGGATAAATACATTTTCAAAAAGTCGGAGAAATAATATGAGATTCTGGGAAATGAGATACGGCGATGAGCCGGTTAGTGAAAGACTTTTCCTGCTTTTATTCTTAAAAAAGATCTATGCTGTAATAATCTCGGCAGTTGTCGGTGCTGTGATCGTATGCGGTATCCATGTCGCATATCGTAACAGCCTTGAGAAAAAATACATGGCAGAGACCGATATTCATCTGGAATACATTTCAGATGCCGCATTAAATCTCTACATCTATTACAACGAGGAAACCTGGAAACAGTTATCAGGTGACAGCGGAATGATCGAAGCCATCATAAGTGCAGATCCTTCACTTGATGAACAGACTGTCAGAGATTCATTTCTTGCTGATCTGAAAGCAGACGTCAAAGTTCTCACTCTGCAGGTAACAACCCCGGATCCCGCTCTCACCGACAGGATCATGCAGGCAGCGGTACAGGGACTTCCTTCTTATATCGAAACATTCTCAGAAATAGAAGCCGTAAGTGTGATCGGAGTGTCCGCAGAAACCCATCTTGTACCGGCTGATGTCAGACCTGTAAGGGCACTGATCCTGGGTGCGATCCTCGGACTCTTTATTTCCTGCGTGACTGTTAGCTGCAGGATACTTGGCAATGACCGTATCATTCTTCCCGAGACCATTGAAAAAAGATATCACATCCCCGCTGCGGGAACCCTGACTTCCGCAAACATCGGCGAGGTACTTTCAGATCTTGCGGGAGACGACGGATTTGTTTTGACCTCCGCTCTTCCCGAAACAATCCTTTCCGAAACAGTAAAGTCTCTCAAAGAAGCGGGAGCCGGTGTATGCGATAAAGTTCTCACTCTCGATGACACCGAAGAAAAAGGCCTCTCTGCCAAAGTCACGGAAAACGACAAGCCACTGGTATATGTTTTTTCTTCAAAGACAGATGTTAAGGCGGATGAAAGGGCTCTTTCATTCTTAAGCAAATACGATAAAGAACCCATGTGTGCAATACTCATCGATTCCGATGACACACTGATAAGAAACTATTACACAGGCAAAAGAAGCAGATTCGCAGAGGATGCAAGAAACAAGAAATGATCACCTATGGTCTTTTCCTTTACCTGATCCTTACCGTAGCGGTGCTGTTCCTATCAGCAGGAATCATAACCTCCGGTACTTCAGGTAAATGTTCAACAACTCCATACGCTTCCAGACTCACCGCAAGGAACAGAGTTCTTGTGAGTGCTGTTTTTATACTTTTGTCCGGAGTAAGTGTCTGCAGGATAGCAGTAGGAAATGACTACTGGGTCTACCGCGACAACTTTAATCTCATAGCCCAGGACAGGCATGTAGCCTACGAACCGGGCTTCAGATATATCGTAAAGTTTCTCCAACTTTTCTTAAGATACGACAACTATCTTCCCATCTTTGCATTCTTTTCCATCATAACCGTCCTGCTCATGGTAAAGGCGATTTATGACATCAGTGACAGTTTTGTTTTTTCCATGTTTCTATTTCTTACCGCAGGATACTATTTCGGAAGTCTCAATAATGTAAGATACTATCTGGCTCTCGCTGCAGCCATGTATTCCATAAAGTTCCTTCTAAAAAAAGAGTACCTTAAATTCGTACTGGTGATCGCCGCAGCCTCTCTTTTCCATAAGTCGGTACTCATCGTCATTCCCCTGTACATTCTTGCCACGTTGAATTGGAATTACGTGGGGCATTTCATCATAAGTCTGTTTTGTGCAACGCTTCTTTTCCTACCGGGACTATACAGAAAAATAATCTTTACATTCTATCCTTTTTACGAGGGTTCAATGTTTGACACCGGACAGACCAGCATCACCAACATTGCCAAAGCAGCAGCCATATTTGTCTTTGCACTTATCTACAGAAAAAATGTTGCTAAGGATAAAGTTCTAAAATTCGGATTTTACTGTAATCTCTGGGCACTGCTTTTGTATGTGTTCTGCTCTTTCGTCCCCGAGATATCCAGGATAGGATTCTATCTGAATGTTACCAATATATTCTTCATTCCAAGGCTCATATCTTCCATTGAGGATGAGAAAAAAAGAAAAGTATGGACGATACTTATCTGTGTTGCTTTCATCGGTTATTTTGCTTTCGTCCTAAAGAATGCATATAATACCGATTCAAGGATACTTCCGTATTACAACTGGATATTCCAGTAAAACTTTTGAGGAGAAAAAATGAAAAAGATAATTTACAGAACACTGTTTGCAGGCTTGGCCATCTTCATGCTTGCATCCTGCGGTGAAGTAAGCGATGTCACCGAAGAGGATGAACAGATCGAAGAAGATCAGGACGAAGAAGACGAGGAAGAGGAGCCCGGAGACGATGAGCAGGATCCCGAAGCAGAGCCTGTCGAAGAAGCTTTAGGCACTGTTTATGCGATTTCCAGATACTCAAGTTCGGAAAACATCTATCTCTTCGATGAGGATGGAAATCCGGCAAGCTGCATAACCCGTACCGAGCTTGCCAAGGGTGTTAATGATGATTTCAAAGAATATATCGAGACTACCGACGGAATCGCAAAGAGTTCGCTGATGGCATACGGTGACGGATTTTTCTTTTTCGAAGACGTGATCCAGGATGAATCCACCGAAAAATATATGAACCGCATATATGCCAAAAGAGCAGATGATTCCGTGGTTTACGGCATATGGTATGAATCCACGGATTTAAGTATCACGGCAATAGATTACTATGACGGCAAACTTTATATAGATCATACCAAGGGATATGATGAAAACAGCAGAGTTAAAGGATACGATGAATCTGTTTTCGTCTATGCTCCCGACCGTGATGCCTTTGAAGATGTGAATAATGATATTGAAGACATGCTTGATGTCATCAACAAAAACGGGGTTTATCCCAGAGCTTCCAGGATCAACTCTACAAGCCAGTCATCATGCTACAGCCGTACCGTTGATGAAACCGGATATCTCCTTCTTTATTCACAGGATCAGGGATATCAGATCATAAATAAAAAAGGCAAAGTTCAGAACATTAAGCTTCCGGAAGATGCATCATTTGTCGAATATTACGATGCGGGACATGTTTTTTATCTGGAATGGGATGATTCATATTCCAAAGCAACAGCTTGTTTTTACAATATAAATACCGAAGAAAATACAGCCATCACCGATGGCAGGTATCCCATAAACACTCTCGGAAGATACGGTGATAAGTATTATTTTTCCATCGACAGATCGGATGATTACGGACTGACCCACAATTATATTTACGAATTCGATGCGGAAGACGAAATGACCAATCTCCTTTACGATGTGGAGAAAACACCGGGAACGACGATCATACCGGGAACCCAGACTTTTACCATCGCCGGTGACAATATCTACTTCCTTGGAGTTGATAACGGTGATGAAACCTGGATGAGATTCTCACTTACAGACGGTTCATCAACTGTCTATAATACGGGTGTTGTAGAAAAACACCTGGATTTATTCGATATCGGCTCCATAGGATATATGTCAAACACCGGAGCATGCCCGGACTGCGGAACACCTATTGAAATGAATTACTGCGAATATCTTGAGATAGACGATTCTCTTTCCAAGTATGCCGACGACATTAATGAATACCTTCGCACCGCTGCAGAAAATGCGGTTGTCATCGAAGATGGTGTTCTCGGAGAAGGTGAAGCATGTGAAGATCACCAAGAGCACCCCAGCTGGTATCAGATCACGGATGAAATAAGCGTAGCAAGTGCGGAGATCATAGATGACAGATATCTGGCAGTTAACATGAGCGGATACTGGTACGCAGGGGGAGCTCACGGCATGCCTTCCAGATTCCAGTATCTCTTCGATCTTAAGACCGGTGAAGTAAAGACCCTCACGGATTTCTACGAGGGTGCCGAAGAAGATTTCATCGAACTCATTGCAGAGAAGACCAAGGAAGACTATTTAAGCTACGATTACTATCACAATCCCTATTTTGCAATGGACGAGGATGAAGCTTATGAGGAAGCTCTGGGATATGTATCCCTTACCGCCGCAAGTGCCGACTTCACTCAGGACGGTATTTACTACTACTATCCTCCCTACATGATGGGCCCCTACGCATCCGGCTACATCGAAGTATTCGTTTCCTACGAAGATCTGCTGGGTAGAACTACCCTGGCTGAGAAATAAAACACGGAACAGGGGGACGATTCCACAAAAATACCCCGGAAGTTTTAATACTTCCGGGGTTTTCTTATGTGTAGATTTAAGCGTAGACCTTAGCCTCTTCCTCGCCGTTCATGACTCTGAGACCGCCCTGAGCAAGTGCAAGAAGCTCATCCTCTCCGGGATATACGGTTACGGGAGCGATCTTTCCGACTCTCTCGATCATTGCCTTGGTAACGCGCTCGTTATAAGCGATACCTCCGGTGATGATGATCTGGTCAACATCTCCCTTAAGAACTGTGGACTCAGCTCCGATGTCCTTGCAGACCTGGAAGATGAATGCGTCCATAACGATCTTAGCCTGCTCATCGCCCTCATCGATCCTCTTCATTACTTCTCTGGCATCGTTGGTTCCGAGATAAGCATTGAAGCCGCCCTGGCCGGTAGCCTTCTTGAGCATCTCTTTCTCGGAATACTTTCCTGAGTAGCAGAGTCTGATAAGCTTTCCGGTGGGAAGTCCTCCGCATCTTTCGGGTGAAAGAGCACCGTCTCCTTCGAATGCACTGTAAACATCAACGATCTTGCCGTACTCGTGAGCACCTACGGAAACGCCGCCTCCAAGGTGAGCTACAACAAGTCTGAGATCCTCATACTTTTTACCGATGGACTTAGCATAACGTCTTGCTACAGCCTTCTGGTTAAGAGGATGGAAAATGGAGGTTCTGGGGCACTCGGGCATACCGGAGATCCTTGCTACGTCGCTGAGCTCGTCAACAACAACGGGGTCAACGATGAATGCCTTCTTGCCGATACCGTCAGCGATCTCTCTTGCGAGGATTCCGCCGAGGTTTGATGCATGCTGACCCTGAACACCGATCTCAAGATCCTTTACAACCGCATCGGTAACTTCGTAGGTTCCGCCGGGGATGGGCTTAAGAAGTCCGCCTCTTCCTACGATGAAATCAAATGAATTAACATCGATATTGCTGTTCTTAAGGAAATCAAGGATGATCTGCTTACGGAAATCCTTCTGAGCGATGATGGAGTCGTATTTTGAGATCTCCTCGGTTGAGTGACGGAGGGTTTCATCGACTACGCAGGTCTCGTCCTCGAAGATTCCTACTTTGGTGGAAGTGGAACCGGGATTGATGATAAGAGATTTAAGTGCCATAGTTTTCTCCTTTATTTATTCATTTTCTTCATCTTATCGGAAACGACTGCTGCCAGAGCAATGGAGTTAACCTTAACGTCCTTGGTGTCGGATCTGGAGGTAAGGATAACGGGAGCTTTGGTTCCGGTAAGGATATTTCCGTTCTTTACGCCGGGCACCATGTGAACGATTGACTTATAAACAAGGTTTCCTGCGTGAATGTCAGGGAAAAGAAGGATGTCTGCACTTGCTGCGCAGGGACGGTCTGTAGCCTTCTTCTCTTCTGCAGCTTCCTTATAGAGAGCTATATCAAGGGAAAGAGGTCCGTCAA
>JAEEGL010138246.1_pt1 | contig 16908 bp, 19 predicted proteins | sample 9134231 | NCBI WGS metagenome assembly JAEEGL01 (sample SAMN16246548, study PRJNA631951) | gut metagenome | biome: gut microbiome; feature: rumen; material: fiber-attached | host: Bos | place: Iran: Karaj | collected 2018-10
AAAAATGTACTTGAAACACTGTTTTCGGGTTCTTTTTTGTACTCGTTTACATGTAAAAGGGGTATTTAATTAACCTGTGTGCTCGTAATCGGGATGTTATTTTATGCCGTTGGATACTAATCCGGAGTACTGAATACCCTCTTCGATATATGCAGCAATCTTCTCCTTAGGATGGATGTTCTCCAACAGTCGGAGGAAGGATTCGATGCAATCTTCTACAGTGGGGATTTCACCTTCTTCAAGTTCCGGATCTTTGGCCCAGTCTACCTGGTAGCTGTACGGGCCGTCTTCAAGGATTATCTTCATAGCTTTTTTCTTGCAAGTTATGAACGATTCTTGAATCATGGGAGGGTCTGGTTGGGGGTAAGAATGAAAAATGTACGATTCTTTTGTAAATATTTTTCTTACATTTGTGAGTGAACCGCATAATTACACGCCAATAGACGATGGGCAAGCACTTCCTAACGTTCAAGATTTTCTTTGTGTCTTCAATCCTTTTATTCATTGTTTCCTGTCAGGAACGGGGATGCTCCATTACACAGGTGCCGGAGACGGTAAGGGACTCATCCTGCATCCAGTTTACCAATGAGGCGTTTATCCGGCAGGTGCATGGAGAACACGTCCAGATATATCACCTAAGTGAGGCCGATATGGAAGAAGTCGACCGACTCATCGCCCACCGTGTTGCCGAGCTAGTCTTGATGAATGAGGCACTTCCTTATCAGTTGTATTTCAGACAGATGTACGCTATTCGGAAAGGCCGCGCCGTGCAGGTGCCCCAGAGCGCCTTCATGGCCGTGCTCAAACTTGATTCTTAGCTTATGGTACGCTATTTCCAAGTTGCAGGTCTCACCTTTTCTGTAGCTTTCCCGGAGGATTTCCCGGCGGACAGGATACACAATTATGATCCGTTCGAGACCTATCCGGCCGGACCCGGTCCGGAATGCATCTTCTCGCTGACCGTCGATCCGGAGCACCCGCCCGTGCGAGGCGAGGTCATCTACCATGCGCCGGAGGAGTCCGGCGAGCCGGTGGTCAGCCTGCTGCGCACCGACGGCGGCTGGCAGGCCGAATTCGCCTCCTCCCCGGGGGCTCCGCTCAGCGGCATCCTCACCTTCAGCGGCGACTTCCGCAGCGGCAGCCTCTATGCGAACGGGGCGCCCGGCTCGAAAGCCTTTGCGCTCAACAATGCCCTGATGCTGCTCTATGCCTTCGCATCCGCCCGGCACGACGCGCTGGAGATGCACTCCTCCGTGGTGATGCACGGCGGGCGAGGGTTTATGTTCCTGGGCCGAAGCGGTACGGGCAAGAGCACGCACAGTTCGCTCTGGCTCAAATACATCGAGGGGACCGAGCTGCTCAACGACGACAACCCCGTGTTGCGCATCGTGGATGGTTCGGCGCGCGTTTTCGGGACACCCTGGAGCGGCAAGACCCCGTGCTACAAGGCGCAGGACGTCCCCGTGGGCGCCATCGTGCGCCTGCACCAGGCGCCGCACAATGCCATTTCCCGCCTCGGTACCATCCAGGCCTACGCCTCCGTCTTGTCTTCCTCATCGGGCTTCCGCCCGTTCCGGGAAGTGACGGACGCCCAGCACGGGACGATTTCCTCCGTGGCGCTCAGCACACCTTGCTACGAATTGGATTGCCTGCCGGACGAGGCCGCGGCCCGGCTCTGCCAACAGACGGTCGATGGATAAGCGCGTCCTGCCCAACGACATCCTCCTCGGGGAGGTGGCGGCCGTCCTGCGCGAAGGCCGCGAGGCCATCATCACGCCCCTCGGCAACAGCATGCTTCCCTTCATCCGCGGCGGACGGGACCGCGTGGTCCTGCGCAAGGAGCCGGACCTCGCCGTAGGCGACATCGTGCTCATACATACCGGCGGACGCTACATCCTGCACCGGGTCCTCACCGTCGAAGGAGACGCCGTGACCCTGATGGGAGACGGCAACATACGGGGAACGGAGCATTGCACGCGCGCCGAGGTGCTCGGCACCGTCAGCGAAATCCTATCGCCCGACGGGCGGTCCCGCAAACCGGGCAAGGCCCGCCTCTGGCGTGCCTTACGGCCCATACGGCGTTATTTATTAGCCATTTATAAAAGATTGACATGAGAATTTTGGACGGACTGGTCCTGCGCCCTCTCGGCCGGGAATTCATCGTCACGGGAGACGGGCTCTCCCGGATTGATTTCAGCAAGGTGGTGTCGATGAACGCCACCGCCGCCTACCTGTGGAAGGAGCTGCAGGGACGGGATTTCACTGTAGAGGAGATGGTCGGCCTGCTGACGGCACGCTACGACGTCTCGGAGCAGGCCGCGCGCGCCGACGCCGCGAAACTGCTGGACTCCTGGTCCAAGGCAGGGCTGCTCGCCGAATGACGCCACGGGAGGCATACCTGGCGCTGATCCGCGCTGCGCTGTGGGCCCCGGACGCGCCCCTGGCGGAGGATTGCCGCATCGCGCTCAGTGAGGAGGCCCTCCTGCAGGAGGTCCTCCGGATCGCCGATAGCCAGCGGACGCGCGGGCTCGTCTATGACTTGCTGTTGCAGAACTGTCCCGGCATCCCGGAAGATCTGGCGAAGCAGATGCAGCAGACGCTTTTCCGGATCGTCGGAGCGAACGGCCGGCTGGACGCAAACATCGGCTCCCTGACCGCACGCCTACAGCAGACAGGCCTTCCCTTTATCTTGCTCAAAGGACAGGCAAACGCTCGACGTTACCCGGTTCCCACCCTCCGCGAATGTGGCGACATCGACCTGTACATCGGTCCTGAACGTTTCGCAGACGCCATACTGACTGCACGAACGCTCGCAGATAACCCCAAGCAAAGCGGCCTCAATGGCAAGCATTTCTGCTTCCGATACCAGGATGCGGAAGTTGAATTCCACAAGTTCGCCCTGGTGCCGGTCCGGCGGCGTATGCGTAAACCGTACCACCTCCTGGAAGCTTCCCGCCTGACACAAGGCACGGTCTCCGTGCCCTTCGGGACGGTCCAGGTTCCTATACCAGAGCCCACTTTCAATGCATTCTATCTCTTCGCCCACGCCTGGCACCATTTCCTGACCGGAGGACTGGGTCTGCGCCAACTATGCGACTGGGTCCTGCTGCTGTCCCACGAAAGGACATCCATTGACCGGGAGCGCCTGTGGGCAATCCTCTCAAGCCTGGATCTTCTTGGCCCGTGGAGGATGCTCGGCTGCATCGCCGTGCACGAACTGGGGTTGCCGGAAGGGGAATTCCCCTTCTACGATGCCTCAGCATTTGCCAGGTCCCGCAAAGTCCTCCATATTATCCTGCAGGACGGAAACTTCGGGATAATCCGGGAATATCGGAACGGGGAGCGCCCGGACAAGCTGCTTCGTGGCAAGCTCTTTGCCCTCCGGCATCGGTTCCTGCGCTTTACAGAAGTGTTTCCCCTGGCACCACGCGAGGCCCTCGCCAATTTCGTGGCCGCCCTACGCAGAGGCACGTGTGCTTTCATAAAGAGACTGACCAACCGATGATCCCTGTCCGACAAATCCTGCTGGGTCTCCGCCCGATGGCGCGTCCTTCCCGCGGGAGGACGCTGCTGAGCGTGCTCATCGGCCTGGTGCGCATCGCCGCTTCGCTCTCCTTCGTCTGGATCTGCAAACGGCTGGTTGACATAGCCACTGGCGTGTCCGATGCGCCGCTGGGCGTAAGCATCGGCATCCTGCTGGGCATCATGCTGATCCAGATGGTCTGCTCCGTCAGCGCCAGTGCCTGGGAGAACTACAACATTGTCCACACGGCCAACGACCTGCGCGCAGACGTCTTCTCGACGGTGCTACGCAGCACCTGGAGCGGCCGGGAGCGCTTCCATAGCGGCGACGCCGTGAACCGGCTCGAAGAAGATGTCCGCGTGGTCACCGACCTGCTATGCACCCGTTTCCCGGACACGGCCATCACCCTGATCCAGCTCCTCGCCGCCTCGGTCTACCTGCTGATGATGGCGCCCAAGCTGCTCTGGGTCCTGGTCATCCTGATGGTCGTGGGCGTGGCGGGATCCCGCTTGTTCTTCCGCACGCTCCGCGCCCTGACCGAGCGCATCCGCAAGACCGACGCCGGGATCCAGCAGCTGATGCAGGAGAACCTCCAGAAGCGGATCGTCGTCCTGACGCTCATCGGCACGCAGCGCATACTGGACCGCCTGGGCTGGCTGCAGAAAGATGTCTTCGGCAACACGGTGCTGCGGATTCGTTACAACGCCATTGCCCGTACGTTCATGCACTTGGGCTTTATGGGCGGCTACGCCGTGGCCTTCCTCTGGGGCGTGATCGGCATCCGCGACGGCGTGGTGACCTATGGCATGATGACGGCCTTCCTCCAGCTCGTCGGCCAGGTTCAGCGGCCCATCGCCGAACTGGCCCGCCAGATTCCGGCCTTCATCCACGCCACCACTTCCGTGGAGCGTCTGATGGAGTTGCAGGCGCTGGAGCAGGAGGCGGACGAGGCGCCCGTGCGCCTCTCGGGCGCGCCCGGCATCCGGCTGACTGACGTGGATTTCTCCTATCCGGAGCGGTCCGAAGCGGTCCTGGAGCACTTCTCCTATGATATCACACCCGGTTCGATGACGGTCGTGATGGGCCCCACGGGTGCCGGCAAGAGCACCCTCAGCCGGCTGGTGCTGGGGCTGCTGCGGCCCGCACGGGGCAGCGTGGAGATCTATGGGGCCGAAGGGGCCTTCCCGGCCGGTCCCGCCGTGCGCGGCAACTTCCTCTATGTCCCGCAGGGCAATTCGCTGCTCAGCGGGACCATCCGGGACAACCTGCTGCTTGCCCGTGCGGACGCCACCGAAGACCAGCTCCGGGAAGCCCTGCACACGGCCGTCGCCGACTTCGTCCTCGAACTGCCGGAAGGGCTGGATACGCCCTGTGGCGAGGAGGGCACCGGCCTGAGCGAGGGCCAGTGCCAGCGCATCGCCATCGCGCGCGCCCTGCTGCGCGAGGGGGGCGTGCTCATCCTCGACGAGGCCACCTCGGCGCTTGACGCCGGCACCGAAGAGCTCCTGCTCGAGCGCCTGTACCGGCGCTATCACGGCTCCAGGACCCTTCTGTTCATCTCCCACCGCGACGCCGTCTCCACCCGGGCGGACCAGATCCTTCGCATCGGCTGATGGAGTGGTTGGAAAGTCTGGGCCTGCTGGGTCTGTTCCTGGGCAGTGCACTGGCAGCATCCATCGTGCCGTTCAGCTCGGATGTGCTCTACATCGCCATCCTGGCGACGACCGGCCAGGACCTGGGCTGCTTCCTCGCCGCCACCTCCGGCAGCTGGCTCGGCAGCCTGTTCACCTTCTACCTGGGATGGATCGGCAAATGGGAATGGATCGAGAAATGGTTCAAGGTCACCCGCGAGAAACTCGAGCAGCAACAGTCGAAAGTCAACAAATACGGTGTCTGGCTGGCCCTTTTCAGCTGGGTGCCGATCGTGGGGGACCTCACGGTCCTGGCGCTGGGATTCTACAAGGCCCCGCGCGGCTGGACCTTCCTGATGCTGCTGATCGGCAAGGCCATCCGCTACTTGTTCTGGAACCTGATCGTGGGTCTGTTCTAGATGTACGCGATGATGTAATAGAGCATCAGCGCCGAAGAGATGAGCTTGATCCCCGTGCCGGACAGGAAGCCCAGGAAGGCGCCGAGCGAGGATTTTAGCGAGGCGCCCGCTCCCTTGCCGGCAATGAGCACCTCCGCCAGGAAGGCCCCGGCCAACGAAGTCACGATCATCCCGCCCGGCAACGGGAAGATCAGTCCGGCGAACAGGCCGATGATGGCGCCCCAGGCCGCATATTTGCTGCCGCCGGTGACCTTGGTGAACCACGCCGGCACGACGAAGTCCAGCACCGTGACCAGGATGGTGACGCCAAGCATCACGAACAGCAGGGTCAGCGACATCGGATCCCCGCCGAAGAAATAGATCAGCAGCAGGCCCACCCAGCTGAGCGGCGGCCCCGGGATGCCGGGGACGATGCTGCCGATGATGCCCACGACCCCGAGGATTACGGCCAGGATGATCATTACCACATTCATATTGTAAAGATACAAAGAATCCCGGAACCGTTGCAATTCCGCAGTTTTTTGTACATTTGTAGAAACAACCCCAAATTACGACTACAATGTGTGACGAACCCAAAAAGAAAGCGATGGACCTTGACGGAGACGGCAAGGTGACCCTCAACGAAGCCATCCAGTACACCAAGGAAAAGGCCGGCGAAATCGCAGGCAAGGCCAAGGTCAAGCTCGACGAACTCGGCGAAGAAGCCAAGAAGGAGTTTGCGGAGCTGAAGGAAGACGCCGCAGAAGTGGCCGACAAGGTCAAGGACAAATACAACGAGCTGGGCGCGGAGGTCAAGGACCTCTATGCCGATGCCAAGGAGAAAGTCAAGGACGTGGTCGGCAAGAAGGAGGCCTGACGGACTTCCCCTGATACGAAGAACCCGGAGTCTTGCGGCTCCGGGTTCTTCGTATCCGAGGGTGCTGGCTAGAACATGAACGCCACGCCGACGGAGAAGGTGTTGGCGTGGACATCACGCTCCTTGACCAGGCGGCTCAGCCCGAAGGCATAGCCGACGCGCACCTGGACGGCCTCGGAGAAGGCGGCCGTCAGGCCGAGGTCCCACTGGATGTTCATCTGCGTGAGCTTGTGGGTCGCATCGGTGAGGTCGGTATTGGTGATGAACTTGTCTTTCGAATACACGTTTCCGCCAGTGCCGATGTTCAGCACCGGGCCGGTGTACAAGCCGATCAGCATTTCGGGGGAAGCCTCGAAATTGTACTTGATATTCAAAGGGATGGACAGGTAGGACATCTTCATGAATTTGGGCGCGGGTTCGGGCAGACCGCTCTTGCCGGAATGGTAGTAGAAGAAGACACCCGGCTCGAAGGTCAGGCCCGCCATCGTGGAGAAATAGAACTCCTTGCTGATACCGGCATAGAAACCACCCAGGTGGTGCTCCTTGAGGAAGGTGGAGCAATCGTCGCCGTTGAAGGAGACGCCAGCGTAGCCGAGGCCGGCACGCCATTCGGTGGACTGGGCGGAGGCGTTCGCGCAGGTGAAGAGCGCGACCGCGGAGAGGAGGATGACAAAAATCTTTTTCACGTCAGTTATTGTTAATTGTTTCTGTTCTTGTTGTTCTCTATCATACAAAAATAAGAAAAAAATGAAGATGTTGCACAAATTACTATTTTTGCGCTATGATTTCCTTCACCGAAACCCTCCTCAGCTGGTATGACGCCAACGGCAGGGACCTCCCCTGGCGCCGCACACGCGACCCTTATGCCATCTGGCTCAGCGAGATCATCCTGCAGCAGACGCGCATCGCCCAGGGCCAGGCCTATTGGGAGCGCTTCCTGGCGGCTTTCCCGGACGTGCATCGGCTCGCCGCCGCCTCCGAGGACGAGGTGCTCCGGCTCTGGCAGGGGCTCGGCTACTACAGCCGCGCACGCAACCTGCACGCCGCCGCGAAACAGATCGTGGCGCTGGGGCGCTTCCCGGACGACATCGGAGGCATCCGCGCGCTCAAGGGTGTGGGAGACTACACGGCTGCGGCCATCGGCTCCATCGCCTTCGGCCTGCCCGCGGCCGTCGTGGACGGCAATGTCTACCGTGTGCTGGCCCGGCACTTCGGGATCGGCACCCCCGTCGGATCCACCGCCGCCAAGAAGGAATTCACCGCCCTGGCGCAGTCGCTGCTGCCGCAGGACCGGCCGGGCGACTTCAACCAAGCGATGATGGATTTCGGTGCGCTCGTGTGCACGCCCGCCGCCCCGGCCTGCCTGCTCTGTCCGCTCGCAGGCAGCTGCGCCGCCCTCGCCTCCGGACAGGTCGGCACCCTGCCGGCCAAGGCCCGCGCTGCGACCGTGCAGACCCGCCGGTTCAACTATGTCTATGTCCGGTACCACGGCCGCACGGCCATCCGCCGCCGTGGTCCCGGCGACATTTGGCAAGGCCTTTTTGAGCCGTTGGTCTGCGACCAACGGCTCGTAGGCGATGCCAATGACGGGGGAAGCATCCCCCGAAACCCCCTCGGTCGCTTCGCTCCGACTGCCTCCGACCAACGGCTCGTAGGCGACACCATTTTACTGAGGGCCGGCGTCAAACATCAGCTGACCCACCGGACGCTGCTCGTGGATTTCTGGCTGTGGGAACCGGACCGGGAGCCCGACCTGCCCGAAGGATACTTCTGGGTCGAAGAAGCGGAGCTTGACCGCTACGCCAAGCCCCGCCTGTTCGAATTGCTGCTGGAGTCCCTGCCGGACTGATTACTGCCTGCGCTGCTGGCGCGCCTCGCGGAACGGGATCTCGAAGGCCTCGGTGAAGGCGCCGTTGTCCAGGTAGACCTTGAGCGTGGTGCTCTCCAGGGTCTCCTTATCCGTCTTGAGCGGCAGGACCAGGCGCTGGCGGTCCTTAACCTTGGACAGGTCGACCACGACGGGCTTCCCGCCCTTGGGATTCTGCCAGGTAAGCGTGCCCTTGATACCGGGCGTGAGCGGCTCTCGGAGCTGGATCACCGCCTGCGAAGGATCGTTGGAAGCCACGGAAGCCGGGAACATCCACTTGGCCCAGGCCACTTCGGAGGCCTGGCGGGCCAGCTCGTCCTGGCGGGCTTCCTCCACGCCGTCCGTGAACACCCCGCTGCCCAGGTACTCGAAGGCACCATAGTCCGGATGGCCGTCATTGACGGGCTGTCCAAAGAAATCGCGGCCGCCGTTGTTGGGCACGTACATACCCGTATTGATGCACGGGGAATCCGCCTGCAGCATATAGCCGCCCAGCGTGGCGAGGCCCTGGCCGCCCGTGCCGGGCGCCACGAACTTCGGATCAGCCACCAGGGCCTCCGGATCGTCGGGCAGGCCGTTCTTCCACGGGCCGAAGTAGCAGTTGTGCAGGAAGACCGAGCCGGCGGGGATGTTCGCCTTCAGTTCCTCGTCGTACTTGCGCACGGCCGTGTCGCCGGAGGTGAAGACGTTGCGGAAGCGACCCTGGCCGGCGGCGTAGAAGATGTTGTTGTAGAACTTGGCTCCCAACTCCTCCGGGGCGCGGGTCAGGAAATAGTCGATGTCCGCCATCCCGTAGTCGATGTAGAAGACGTTGTTGTACACGAGGCTCTTGTCGCCCTCGATCGGGCCCTGCATCTGGACGAGATGGGTGTGGTCGTTCTCGGAGATGTTGTAGCGGGTCACGTTCTCGAAGATGTTGTACATCAGCAGCATGAATCCGAAATTGTTCTTCGAGTAGTTGTACTGGGCGATGCAGCGCTTGCAGTTGAAGTCGAAGTCATAGGCGAAGCCGTCGCCGTTGTGGAGGTTGCGGCCGGTGTCGTAGACTTCGTTGAACTGCATGATGGTCTCCTCGGTGTTCTGGATCCAGCAGGCGGCCACGTGCGGCCACCAGCCGTCGTCCCCGGGCAGGTTCGGATCCCCGGAGCGCATGCAGGAGCGGTGAATCTCGTTGTACTCGATCAGGCCGCGGTACGGGCCGTTGACGAAGATGCCGTCGCCGCCCAGGTTGTCCATATAGTTGCGCCGGAGGACCACGTTGTTGCGGGCGCCGCGGCAGACAATGCCGCACTTGTCCACGCGCTCGATCTTGTTGCCCTCGATCAGCACGTCATTGATGACCACGGGCTCGCGGGGGCCCGTGACGCCCATCCCGGAAGCCATCCGTGCGGTCTGCACCAGGATGGCCGAGCTGCTGTATCCGACATACATCCCGTTGCCGCCGAGCTGGCCCCACACGTCGTGGATGTAGTTGTCCCGGATGACGAAATGGTCGGAATTGCCGGGTTTGTTGATCCGCACCACGATACCCTGGCGGCCGATGCCGATCTTGTAAGGCTCATAGGAGACGACCTCCATGCCGACGACCTCCCAATGGTCGACGTTCTCGAGCAGGATTCCCGCCCCTTCGCCTGCACCGAAGTTGATGACCGGACGCTCAGGTCCTCCGAAGGAGGAGAGCGTGATGGGCTTGCCTTCCACACCGGAGCCCTGGACCTTCAACTGGCCGTAGAAGGTCTTGCCGGATTCGAAGAGGACTTTGTCGCCGGGCTGGAAGACGAAGGAGTTGACCTTGTCGATGCTCTTCCAGGCATCCTTGACGGAGAGTCCGGAGGCGGCGTCGTTGCCGTCCGGAGAGACGAAATAGGTCTTGTCCTGCGCCCGGGCACAGAACAACAGGCTGACAAACAGCAAGCAGGTAATGATTCGCTTCATATGGTGGTTTGGTTAAAGTGGTCCGAATTGGGTCTGCCCGTTCGCGGGGGCGGGTGCCGGGCGCTGCGGGGCGCGGCGCGGCTCGACCGGGCAGGTGAAATCCTTCAGGGCCGGCTTCGGAGCGGCGGGGTCGAAGCGCGGGGTCCCGGGCAGCAGGTATTCCTGCAGGCCGAGACCGGCGTCGCGCAGGCCCTGGGCGATGACGAGCGAGAACAGGTAAGCGCCGTAGTTGTCGGTGTGCGTGCCGTCGGAATAAGCAGCCAGCGCATCCTGGCCGAGCGCCGCGACGATCTGCCGGCTGGCGCCCCACAGGTCGATGTAGGCGCACTCGCCCAGCTCCGCACCGCGCCGCGCGTTGATGCCGTAGGGGGTCATCAGCTCCGTGGAAGTGGCGGTGTTGCGGTCGATCTTGGTCATCGGGGAGACGATCACCGGGATCATCCCGTGGCGCTTGGCCTCCAGGGCCATCGTGGCCAGTCCCCAGACATAGTCCTTCTCAGGGTCGGCGTGGGTCCGCACCCAGTCTCCGGCGTGGTCGTTCTCGTCCCACATCGGGTCGTGGCCCCGGGATTTCTCGTCGTTGGTTCCGAGCTGGATCAGCAGGTAGTCGCCGGGCTTGGCACTCTCCATGATCTTGTCCCAGCGGCGTCCGAAGCGGAAACCCTTGATGGTCATCCCGCTCTCGGCATGGTTCGCCACCACCACGCGGCCGTCGAACCAGCGGGGCAGATACTGCCCCCAGGTGCCGCCGCCGGCCTGGTCCGTGACCGTGGAGTCGCCGATGATGAACACGCTCACGACATCCTCCGCGGCCGGCTCGACCTGCACGGCGCAGACGGCCGGGGCGCTGTCGTGGAACTGCAGGGTCAGCTTGTCATCCCAGGTGTATGTATTGACCACGCCCGTCTGGTAGTCCAGCTCGCGGGAGTTGAGCTTGATCGCGTTGCCCTTGGACAGCTGCGGGGTGCGGATGTTGACGTTGAAGGAGACGGTCTTGATCTCGCCCTTGGCCGTCGCACAGCTCTCCACCATCAGCCGGCGGATCTCCGACTTGACCGTGGTGCAGGACGTGCCTTCCGGGTCCCCCAGGGTGAGGGTTACCTTATAGTTGCCCTCCGGGAGCTTGACCGAGAAGCGGAAAGGCGCCTGGGAGGTGACGAAGTCGCGCGTCAGGGCGTCGCCCTTCCTGCGGACCACCTCGGTAGGGGTGTACCCCGGCTCAAAGCCGAAACCGAGGGCATCGGAATAGAGCGTCGCGGCACTCACGGCGGTATACCCGTCGGCTGCTACGGCGGAGCCAAAATCGAAACGGCAGACCCCCTGCGCCTGCATCAGCGTGGCGGACAGAAAACAGGCCGCCACGACACTCACGAACTTCATTCTCTTCATATTCTTAAATAAACAATCCGTCCTTCATCGTCAGGCAACGGTCGCACAGGCCGGCCAGGGCGGGATCGTGGGTCACGATCACGATGGTCTGCCCCAGGCGCTCGCGCAGGTCGAAGAACAGTCGGTGGATCTCCTGTTTGGTCGCGGAATCCAGGTTGCCGGTGGGTTCGTCGGCGAAGAGCACGGCCGGTTCGTTGACCAGCGCACGGGCGATGGCCACGCGCTGCTGCTCGCCGCCCGACAGCTCGGAGGGCTTGTGGTCCAGCCGGCCCGACAGGCCCACCTCGCCGAGCAGGCGCTCCGCACGGGCCTGGGCCTCCCGTTTCGACGCCCCGGCGATCAGCGCCGGGATCATCACGTTCTCCACGGCGGAGAACTCCGGCAGCAGGTGATGCGCCTGGAACACGAAGCCGATCCGGCGTCCGCGGAACGCGGCCAGCCGGTCGCCCTTCAGCCGCAGCACGTCCTCGCCGTCGATCCGGAGGCTGCCGGAGTCGGGCGTGGACAGCGTGCCGAGGATCTGCAGGAGCGTGGACTTGCCGGCGCCGGAAGCGCCCATGATGGCCACCACCTCGCGCGCGTCAGCGCTGAAATCGATGCCTTTCAGGACCTCCAGGGTCCCGAAACTCTTGTGTATGTCTCTTGCCTCTATGATCATAGCTCGTTTGCTCTCCATCCAAAGATATGAAATATTCGTGAGATTTCACTAACTTTGCCGCCACATCGGGGTGTGGCGCAGTTGGCTAGCGCATCTGGTTTGGGACCAGAGGGTCGAAAGTTCGAGTCTTTTCACCCCGACCGGCGCATACGGAAGCGAGCCCCTGTCCGCAATGGACAGGGGCTCGCTTCCGCTCAAGACCCGGGCGGGCGGCTAGCCGACGACCCAGACGAGCACGTGGCGGTCGAAGGTGATGTACTGCAGGGAGAGCTCCTCCTCGTAACCGTCCTTGTCCGTGAACGTGGCTTCCAGCTCCCCTTCGCCACGCAGGCGGAAATCCTCGATCTCGATCTGCTCGGCGAAATCCACCTTGTACTGGGACATTTTCTTGTAGACAGCCTCCTTGGCGCACCAGTAAATGGCCAGCTGCTCGTTGCGCTGGTCCTCGTCGATCTCCTCGACTTCCTCGATCTCGTCCTCGGAGAGGGCCTTCTTCTTGACGGCCGAGAAATCGCGGTCGAGCGATTCGCAGTCGATGCCCACCTCGTCCGTGGGGTTGAGGATGACGGCGACATAGCGGGTGGTGTGCGTGATGCTGATATTCATCGCGGAGTTCTCGATGTACGGCTTGCCGTTGTCGTGGTGGCTCAGGTACACCTTCTCCTCGAAAAGCGCATCCAGAAGGGCGCGGACGGCCAGCTTCTGCTTGCGAAGGGATTCACTTTTTATGTATGAGATTTCCTCCAGTTCGTCGGAGGGGATGGATGTGAGTGCGCGAAGTTCTTCTTCGGTCTCCGTGATCTGCCAGACTCCCACCCGCGAGTGGTAGTCGTCATCCAGATCTTTGATAAGATATAACGCCATAAATGATTTTAAAACGTCGCAAAGATAATGATTTTTTGTATATTTGCGCGATTTTTTGAGTGACGACAAATTAACTATTCAATATGGACTACCTTTCCAACGATAAACTGGTCATTGTCGGTGCCGCCGGTATGATTGGCTCCAACATGGCTCAGACAGCCTTGATGCTCAAGCTTACACCCAACATCTGCCTCCACGACGTCTACGAACCGGGCCTGCTCGGTGTCGTCGCCGAGATGGACCACTGCGCTTTCGAGGGTGCCAACATCACCTGCACGACCGATCCCGCCGTCGCCTTCAAGGACGCCAAATACATCATCACCTCCGGAGGTTTCCCCCGTAAGGAAGGTATGACCCGTGAGGACCTTCTCAAGGGCAACTGCCAGATTGCCGCGGAGTTCGGCAAGCAGGTCCGGATGCACTGCCCGGATGTCAAGCACATCGTCGTCATCTCCAACCCTGCCGACCTGACCGGTCTGGTGGTCCTGCTCCACTCCGGCGTCAAGCCCGAATGCGTGACCACGCTCGCCGCCCTCGACTCCACCCGTCTCCAGGAGGCGCTTGCCCGGGAGTACGGCGTGCAGCAGAGCAAAGTGACCGGTGCCTACACCTATGGCGGCCACGGTGAGGTGATGGCCATCTTCGCCTCCAAGGCCTTCATCGACGGCACTCCGATTTCGGAGAGGCCGCTGTCCGCCGAGCGCTGGGCCGAGATCAAGCACCAGACGGTCCACGGCGGTTCCAACATCATCCACCTGCGTGGCCGCAGCTCCTTCCAGAGCCCTTCGTACAACGCCGTCAAGATGATCGAGGCCGCGATGGGCGGCGATCCGTTCACCTGGCCCGCCGGCTGCTATGTCAACAACGCCGAGTACCAGCACGTGATGATGGCCATGCCGTCCGTGATCGACGGCAACGGCGTCCATTTCTGCGCTCCTGCCGGCACCAAGGAGGAGCTTGCCGACCTGCACGCCTCGTACGAGCACCTCTGCGAGATGCGCAACGAGATCGTGGAGCTCGGCATCATCCCGCCGGTGTCCGAATGGAACCGGAGCAATCCGAATCTGTAATCAGTTAAGTCCGTCAGCGCGGACGCAGCCAAGACTCCGGATTTTCCGGAGTCTTTTCTTTCCATACCTCGAAGTGCAGCTGGGTCTGGCCGTCGATGGTATCCACCTGGCCCAGGACCTGACCGGTCTTGACTTTGTCTCCGGCCTTGACGCTGACCGGGCCGAGTTTGCAGTAGAAAGTGAAATAGGTCCCGTGCTGGACCAGGATGCAGCGGCCGTAGCCCGGCATCACGATGATGCGCTTCACCTCCCCGTCATAGACGGCGGAGACGGACGCGCCCTTGGACAGTCCGATGTTGACGCCGTTGTTGGCCGGCATCACGAGGGTGGTATAGACAGGATGGTTGTGCTTGCCGAAACGCTCCACCACCGGGCCGTCGGCAGGCCACGGGAGCTTGCCCTTGTTGGCGGCGAACTCGCCGGCGAGCTTGTAGTCCACCGGCGCGGTCTCCTTGGTCTTGGTGGAGGCCGTCTGCTTACCGGTATTCTTGTTCTTGGCGGCGGCCTCCTGCTTGCGCGCCTCTTCGATCGCCTGGGCGATGAGGCGCTGGATCTCCCGGTTGAGCGCCTCGACCTGGCGGCGCTTGGTGTCCAGCTGCCGCTGGTAGAGGTTCTTGTCCTTGCGGAGGCTGGCCACGAGCCGGTCTGAGCGCAGCTCCTCCTGCCGCAAGCCCTGCAACTCCTGTTCGTGGGCGGCCTTGACGGCCTCGGCCTCCTGTCTAAGGGTGTCGAGGTGCTGCAGCTCCGTCTCCAGGTCTGCGCGCAGCTCCTTGAGCCGGCGGGCCTGGGAATTCATCTGGCCGGAAAGGTCCCGCAGATAGGCATAGCGGCGGGAGGCCTGGCCCAGGTCCTTGCTGGAGAGCAGGTAGGTATACCAGAGCCGGGCGTCGCGGTTCTTGTAAGCATTGCGGACCAGGCGGTGATAGTACTGCTCCATCGTCCCGATGCGCTCCCGGAGGCGGTCCGCCTCGGCCTGACGGATACGGATGGTGTCGTCGATCCGCCGGATCTCGGCCGCGCTCTCCTCCACGAGGCTGCGGCGCGAGCTGATCTGCCGGCGCACGAGGGTCAGTTCGTTGAGGGCGTTGGAGCTCTTGGAGGCATTCTCCTTGATCTGCTGCTCCAGCTGGGCGATCTCCTTCTGCAGGGCGGCGCGGCGCGACTCCTGGGCGCGCGTGTCCTGCGCGCGCAGCGCCGGGGCGCCGCACAGCAGGACGGCCGCGGCCGCCAGTATGGCCAGCCGCCGCATCATTTCTTCTGCTCCGCGAGATTCTTGTAATAGAGGGCCAGGTCTTTCTCTCCCAGCGCCTCGAGGACCTTGGAGTAGTGCTCGAGGATCGTGGCGCTGTCCTTGCCGCCGTAGAGCATCGCGTGCTTGAAGTACGGCTTCGCTTCCTTGGGTTTCTTGAGCAGGTAGAGCAGCCAGCCGAGCGTGTCGAGGTAGGTGGCATTGTCGGGCTCCAGCTCCACGGTCCGGCGGCTCATCTTGAGCGCCTTGCGCAGGGACTTGCCCTCCAGGGACAGATAGTAGGCGTAGTTGTTGAGGACGGAAGTCCGGTCGGGATCGGCCTTGAGCGCTTCCTCGTAGGTCTCATAGGCCTTCTTCTTGTCCTGCATCTGCTGGTAGTAGACGTCTCCTGCTATCGAGAGGGCCTCCCCCAGGTGATCCTTGTTGCCCTCGGCGCGGGCCAGCTCGGCCATCCGGCCGCACTGGTCCAGCACGGCCTGCCAGTCCTGCTTGATGTAGCACATCCGGAGCTTGAGCAGCTGGATGGCATAGTCCTCGGGGTGCATCTCCAGGTCCAGGTCGACCAGGCGGTTGATCGTGTCCCCCCAGACCCAGTAGAAGGGCGAGTCGATGTTGTCCATCATCACCGTGAGATAGTTGCTCTTGATCTCGGGACGCACCGCATCGTTGCGGATGAACTCCTCCAGGCCTGCGAAGAAGGCGACGAAGTTGCCCATCCGGCGGAGCAGCTCGGTCCGGCCCAGCTGCGCGGGAGCGTACTCCGGGTCCAGCTCGAGGGCCTGGGCATAGTAGCGGAGGGCCACGGAATCCTGGCGGGCGACCACCTTGGAGTCGGCCACCATCGTGAGGGTATTGGCGTTGTTGTAGAGGCCCGGGGCCATCTTGACCAGTTTCTCGAGGTACTCCCCGGCGCGGGCCTGGTTGTGGCGCGCGTCATAGAGCGAGGCCAGGGCGTAGATATACCAGGTGTTGGCCGAGTCCAGCTGCGAGGCGGCGAGGAGGTGCTCCTCGGCGGCGTCCAGTTCGCGGAGGGCCATCTCGCACAGGCCCAGATAGTAGTTGACGGCGTCGTCGGATGCGTCCTGTGCGTGCAGCTGGACGAGCAGTTCCTTCGCCTGGGCATAGTGTCCCTCGGCATATTCGGCCGTGGCGGTAAGGAAAAGGTCCGTGCCGCCGGACACCTGCGCACGGAGGGCGCAGCACAGCAGCAACAGGACCAGGCAGAGGACGGACTTACGCATAGTGGACACAAAATTATGTATTTTTGTGAGAAAAATTGGCTATTTTCGTGTGAAAATATTTTTCGGGCAGCAGGATGCAACTTTTTGGGAACAAAAAGCATCTTAACTCTCGGGAAACAGAATGGATCGAAGGGGCGAAGCGCGGCGACCGCCGCAGCCAGAAAGCCATCTACGACCTCCTGTCCGCCAAGATGTTCGCAGTCTGC
>JAEEGL010322889.1_pt1 | contig 16908 bp, 12 predicted proteins | sample 9134231 | NCBI WGS metagenome assembly JAEEGL01 (sample SAMN16246548, study PRJNA631951) | gut metagenome | biome: gut microbiome; feature: rumen; material: fiber-attached | host: Bos | place: Iran: Karaj | collected 2018-10
CCACTGAATAAACATAAAACAGGTCAGGCTTTTTTCTGGCATCAATAGAACGCTTTAAAATCTGATATTCCTTAATATCAGAGTCCTTAACCCTAAGCTTTTTTGCTATAGCGTTTATTATTTGATTATCCTTTGCTGAAATACTAAGCTTCAGCTGATCAAGCTTTATCATTTATACCTCACTGATTATTGCCTGAGCGGCCTTAGTGGCACATATAAAAGCCCAGGTAAGATTGTAGCCACCACATATACCGTCTACATCTAAAACCTCTCCAGTAAAATACAATCCCTTTGTATTCTTGGCCTCCATTGTATCAAGATTAATACCCGACAAATCCACGCCTCCAGCAGTAACCTGAGAATTATCGAAGCCCTTTGTCCCCTTTAGTGAAACCTCAAAATGCTTGAAATTATATACAAGATTATCCATGTCCTGGTCATCAAGCTTTGTAACTAGGGTGTCAGCATAAATTCTGGATAAACTAACTACCACCTGAATAATCTTCTCATTTGAAAGACCATTAAGAGCATTCAAAATGTTTGCTGAGGGGTTGCGCTTAAATCGATTTGCAATTTCAGCTTTAAGCTGTTCCTCAGTCATATATGAGACAAAATCAATCTGCATATCTCCCACTGACTTTGTCAGTTCATCAAAACCAATAAATCGGCTGATACACATTACAGGATATCCTGACACGCTGTCCTTGTTAAACTGTATCTCACCCTCACAGCTATGATTTTTGTAGGAAACAGAGCCCAATGCCCTAACTCCCGCAAGCTCCTTGAGACTGATATCTGAAGAAACAACTCCTACTAAAGCTGGTGCTAGTTTTGTCACTTCCAGACCAAATTTAGAAGCCATCTTATAACCAAACTTTGATGAGCCCAATGTGGCTGCTGAAAGGCCACCAGAGGCTACGCATACTTTTTTACATTTTATTTCCTGACGATGTGTAACTACTGTAAAAATATCCTCTTTAATGATATCTGTTACACGATTGTCGAGAAACATGTCTATGCCTAAGCCTGTAATCTCATTTTCAAGGGCATCTCTTACAGTCTTTGCCTGGTTTGTAATTGGATAATAATAGCCATCAAGTGCTCTATCAATTACTCCAATTTCTCTGAGGAAATCAATAAGCTCCTGATGCTTATCCTCTATAAAATCTAAATCAGAGTTGCTGTAATAATACTGTGCGCCCATTCGGCTGTTTGTAAAATTACATCTGCCGTTTCCGGTGGAAAGAATTTTTCTTCCAACAACTCTGTTTAATTCCGCTAAACACACATTAAGACCTGCTCTTGCAAGCTTAATTGCAAGAACAAGTCCGGAAAATCCTGCACCAACTATACAAACGTCGTAAGTTTTATCATTACCTGCCATAGAACTACCTCAACAAATGTAAGCCATATGCAATATTACAAAGCTTTGCTCCGCCAGGGAATTTAAGAAGAGTCTCCTCATCGATACCCTTAAACAGGAACATTGCCACAAAATATATAATAACTCCAACTACAATAGCGATTACACAGGCTATCAGGTTAGCCAAGCCCTCAGTAGCACTTATAACAAGCACTCCAAAGAGCATTTTATAAACAAGGTAAACCACAACACCCATTAACGCGCTGGCTTCCATTGGAGCAAGTAGCACCTTTTTAATATCTATACGAGCTCCAGAATATCGTAAAACAGCTGACTGATTAAGGAAGCACATCATAAGTGCGTAAAAAGCATTGGCAATTATTACAGCGTAAATATGAAGATTAAAGCCCTCCATAAGCACGAATAATAAAATAATATGAGCGATCAGCGCTATTACTGCATTTTTTACAGGTGTGCCCATTTTATCAATACCCTGCAAAATACCATTAGACAAGGTAGATAAAGAATAGAAAATAATTGAGCAACCACCAATTATAAGCATCAATGCTGAGGATTCATCTGGATCGTTGAAAAGCATCTGCATAATCGGAGATGCAAGGACCATCATACCTACACAGCAAGGAAATGCAATAACCATAACGAATCGGTTGGCCATATTAATCTGCTTCTTAACAAGCTCCTTATCACCAGAGTGAAAAGCCGCTGTAAGGCTAGGCACTGTGGAAGCTGCCATTGCAGAGGCTATTGCAAGAGGTACATTGATAAGTACCTTGTACTGACCTGTAAATACACCCCAGTGTTCACTGGTGACGGCTGGGTCATGACCCTGTAATAATGCGATGTTTTTAAAAATACCCTGATCAATAATCGAGCTAATATTATAAACCGTGGTGCTGAGAAGCACAGGAATAATAGTCAAAACTAATGCGGACATAATCTCATTATATCCTTCAAAATGCTTGTGCTTATCCTTGCTAATCATTCTCTTGAATGGTTTTCTGAAGGCAAAAAAGATAAAAAGCACAAAAAGTAAAGCGAAGGCAGCACCTGTAGAAGTACCAAGTGTACCACCGGCAGCACCGTAGGCTGCGGCATAGCCCTTTACATTTCCAAGAACACCACCAACCTTTTTACCATAGCTGAACAGGATATTGGCAGCCACAACAGAAACTATGGCATTTACTATCTGCTCCCCTATCTGAGAAATAGCACTAGGAATCATAGTGCCTAATCCCTGGAAAAAGCCTCTAAATACACCAAGTATAGCCACTACTAAAAGAGTAGGTGCAAGGACCTTTAAGGCTATAGCTGAAAGTGGAGTCTTGAGAAGTGAGCCTGTAAAAAACTCTGCTCCGAAATATACTACGATGGAAGCTGTTCCACCTGTTATAAACGCAAAAAGAAGGGCTCCGTGCAAAACCTTGTTTGCGTCCTTTACGTGCCCTTTAGCCATTCTGGCAGATACCAGCTTTGAAACTGCAAGCGGTATGCTGTAAGAAGAAATAAGCAATATTATGTTGTAAATTTCATAAGCGGTACCATAATAATCATTTCCTGTTTTACCAATAGTAGCCGTAAGTGGGACTCTGTAAATAAGTCCCACAATACGGCTGATAATTGATGCCATTGCAAGGATACTTCCCTGCATAAGGAATTTAGTATCGCTACGTCGGTTCCTTTTAGTCATGTTAAATTAATTTGCCTTACTAAAATCTGATTTATTAGCATAGTACTCATTCTCGCCTGAGTATTCCTGCTGGCAAGCCTGAATCCATGTTGTTCCAACGTTAAGCTGGATTTCCTCACCGTTTGAGGTGTAGTAATGTGTGGTGTCTGAATCTCCGTCCTTAGACCAGGTAATATCAATCATCTTACCATTTGTGATGAACTTACCTGTACCTGTGTTGTGTGAAAGGTAATATCCTAAGTACTGAGAACCTGCATATGTCCACCAGTCAACATCCTGAATGATGATGTTCTTTGCAGTAAGCTGCTTTCCTGAAACAGCGTCAACCTGCTTACCGTTGAACTCATATCTGTAGTAGAGACCATCCTCTGCATTATATACCCAATATGGCTTGTTTGTGTAGTAATAAAGCTGGATTGCCTGGCAATCTGTACCCTCATCAAGGTTGTTGCCATTTGCTGCAAACTTAAAGTGTGGCTCATAGTTTGAAGGAAGTGACATATCATAGCCAGTCTTCTCAAGACCGATGTCAATACCTGTTGAGTTGGTGTAAAGTGTGTGCTCAGACTTACCTGTACGGTATGTAGCAGCACTATTCTTCTTTCCTTCAAGAGTGAGTGCATTAAGGTTCTGTACTAAACCGCCATCAATAAGCTCGAAAGCTGCTGGGTTACCACCTGCGTGCATATAAATTGCATCATACTCTGATGCGAAATATACATAGTATGGACGAGAGCTTCGAACGTTACCAATCTGATCAAGTCCTGTGTAGTCATCGAAAATAGCCATCATACGTGTGATGCCACCCTCAACTACGCACTCATAAATAACCCCTGCATTACCAATACCATACTGTGGAAGGCAAGCCTTTGTGTTCTCAATCATAATAGCAACTGGACGCTGTCTTCCATATTGCTCGTCTACCCATTCACCACTGAGATAACTTCTAACCTTACCGTCCTCTGATACCTGGTCAAAGAAAGCCGCTGAATCATCAACTGCATCAGCCTGAATATCCTCTGTTCCGGATACGTCTTCCTCTGCAATTGCTGCATCTTCAACCTCCTCGCCGCTGTCCTTCTTTCCGCAGGCCATAAGAGAAAGAGCCATAGAAAGAATAAGCATTGTAGATACTAAACGTTTTTTCATAGATTAGCTTCTCCTTTTCGTTAGTTTCGGGAAATACCTAGTTCATCAAGTATCTCTCGCTGTTTTTGTTCCATAACTGAAGCATCTTCCTCAGTCATGTGATCAAACCCAAATAAATGTAACATACTATGGGCTATAAGAAAAGCATACTCTCGAAGAACGGAATGACCGTATTCCTCAGCCTGTGAATAGATGCGAGGAACGTTCAAAACAATATCTCCAAGAATTACTTCTCCTGTCTCGGGATTAAATAAATCATTATTGGCTTCGATAGCATTGAAATTACCAGCCTCCTCATATTCAACCATTGGAAATGAAAGAACATCTGTAGGAGCATCGATGTTACGAAACTCTTTGTTGATGGACTGAATACCATCGTTATCTGTAATAGTGATGCTAACCTCTGCCTCAAAAGGAAACTCTAACTGATCCATGGCAGTATTGATAACATCCTTAGCTATTTTCTCATAATCAAAATCGAAGTTAAATTCACATTCACTTTCAATAAAAACCGTCATGCTAATATGTCCTCGTTAGCTAATATTTCTCTGATAATCAAGCTCTGGTTCATGGTGAGACCTGAATTATCGTAATAACCCTTTTGTGAAAGCTCATTGATGGTCTGGTAAATAACCATATTCTGATTCCAGGTACTGCTCATAGAATCAGAATCAAAAAGCTCAACCTTTGTAACCACTGAATCTACCATATGAACTATAGCAGATTCCTTTGTGCTAGGAAGATAAATTATAGCTCCGTATTCAGCTAAAATCTGAATTACATCAGCTGGAAAGCTATAATCGTTGGCAATCTTAAGGGCGTTGTCAATCATTGGTTCTCCCTCAAGCTTTCCTATACGGTAATAAAAGCCTGCGCAGGCAGCCAATGAAGCATTTGCATTTATTGCCTCTGCACACTTTCGAGATAAAATTGAAACTCGACTGGCGTGCTGATATTCGATAAATGAAAACTTGCGGATATCCTGAACCAAACCATATTCAGGATTAAGGAGCTCATCATAACGGAACACCTGAGCTTCCTCAACATATTTGCTGTATAAAGGTACTAAAACTATGGATATAACACTGGCTATTAGTCCCTCAACTAAAGCAAATAAGAAAATCGAAAGGGAAATCTCCAAAAAGTTAAAATAGTAAAATACTATGGAGATTAATGTAGTCACAGCAAAAATAAGAATAAGAGAATATAGCTTCTGTATTCCATCCTTTGCCCTCATAAAATGTGCAAGTACATTGCCGAAGGCTATCATTGTCACATAACACAATACCATGAAAATATTGTAGTCCAGACAAATAGCTGAAATAATCACAAGGTATAGGCTAAAGGAATTGGAAATGCTATCGTCAAAAACCGTACTACAAATTATTGGAATTACTATAAAGGGTGCAAAAAAATCTGGTGCCAATAAGGCAAACAGAAATGTAATAATCCAACAAAGAAGAACTATAAAGGTGACTTTTCCGTATGTAGTGTAATTAAATTCTGGTAGCGCCCCTTCAAGTCGTTTTCGGATTAATAACATTAAAAACAAAGCGAAGAAGCATGCATTAATCGCCACCACGCAGATGTATTTATCAATCAAAATCGAATTGAATAAGCACATCATGGTGCATGAAGCGAAAAAAATCAATGCCATTCCAACAGAATAACCAACTCTAATTGATGAAAATCTATTGGTGTGTTTCATTAGTTATTTTGCCCTTTTGTTTTTATTTTCTAGTTTCTTTTCGTGAACCTCATAAGCATTAACAATCTTTTGTACTAATGGATGTCTGACTACATCCTTTGCATCTAAGGTACAAATCTTAATATCATCAATGTTCTTAAGTACCTTCATTGCATCATCAAGACCAGACTTAACTCCGTTTGGTAAATCCTTTTGAGTCTGATCACCTGTGATAACCGCCTTTGAACCAAAACCAATTCTGGTAAGGAACATTTTCATCTGAGCAGGTGTGGTATTCTGAGCCTCGTCAAGGATGATGAATGAATTATCAAGAGTACGACCTCTCATATAGGCAAGAGGTGCTACTTCAATAAGCCCCTTTTCCATATTGCGCTGAAAAGCTTCTGCGCCCATTATCTGATAAAGGGCATCATACAAAGGTCTAAGATAAGGATCTACCTTACTCTGCAAGTCTCCAGGCAAAAAGCCAAGCTTCTCTCCTGCCTCGATAGCCGGTCTGGTGAGAATAATTCTGGAAACCTCTTCATTTTTAAATGCTGTAATCGCCTTTGCCATAGCGAGGTATGTCTTACCAGTACCAGCAGGACCAACTCCAAATACAATCATATTATCTGAAATCGCATCCACGTATTTCTTCTGACCTAATGTCTTAGGTGCTACAGGCTTACCTGTAGTGGTATGACAAATAATCTCTCCACGTGCCTCTGAAACATCGTGGGATTCAAGCTTTTCTTTTTCAATCGACATAACGTAATTTACATCCTGTGTAGTAATAGTATTCCCTTTTTCTGATAGGGCAACCAGCTCATCTACTATTATCTTAGTGTGCTCTGTGCGGTTCTTTTCACCTACCAGCTTAATCTGGTCATCTCTGAGAATGAAGGAAATCCCCATTCCCTTTTCGATAGTCTTAATGTTCTTATCAAACTGACCAAAAATATTGTCGATATGCTCCGAAGGAATACTTATGTTTAAAGTAAAATCACTCATGTTACTCAACAATATCAATAATCAAATCCATGTGGTCACATTTCTCTGGAAGAATTGATGTAGCCTTTCTAATCATATCGCTGGCGTGAGCAATCTTAGCCTCGTCATTTGCATGGATATAGCAAATTGGCTCGCCCTTCTTAATCTCATCGCCAACCTTTTTATTTAATACAACACCAACGGCCATATCGATAACATCATCAAAAGTCTCTCGGCCACCGCCAAGTGACATAGATGCAAGACCAATAGCCTCAGCCTTAATGGCGTGAACATAGCCGTCGTTTTCAGCGCAAAGAGGTACAATGTACTTTGCAGGTACAAACTTGTCTAAATCCTTTGCAAAGCTTGAATCTCCGCCCTGTGCTTCGATAAATTCTACGAACTTATCAAATGCTCTGCCTGATTCAATGGCTTCCTTCATGAGAGCCTTTGCCTTAGCCTTGTCTGTCTCGATTTCAGAGAAGACAATCATCTGAGAGCCTAGCTCGAAAACAACCTCCATCAAATCCTCAGGACCATTGCCCTTTAAAGCATTGATAGCTTCGATAACCTCAAGGTTGTTACCAACAGCATAGCCTAAAGGCTCATCCATATTAGTAAGGACTGCGGCAATCTTCTTATCTGCCCGCTTACCAATGTCTACCATTGACTTAGCAAGCTCTAATGCAGACTCCTTATTCTTCATGAAGGCACCATCGCCGACGGTAACATCAAGAACAATTGCATCTGTGCCTGCTGCCAGCTTCTTGGACATAATTGAGCCTGTGATAAGGGAAATCTCATCAACAGTGGCTGTAACGTCTCTAAGAGCGTAGAGCTTCTTATCTGCTGGTGCCAAGTTCTTTGACTGGCCTGTAACAGCAATCTTTATAGAATTAACCTGATTAATGAACTCGTCCTCTGAGAGGGAAACATTAAAGCCAGGGAAAGCCTCAAGCTTATCGATAGTGCCGCCAGTGTGGCCAAGACCTCTACCACTCATCTTCGCAACTGGAACACCAATTGATGCGATAATTGGACCAAGTACAAGTGTAACCTTATCACCTACACCACCTGTAGAGTGCTTATCAATCTTTACTCCCTCGATAGAAGAAAGATCAAGAATGTCTCCTGAGTCACGCATAGCCATAGTCAGGTCATAGCGCTCTCTGACATTCATGCCGTTAAAATAAATAGCCATCAATAATGCAGAAATCTGATAATCAGGAATTTCTCCATTGGTGTAACCATTAATAATGTGATAAATCTCTTCGGTAGATAACTCTTCCCCAAGCTTTTTCTTTTCAATCAAATCATACATTCTCATAGTAAAACACCCCTCATTCTATTTATGATATGGTTCGTTTTTCATAATTCGCATTCCGCGATATATCTGTTCTAAAAGCACGACTCTCATCAACTGATGTGGAAAGGTCATTTTAGAAAATGAAATCTGAAAATCTGATCTCTTAAGAACAGTATCAGACAATCCCAGAGACCCTCCGATAACAAAATCAATTGTGCTCTTTCCAGAAATACCAAGGTCCTCTATATACTTTGAAAAAGCCACAGAGTCCATCTGCTTTCCAAGAATAGCAAGAGCAATAACAAAATCACGTTCGTTAATGTGCTTTAACAAACGCTCCCCTTCTTTTTCTTTTACAATATCAATTTCTGTATCAGATGCGTTCTCCGAAGTCTTTTCATCGGCCACCTCCACAACGGTCACAGAGGCGTATTTTGAAAGCCTTTTTAAATACTCATCGATGGCATCTCGATAGAACTTTTCTTTGATTTTACCTACGCATAAAATCTTTACATTCATGTTTTATATTTTAGTACATTTAGTATGAATAAACAATAGAATCACAATATTAGCCATAGATTTAGTGTGTGATGCTAAAAGAGCTGAAAAGAAATTTTAAACAATATAAAAGGCACGCCTGCGGTGACGTGCCTTTTAAAAGGGAGAATAATGTTATGAAAAATGTATCTCTTAAAGAGATGTTTAAATGATACTAATAAATTATGTTCAAATAACGAGCAGAGTGTGAAAAAACTGTGAACTTTATGGATTATAAATATAATCGCCTCTGTAAAGTGGGCTCACATTTCCCTTATCGTCCTTAATTACAACGGAAAGTACGCTTGCTCCATTTATAATTGGAAATGGACCAGAATACTTTATTCCGCTTGTACTTGGATCAGAACCATCCCAGCTGTAATAAGCCTGGCAACCGGCAGGAACAGTTATTGAAATATTTACCTGTTCAGTGTAGCTTCCAGCCTTAGGTGAAACCTCTGGTGTAGAAAGCTTCACGGCTGTAATGGTATAGGTCTCACTTACTACTTCTGAATATTCTCCCTTTGAATTTAATGCAACTGCTTTTACCTCAGTGGTGCCCTCTGTAAGCTTGATTGCTTTTGTAAAAAGCTTTCCCGAGGTGGTAGGATTCTTACCGTTTAAGGTATAGAAAATCTGATTTTTATCTGAGGAGGTAAGCTCCAGCAAAAGCTCCTCTTCATACTCTCCACCTGGTTCACTAAACTCAGGAGGCATAGTAATAAAGGAACTAAAAAGTCCCGCAATCTCTTCATTTGGTGCAGACTCGTAGAGCAAATGAAGATTTTCTGTATCCTTAAGCTGTGTGTAGCAATCAATAAGGGCTACATAGATATTTTTATTATCTGGCTCTATTTCAAGAGCCTGCTCTAAAAATTCAGAGGCCTTTGTATAATCCTTTACCTGATAATACATTCTTCCCAGACCGTAAATTACTTCAAAGGAAGTATTATCAATCTCGTAGGCTTCCTCATAGTAGCCTAAAGCCTTTGCATATTGCTTATTTGTCTCAGCTCCTACGGCCTTATTCATAATGCTGTCATAGGAATGACTGCCAATATAAGGAATAATAAATATCATTCCAAAGATGACGATAATTAAAAAAGCGACAATCTTCTTCAAAAAATCCTTATTCCTGATTATTGGGTTTGTGGAACAGTTTTTCTTAGGTTCGTATTTTGTGTTATTAACTACAGGCTTTGCCACTGGTTTATATACACCAGTAGCAAACCTGTCATCCTTTGCCTTATCCTTGTCCTCAACAACCTTAGATAAAAGCTCCTCTTCTAAAACGTTGTAATCGGGCACAAGCTGAATAGACTCTCCGCAGCTTGGACAGTATACAAAACCTGATTCAATTTCAGCTCCACATTTTTTACATTTCATTTTAGAAAAGTCCAGTCCTTAGAATAATCCAGTAATTACTCCATCATCAGTTACGTCAATATTATTTGCTGCAGGCTGTTTTGGAAGACCTGGCATTGTCATGATGCTACCTGTAACGGCAACAACGAAGCCAGCACCTGCTGAAACATATACTTCACGAACATTAATATCAAAATCAGTTGGTCGACCAAGCTTATTCTGATCGTCAGATAAAGAGTACTGAGTCTTTGCCATACAAACAGGGAAAGCACCAAAGCCAAGCTCTTCGATACGCTTTAATTCCTTCTCTGCTGCTGCTGAATAAGTAACGCCGTCAGCACCATAGATTTCTGTGGCAACAGTCTTAATCTTATCCTTGAGTGAAAGTGAATCCTCGTAAATTGGCTTAAAGTTAGATTCCTTATTCTCAAGAACATAAAGAACCTTCTCTGCAAGCTCTACGCCACCTTTGCCACCCTTTTCCCATACTTCAGAAAGGGCAAACTCACAGCCACGCTCCTGGCAGAAGTTTCTAACATAATCAGTCTCAGCCTGTGTATCTGTAACAAAAGAATTAAGTGTAACTACAACAGGAACACCATACTTCTGTAAGTTCTCGATATGCTTTTCTAGGTTTACGATACCCTCCTTTAAAGCATCAAGATTTTCTGTGGTAAGCTCAGCCTTTGGAACACCACCGTTGTATTTAAGAGCACGAATAGTAGCAACAAGAACTACAGCATCAGGTGTAAGTCCTGCCATTCTGCACTTAATATCGAAGAATTTCTCAGCGCCAAGGTCAGCACCGAAACCAGCTTCAGTAATAGTAATATCAGCAAGCTTCATAGCTGCCTTTGTAGCACGAACTGAGTTACAGCCATGGGCAATATTAGCAAAAGGTCCACCGTGAACAATAGCCGGTGTATGCTCAAGTGTCTGAATAAGGTTAGGCTTAAGAGCATCCTTAAGAAGTGCAGCCATAGCACCAGTAGCCTGTAAATCGTCAGCAGTAACTGGCTTACCATCAAATGAATAAGCAACGATAATTCTGCCTAAACGCTTCTTTAAATCGTGCATATCATCAGCCAGGCAAAGAATAGCCATAATCTCAGATGCAACTGTGATTACGAAATGATCCTCACGAACCATACCGTCCATCTTTGAGCCTAAGCCCACAACAATATTTCTAAGAGCTCTATCATTCATGTCAAGACATCTCTTCCATACAACCTGACGTGGGTCAATTCCCAGAGAATTGCCCTGCTGAATGTGATTATCAAGCATTGCAGCAAGTAAATTGTTTGCTGATGTGATTGCATGGAAATCACCGGTAAAATGAAGGTTAAGATCCTCCATAGGAACTACCTGAGCGTATCCACCTCCTGCGGCACCACCCTTGATACCAAAGCAAGGTCCTAAAGATGGCTCTCTAAGTGCAAGGCAGGCCTTCTTTCCAAGAACGCCCATAGCCTGTCCAAGTCCAACTGAGGTTGTAGTCTTACCTTCACCTGCTGGTGTAGGATTGATTGCAGTAACAAGCACAAGCTTACCATTTTTATTGCTTTCAATCTTGCTTAAAAGCTCATCAGAAAACTTAGCCTTATACTTTCCATAAAGCTCTAAATCGTCCTCTGAAATACCTAAGGATTTTGCCACATCCTTAATGTGGATCATTTGTGCTTCCTGTGCGATTTGAATGTCTGACTTCATTAATACAACTCCTCTACTATGCATTTATTAGTTCTTCAAACTCTGAGATTGACATGCGGATTTCTCTAGGCTTTGTACCCACCTCTGGGCCAACAACACCTGCCTCCGCAAGCTGGTCCATGATTCTAGCTGCTCTATTAAAGCCAATCCTAAAGTTTCGCTGAAGGTAGCCAATAGAACCCTTTTGATTTTCTATAACAAGGCGTCCCGCATCTTCAAAAAGCTGGTCTCTGGAATTATCTGGCTCGCCAGAAATAGAAACAGCATTGGAACTTGCCTCAGAGTTTTTAATTTGTTCTTCTATGCTTGAATCGTATTCAGAATCCTCATTGTTGCTCTTGAGGAAATCTACGACAGCACTTACTTCATCATCACTAACAAACGCTCCCTGAATTCTAACCGGACTAGAAAGGTTTTGTGGAGCATATAACATATCACCATTTCCAAGCAAATTCTCAGCACCGTTTTGATCAAGAATAACTCTTGAATCGATAGCACTGGAAACGGAAAAGGCAATTCTCGAAGGTACATTTGCCTTAATTAAGCCTGTAATAACGTTTGTGGTAGGCTTCTGTGTGGCAATAATAAGGTGTATACCAGCTGCTCGGGCAAGCTGTGCCAGACGGACAATAGAATCCTCAACATCAGCTGCGGCAACCATCATAAGGTCTGCTACCTCATCCAATATAATAACAAGCTGTGGTAATCTTACTCTCTTAGCCTCAGGAACTTCATCAGGTAAAGCATTGCTTGTAGCCTTTTCATTGAATCCCTCAAGATTACGCACCCCAGCCAACTGCATGAGCTCATAACGGTCTGTCATTTCCTTTACAGCCCAATGTAAAGCGCCAGCAGCCTTCTTTGCATCAGTGATAACTGGAAGCAAAAGGTGTGGAATACCATTATAAACTGAAAGCTCAACCATCTTAGGGTCTACCATTATCATCTTAACCTCTTCAGGGCTTGCATGATAAAGGATACTCATAATCATGGTATTGATACATACAGATTTACCTGAGCCTGTAGCACCTGCAATTAGCAAGTGAGGCATCTTTTCAATATTTCCTACAATGACGCTACCGGAAATGTCTTTTCCAACGCAGAAGGAAATCTTAGATTTAGCATTTTTAAAATCCTTGGAGGAAGCAAGCTCCTTAAAGGAAACCATAGATTTAACCTTATTAGGAATCTCAATACCAATAGCTGATTTACCAGGAATTGGAGCTTCGATTCTAAGGTCAGTAACAGCAAGGTTCAGCTGTAAATCATCCTTTAGATTAACAACCTTTGATACTCTGGTACCTTCAGCCACTTCAATTTCAAATCTGGTAACAGATGGTCCGAGTGTAACCTCTGTAACCTTCGCCTGAACTCCGAAATTTCCAAGAGTTCTTTGAAGAGTGTTGGCTTTTTCAGCCAAATAATCCTTTGAATCTGTACCATTTCCCTTAGCATCCTTAAGCAGGGTGAGCGGTGGATATTTATAGGCCTTTTTAGGCTTCTTCTGATTAGAATCAATCGATTTACGAAGGCTCTCTGTGGTGCTTTCGATATCCTCATCTTTTGCTTTAGCCTTTGCTGGCGCTGGAGCTGGCTCTGGTTCAGAAACAACAGGCTCTGCAACAACTGGTTCAGGCTTGCTTGGAGTATTAATAACTGGTGTATTTATAATAGGTGTGTTGATTACAGGTTCAACTACAGGTTCTGGTGTGGCTACACTAATTGGTTCTGCAACAGGCTCCTGTGGCTCATTATCAAAGGAAGAAAAAGCATGTACACTGCGAGACTTCTTCTGTCCTGACTTTAAACGGTGACGGCTGGACTTTGTAATTTCCAAATCCTCTTCCCCATCAGCCATATTAAATCTAATCTCATTAATGCCATCTGAACCCTCTGGAGCTCCGGAAATTTCAGGCATAATTGTGGTATTAGAGGTGACACCAGAGTACTTTCTGTCTCTGCGATTGCCATCTGCTTGCTGAAGCTGTTGTAATTCAAGTTCCTTATCCTGCTGAAGCTTATCGATAATAGCCTGACGGTCAGCATTATATCGGGTTTGGCTGGCCTCACGTTCCAACATCATACGTTCTCTGCGGGCACGGCGCTTAAGAGCTGCTCTGTCTGCGTGAATCCTAGATGATTGCTGAACCCTGTCAAAAGCGAAGCGCTCAATAATGATGATAGTGCAAACTATCATAACGATGATATCTATAAGATATGCACCGAGAAGACCAAAACTATCATTGATGCCGTACACTATGGCACCACCAAGCAGACCACCGCCGAAATGGTGCTCCTTAGCGTAAGCAAAGGCATCAAGAGGAAGCATAATCTCCTGTCCGTGCATGATTAATTCGATGAATGTAGTAAGAAAAATAAGCAACACGAAACCGGCTACAACCTTTGCGATTGCAACCTTATTGCCATAATTTGAAATTATAAAGAATGCTGAAAATGCCACCATAAAAGGCAGTACATATTGAATGGCACCAAAGGTACCAAAAAGAAAGTCTGCCACAGCGTTTCCTGCTATTCCACCAATACCAAAATTGCTGATGCAAAGTAAAATGCAAACTGCAATTGATGACCAAAGCACAATTTCCTTTGAAGAATCCTCAAAAAATGGATCCTCATAATCAAACTGCTCCTGCTTCGCTCTGGTGGTTTTAGTAGCTTTAGCTCTAGTAGATGTCTTTTTGCTACCAGAACGGCTGCCAGATCTAGTATTAGTTTTCTTTTTAGAACTATTCTTCCCTTTTGTTGTTGCCAAGATAAAACCTCTATACCTTTATAACTTCATCAAGAAAGAGAATAGAATTAACTATTCTCTTTTCAAGCATTTTTATTCAACCATTAACCGATTAAATAGTTATAAATATTTTCGTATTTTTCTTTTTGAACTGACCAAGAGTAATTCTTGTTCATTCCGCGTTCAACCATTTTATTCCATTGAACCTTCTTCTCAAAGAAGATAAATTTACTGTAGTTTACAGTGTTCAGAAGCTCGTCTCCATTGTAATTTGCAAATGAGAAGCCGTCTCCTGTCTTCATATACTCGTTGTATGCCTCTACAGTATCGCTAAGACCGCCAGTCTCTCTAACGATTGGCACTGTTCCATATCTAAATGAAATAAGCTGTGTAAGACCACATGGCTCAAAGCGAGATGGCATAAGGAATGCATCTGCAGCTGCATAAAGTCTGTGAGCCATAGCATCATCATAGCTGATATTTGCAGAAATCTTCTCAGGGTATTTCCAAGCATAATGTCTAAACATATTCTCGTACTTAGACTCGCCTGTACCGATAACTACAAGCTGTGTAAAGTCATCTACAATACCCTCGATACAGTAATTGATAAGGTCAAGTCCCTTTTGGTCTGTAAGACGGGAAATAAGACCTATCATATACTTTTTAGGATCAACCTCTAAGCCAAGCTCCTGCTGAAGCTTAGTCTTATTGATCTTTTTGTTCTTACGGAAGTTGTTAACATCAAAATTCTTGTAAATCTTAGGGTCTGTAGCTGGGTCATAAACAGAATTATCGATACCGTTTACAATACCCTGCATATCGTAATGACGAGCTCTAAGAAGACCATCTAAGCCCTCGCCATAGAAAGGAGTCTGGATTTCATCACAATAGTTAGCTGAAACTGTAGTGATGTAATCAGCATATACAAGGCCACCCTTAAGCATATTTCCGCACTTCTTGTACTCAAGCTTGTCAGGAGTAAATAAATCAATAGGAAGTCCAGAAATACCTGAAACTGTCTTGGTATCCCACATTCCCTGGAACTTAAGGTTGTGAATAGTCATAACAGACTTCATACCCCAAAAGAACTGGTCTCCCTGGAAATCTGTCTTAAGGTAAACTGGAATAAAACCAGTCTGCCAGTCGTGACAATGAATCAAATTAGGCTGGAATCCAATAAGTGGAAGCATCGAAAGAACAGCCTTATCAAAGAAAATAAACTTTTCAAGGTCCCATCTATCCTCTGAATATGGATAGAAGCAATCAAAGTAATCATGATTATCAATGAAATAGAAGGTAACTCCATCTAATTCATATTCAAAAACGCCTACATACTTGGTGCCAACAAGTGGTCCCATATTCATGTGAAAGCTGGTTAAATATTTGAAATCCTTCTTATACTTCTCTGGAATGAAAGTATAGTATGGAAGGACAACCCTTACATCAAAATAATCCTTACAAAATTCCTTTGGTAATGCGCCAACGACATCTGCCAAACCGCCGGTCTTTACAAAAGGCACACATTCACTGGACGCAAAAAGTATTTTATTCATTGTCATAACCCCTCATTTATGTATTATAGTCTATCTAAAGCAAGTAATTAATCTAGTCTATATAAGACCAACGGGAAGACGCACCATTATGATTGCCTTCGGCAATGGGGTGTACGTCGTGGTAAATGATTTCTTTAAGAAATCATTTACTCGTCCCAATTATGATATACATTCTGTACATCGTCATCCTCATCAAGAAGATCAAGAATCTTGTTAATCTTGTAAAGATCCTGCTCATCTGTAAGCTCAACGTATGTCTGAGGAATCATTGTAACCTCAGCGTCAGCCATAGGAATGTTCTCAGCTTCAAGAGCCTCTCTAACTGCAGAGAAATCCTCTGGAGTTGTGTAAATCTCGAAGCAGTCCTCTTCCTCAGAGAAATCCTCTGCTCCTGCATCAAGAGCGATCATCATAAGGTCATCAGCTTCCATAGAACATTCTTCCTTAGAAACGATAATCTGACCTCTGTTATCAAACATAAAAGAAACGCAACCTGGTGTTCCAATGCTTCCGCCACCCTTTGTGAAGGCGTTACGAACGTTGGCAGCTGTACGATTTCTGTTATCTGTAAGGCAGTCAACGATAATAGCTGTACCGTTTGGACCATATCCTTCATATGTAACTGACTCGTAATTTACAGCATCAGCATTACCAGCAGCCTTCTTAATACCACTTTCGATTGTAGCATTAGGAACGTTGTTAGCCTTAGCCTTTGCAATAACATCACGAAGCTTTGAATTATTATTAGGGTCTGGACCGCCTTCCTTAACTGCTACGGCAATCTCACGACC
>JAEEGL012228222.1_pt1 | contig 16908 bp, 11 predicted proteins | sample 9134231 | NCBI WGS metagenome assembly JAEEGL01 (sample SAMN16246548, study PRJNA631951) | gut metagenome | biome: gut microbiome; feature: rumen; material: fiber-attached | host: Bos | place: Iran: Karaj | collected 2018-10
ATGTCGGCTTCGGAGATAAACGCCAATTATGGAAGCATTTTTGCTACTACGAATAAGGGGGGAAAGGTCTTCGTATCCAAGACAGTCAACTTGAAACTTATACCGGATATGATCACTTTTTCCCAGTACTATACGGTGCTTTTAAAGAGTCCGGAATATCTTTTCAAGTTTTGGAATTCAGTGCTTTATGTGGCACCTATCGTAGTGGTTCAGCTTCTGGTGGCAACCTTTGCTTCTTATGGGTTTTCTCGATATGATAGTAAGAAAAAAAGAGTAGTGTTTTTTGCTTACATCATCGTGATGCTGATGCCCTATCAGGTTACTCTGGTACCAAATTTCCTGGTGTCCAAGTCACTGGGACTTTATGGAACCATATGGGCAATCCTTTTGCCGGGATTTTTTTCACCCTTTGCTGTGTACCTTCTTACGAAGTTCATGAACAGGATACCAAAGGAAGTTATGGAAGCCGGCTCCATAGACGGGGCAAGTGAATGGATGATATTTACCAGAATATGCCTGCCACTGTGCAAGGGTGGTATTGCATCAATTGCCATTTTGATATTTTTTGATTACTGGAACATGGTTGAACAGCCGCTGATTCTTTTACCGGATTCGGATATGCATCCGCTGTCGGTGTTCCTGTCCAGGATCAATACAGGGGAGATAAGTCTTGCATTTGCAGTCGCAGTAATATATCTGATCCCGCCGCTTCTTATCTTTTTGTACGGCGAGGATTATCTGGTGGAAGGTATTTCCTACCAGGGAGGAATTAAAGGTTAATTTAGGGAGAGAGTTATGTCAGAAGAATTAGAAGTTAGACAGGAGCTGGGGAGCAGCAAGGAACAGGAGATGGTTCCTGCAAACGGGGAAAAGAGTCCAAGAAACAGAAAAGATATGGTCAAGAACATAGCCATCGCATTTTTGTCGGTGATGCTTCTTCTCACCTTTTTTTCTAATACGATCATGAATTACTCTCTGCCACAGGTCGCAACCCAGCAGATCACATCAGGGACCATCAGTCCTCAGATAAGAGGAACAGGTACAGTATCTGCTGAGGATCCTTACAATATCACGGTGAAAGAGACCAGAAAGATTTCAGGAGTTGCCGTAAAGGAAGGTTCCCACGTAGAGATAGGAGATGTTATCTACTATCTTGAGGATCAGGAGTCAAAAGAGCTAACGGACGCAAGAGAAAAGCTTGATGAAATGGAGCTTACTTATGAGCAGGCGCTTTTTTCCGGCGATGTTCCCAATGATGTCATAACGAATGTCAGAAATGGAAGAAACACCACCTATGACTCATACCAGAAGGAACTGGCCCAGGTTATCGACAATTACAATAATGCAAAGAACCTGGACAATGCTGCTCAGGCTGATATAGATTACATGACCCAGAAGGATAACTTTGATCAGGCTGGGAACAATTATAATGCAGCAACTCCCGGATATATGCTGGCTGAGCTTCAGTATGAACTGACTGTTGCTACCCAGAATGGAAATAGCGACAGGGTGAAGGAACTGGAGAATCAGATAGCAGAGCTTAACAAGGATAAATCCCAGCTCTCCAATTACGGTTCTCAGGAGAGCCTTAGCTATGCCCAGAAACTTGCTCTTTTAAACCAGACGAAGGCTAAGACTGCAGCAGCACTTAAGGTTGCTGAGGATGAGAAGGAAAAACTTCTCACAAGCATCGCAACAGAAATAAGCCTTTGCCAGAAGAGAGATAAGATTACAGAACAGAAGGAAAAGATCGCTAAGCTTGAAGCAGAGTCTGTAGGGGCTTCAGTTAAGAGCCCAGTTGCAGGAACGGTTTCAAGCCTTGGAAAGGTGGCAGGAGAATCCACTTCTGCAGACGAGACCATTGCAGTTATCCAGGTTGATGGAAAAGACATGACAACAAGCTTTTCAGTTACCAATGCCCAGGCCCAGAAGCTTAAGGTGGGAGATCCTGCAAAGCCTCAGAATGTATGGCAGTATGGGGATGATTTTAAGGCTACTCTTACAGGAATCAAGAATGACAAACAGGATCCCGGAAATAAGAAGGTTCTCACTTTCAAAATTGAAAGCAAGGACGTAACTCCGGGCCAGAACATTTCCCTTACTATAGGGGAGCGAGCTGTGGAGTACGATCTTGTGGTTCCAAACAGTGCCATAAAGACTGACAGTAACGGAAAGTTTATTTTGGTGGTAACGAGTAAGTCAAGCCCACTTGGTAACAGATATAAGGCATCAAGAGTTGAAGTTACAGTAAAGGCACAGGATGACAACAACAGCGCCATTGCAGCTGCCGTAGAGGGAGATGAGTACGTTGTAACAACATCCACAGCCCTGGTAAATCCGGGAGATCAGGTGAGGCTTGCAAATAATTGATGGCAATAAAAGATGTTTTTGTAAAGTACATAAAAAAGCATTTTTGTTCCCGCTGGAGGATCATAGCCTTTGGTCTGGTGGCTTTTCTTTTGATAGTCTATGCAGTGCTTGGCGCTGTAATGAGCAGTATTATTTCGGGGCTTCCGGAATTTCTTTTGGCTGACAGGTGGTCATCAAAGGGTGATATGGCTCAGGTGAGTATCTATACCACCGAGGATCAGCTCATAGATCAGGACAGCATAAAGCGCTTTGATTATATGCTGGAGAAGAAGCTTGCCGAGGCAGGAGTGGATGATCCTGACGATGACGCGGCTTTTTCTGGACCTAAGGTTGTGGACACCATCAGTATTGATGAGATGAACAAGGGGGACCAGGAGGAAGATGCTCCTGTCAATGAGAGGAAAGGCATCAGGAAGCTGTACAGTGTCAGCTACTGTGCTCAGGGACAGGTGTCAGTAACCTTTGAGAACAGAACTGCTGACAAAGTGTCAGCAATTGGTTGTGGCGGAGATTTCTTTTTGTTCCATCCCATGGAGTTTGTGACCGGGGCACCTTTTTCGGGAGATGACCTGATGAAGGATTCCATCGTTATTGATGAGACTTTAGCCTGGCAGCTGTTTGGCTCTACTGATATCATCGGCCAGATGGTTACTATTGGCGAGGTTCCCCACTATGTGGCAGGAGTTGTCAAAAGAGATACAGGAAAGCTTAAAAAGGCCGCAGGACTGGATAAAAGCTATGTATATATGTCCTATGAGAGTCTTTCAATATATGGAATGATCCTAAGTGGCAGGACTGTTTCTCAGGAAATTTCTGAGCTTGGCACCAAGGCTGAAAAGGGTGGTATCAACTGTATTGAAGTTGTATGCCCAAACTCTGTTAAAGGTATGGCTGCAAGAGTCTGCAAGGATAGTCTTGGAGTTGCTGATGAGTTTGTTGAGGTGATCGACAACACTGAAAGATTTTCCTTCTTTTCACTGCTTAATGTGATCAGGGGCTATGGCACCAGAAGCATGTGGAACAAGGCTATTTACTATCCCTACTGGGAAAATGTTGCAAGAGGCTACGAGGATATATTGGCAACCTTATTGCTTGTCAGGATCCTGTGCATGAGTGTTGTTATTATACTCATAGTGATTTCAATAGTAAATGCATATAGAAAGAAGACCTGGACAGTCAGGTCTGTTGTAAAGGCTCTTGCCGAAAAGAAATATGATCTGGAGGCAGAGCATCAGCAAAAGAAATGTATGGATGCGTGAGCTTACATGCAGAGAGGAGATATTATGAAAAAAGGAAGGATTGTGGGAAGACGTATCACCACCGGACTTATGGTGGCTGTCCTTGCTATATCGGGACTTTCCGGCTGTGGCAAGGGAAAAGATAATGGAAGCATAATTGATCAGGCAACCAGTGGTTCAAAGGACTGCGTTTTTAAGACTCAAAAGCTGGACCTTGGTGATCAAGCTGCGAAGGATTATAACAGATTACAGCTTGTAGGGGAAAGGGTCTACGCTACTACTTATGCAGATGGTGGCAAGATGTCCGTTATCTCTTTTAACCAGGACGGAAGCGATGTTAAATCCTATAAGGTGGCAGAGGCTGATAATGAGAGCCACAGTTTCATAAACTTCGACAAGGATGGAAATATGTACTCTGTCCTTGAAATATACAACTACATGGACGATAATGTGGAGCTTTATGCTGATCCGGACGAAGCAGATCCACATCCGGAAGAAGACAGTTCAGATGCAAGTTCTAAAGCAAGTTCCGAGGCGGAAGATAAGGATGCAGATGATACGGCAGAGGCTTCAGAAGACAGTAGCACTGGTGTGGGGGCGGCTGCTGAGCAGGAGATCCGCACAGATGATGAGCAGCTTATTGTCGTTGATGATGTTGCTTCAGTCGACACAGACCCGGAAGCTATGGACATGTACATGGGAGATGAAGATGATCATCAGTACCTTGTAAAATATGATCCTGAAGGCACTGAACTTTACAGAATCTGCCTTGATGAGGATGTTGATGAAAACAGCTACTTCTCAGTCTTTTCCATGATCTACACCGAGGAGTATGGTTTGCTCCTTAGCTCAACTAAGGGCGTACAGCGCTTTAATGAAGCCGACAGTTCTTTTAAAATGCTCCTTGATACTACAGATAAGAGCAGTCCATATGCTGATTCTTCAATAAGCCTTTATAACGGCTTTGACGGTCAGATATTTGCATCCCTCTGGGGGCAGACGGGAATTGAGCTTTATACCTTTGACGCAGCCACTGGAAAGATGGGAGAGAAGTCTTCGGCTTTTGACACCTATGATAACTACATCTTCTTTGGTGGAAACGGATACGACCTTTATGTGTCAAGATCTGACGGAATCTATGGCTACGACAAGAGCAAGGACAAGCTGGAAAAGCTGATAGATTACGTGTTCTCAGACATAAGCGTTGACTATTCATTAAGCTCCATTGTAGCTTTGAGCGACCAGGAATTCATTGCAAATCTTCCTGATGGAGATGGGGAGTACGCGCTTTTCAGGCTGACAAAAGTTCCTGCTGATCAGGTTAAGGATAAGACAACCATCACCATTGCCGGAAGCTTTGTTGATTATGATATACGCCAGAGGGCCTACAAGTTTAATCAGGAAAGTGATGATTACAGGATAAAGGTGGTTGATTACACAAATCTTACCTCCGGTGATGACTGGAGTGCAGGAGCAACTCAGTTTAACCTGGATATTGTATCCGGCAACACACCTGATATCATGCTCTTTTCAGCAGATGAGCCTGTAGACAGCTACATTAACAAGGGGTTGTTTGTGGACCTGTTGCCTTTTATTAACGCAGATCCTGACCTTAAGGGTGTGAAGTTCGTGGACAATGTCTTTGAGGCCTTTAAGACAGGAGAAAGGCTCTACCAGCTGGTTCCGTCCTATTACATAAACACTGTTACAACTAAGACTTCTTACCTTAAGGGCCAGGAGATACTTACCCTTAAGGACTGCCAGGATCTTATTGAGGCGAAAGGCGTCAAGGTTTCAGATTCCTTTGGCCTTGCCAGTCAGGAAACCATATTAAACTACGCCCTTATGACTGCCGGTGATAAGTACATTGACTGGGAGAATAAGAAGTGCCATTTTGACGACGAGAGTTTTATTGAGCTTTTAGAGTTTGCAAAGCAGTTCCCAAAAGAGATTACTGATGACATGTACATGGAATATGATGATGCAGCTCTTTTCAATGGGGATGCACTGTTTGAATTGACTTACCTCAATAATTTCCGTTCCTATGCAAGAATGAAGCAGGGAAGATTCGGGGATGACATTTCTTTTATCGGATTCCCCAATGACCTTGGTATCAACTGCTCTGTAATAGATGCAAACTATAGATTTGCCATCAGTTCGCAGTCCAAGTATCCTGATGTATGCTGGGATTTCATCAGACAGTTTTTGATGGATGATTATCAGAGTAATCTTCTCTATAATTTCCCTATCAGGAAGGATTACTTCGACAAAATGGCGGAGGATTCCCTGGACAATCCATTCTGGCTTGATGAAAATGGCCTTAAGGTTTACGAAAAGGAATACAGCTATATTGGTGACCAGCAGATTGAATTAAAGCCACTGACAAAGGAAGAGGCCCAGTTTATGAAGGATTATGTTCAGTCCTTGACGATGGTCTATGCGCCTAACCAGAGCGTGAACAGCATTATCCTGGAAGAGGCTATGGCATTCTTTAATGGACAGAAGAGTGCAAAAGAGGTAACTGATATCATTCAGAGCAGATTAACTATTTACGTCAACGAGAACAGTTAAAATGAGGAGTGGAGCGTATTGTGAAAAAGAGACTATTGGTGTGTATTATGGCAACAGCTCTTTTAACAGGGGCTATTGCAGGATGTGGAAAAAAGGGTGATGAGAGTTCTACAGAAAGCAGTGTGGAAGCTTCTGTAGAGGCTGGTTCTGATACTTCTTCGGAAGGCGCCTCTGTCAGCGATGCTACAGGCGACGAGGCGGCAAAAGAGGTATTTCAGGTCCTTTTGCACAACCTTGCCTGTGAAAAGGATGGTAAAGTGGAGGCTATAGGAAGCTATCCTGAGATCCTACTGACAGAAAGTTATGGGAATCAGTATCCTAAGCTTCAGACTGAGATTTCAAGCCAGAATTACGATTGGTCTGTAAACGTTAAAGCTTACGTGAATGAATACGCAGGCTATGAGAAGATGGATTTTCAGCAGGGAGTAGCCTTTGAGTCTGACATTGGGGCTGATATTGAAAGAGCAGACGACAGACTCTTTACCCTTATGGTATACTTCTATGATGATGCCGGAGGAGCGCATCCGAGTCATTCCACAGGTTCCATAAACATGGACCCTGCTACCGGAAAAGTAGTGCCCCTTCAGGATGTGCTTAAGGATGTAGATGGCGCACCCCAGATCTTTAAGGATGCTCTCTACGAAGCGTATCCTGATGCTGTGGATGAGTTTGAGTCTATGATCTATAGGGAAGCTGACCAGGATGTTACGGATGCTTTCAGACAGAAACTCATGGAGGATGGCTTCACCTGGACTCTTAAGAGTGAGGGACTTCGTATTTACTATTCTCCTTATGAGGTTGCATCCTATGCTGCCGGGGAATTTGAGACCCTCCTTTCTTTTGATAAGTATCCTGATCTTGTCCAGTCCGTATTTATTCCTGATTCGGACCTGGATAAAGAGAAGATGACCGATACACGGAGTTTGGAAAAAGAGGTGTTCCAGTGGGAAGAATCCGATATGAATTTGTATGAATCAGATGCTGATACTGTTGATGTTATAACTGTTCCAAACAAGACCTGGAGTGCTTACACAGAGGATGGAAGAGGACCGGACGACGGCGAGCACATTAAGCTCACAAAGGTCAGTGAGAAAAAAACAGACTGGCTTGATACCTATAAATGGGCTAATGAGAACGGCTTTGAGCAGCGAAATATGCCCTATTATGACAGCGAGTATTATTATGAGGGCGTAAACCCAGTAGAATATGGCTATATGAATACCGGATTGTTGATCCATGACAGGGACTATACAAAGGTTTTATATAACTTGGATCTGAGCACCCTTTGTAACGGGCCTGATGAAGAAAAAGGAAGAGTGTCGAACTCTACACAGTTTATAAGATGGGCGAAGATTTACGACGGAACACTTTATGTATCAATTATTATAAATGGCTATTCCTCTGAGGAACCAAACAGCAGCTACATGGTAGCTATTCAGCCTGATACAGGATATGTTCTTTGGAGAAGTCAGCCTCTTGTGGCCAATGCCAATAATTTTGAAATCGTGAAGGATACTATAATCTGTGGCTATGGCTTTACTGCGGAGCCGGATTACATCTACCTTTTGGACCGTTTTACCGGACAGGAGATGGACAAGATTCCTGTGAATTCAGCCCCTGATCAGTTCGAGGTTGTAGGAAATGAGCTTTACGTGGCTACTTATAACACAGCCTACGAATTTAAGATTGAATGAAGATATAGGGGAGCAGCTCTGCCAAAAGCAGGGTTGCTCCCTATAATATAGTCGATTATTTAGCTCGAATTATAATAGGCTCTCCATTGAGGCTTATGTAGCCGTGCATGACTTCTACTGTTGTTTTGTCGATAAGGTTTTCGTAGCGCCCGTCCGGTACATTTATTGGAATGATGCCAGGTTCTCCCTTTAGAGAGAAGATGCCTATGATCTTCTTACCGTTCCTGCTGTAAATGGCCTTGAGGACGTTATCTTCGTAGGTTTTGGTCCTGTATGTTGAGTCTGCAAATAGCGGATCCTGCTTGATTTTATACAGGCTCTTCATAAGATCTGAAAGATCCATAGCCTCATCGGACTTCCAATCAACTGTGTCTTTGTCAAAGAGGTTTGGAAGGTGAGATAAAGCACATTCCTGACCTGCGTAGATAAGTGTCATTCCCTTTTGGAAATATAGAAAGGCAGTGGCATTTCTGATAGCTCTTTTCCCTGGGAAAAGAAATCTTGCCCTTGGCTGGTCATGGTTCTCTAAGAATCGAAGTTTAATGTAGTTGTCGGGATAGATGTATTCCTGGCGGTTGATGGCATCAGAGTAGGCCTTAAGGGAACCGGTTCCGGATACATACTCAGTGAGATTGCTGTAGATGTCATAGTCGTAGAGAATGTCAAAGGCATCGTACATCTCGCAGTCTGACTGGGCTATAAGGCCAAGATCGCGCATAGTCAGAATAAATGGCGGATCGATGGATTCGGAAAGCCAGATACATCCTGGGCGAACCTTTTCAACTTCTTTTCTGGCTTTTCTCCAGAAATCAAGGGGAACAAGAGGGGCAACGTCGCACCTGAAACCGTCTACAATCTCAGCCCACATCTTCAGACTTTCAATCTGGTAGTCCCAGAGCGCTTTATTCCCATAATCAAGATCAATTATATCTGTCCAGTCTCCGACACGGTTTCCAAAGGAACCGTTGGGTTTATGGTAGAACCACTCAGGATGCTCGTTTGCAAGGACTGAGTCGGGAGAGGTGTGATTGTATACCACGTCTATGATGCACTTCATGCCTTCGTCGTGGATTGCCTTAACGGTTTTCTTAAAATCCTCCATGGTGCCATACTCTGGATTGATGGCTCTGTAGTCCTTTATTGCATAGGGAGAACCGAGGCTTCCTTTACGGGCTTTTTCGCCAATTGGGTGGATGGGAGCAAACCATACAATATCAACACCAAGGTCTTTGATCCTTGGAAGAGAGGGGATTACTGCCTTGAAAGTGCCTTCTTTACTGAAGTTTCGGACAAAGATCTGGTACATAACCTGGTTTCTGAGATTTTTAGATGTAGTCTTGGACATGAGAAACCTCCCTTGTTATATAAGCAGTGATTATTTAGATATCTCTTTTCATCATAAGGTTTATTGCTGGCCCTTGCAAGGGTGCGTTTTGCTGTATTAGTAACTGTTGTCATATGATGGCAAGTGTATTTGACATGGTGTAAAATGGATAATGATAATTTACATAAAGGGGAAAAGATATGAAAAAAGTACTTGTTGTTGTAGATATGCAGAATGACTTCCTGACAGGAGCGCTCAGAAATGAAGAAGCGATCAAGGTTGCAGGGTATGTGAAGTCTAAGATTGAAGAAGCGAAAAAGGCTGGCGAAACGATCATCTTTACCAGGGATACGCATGCAGAGAATTACATGGAGACAGAAGAGGGTAAGAATCTTCCTGTTCCTCACTGCATAAAGGGGACTTCCGGCTGGGAAATAATTGATGAACTTAATGCAGGTGCTAATGCTTCTTTGATAATTGATAAAGAGACCTTTGGCTCAAAAGACCTGGCTGAATACTTCAGAGATCATTCTGACGAAATAGATGAAGTTGAATTCATTGGCGTTTGTACCGATATTTGCGTCATTTCAAATGTTCTTTTGACAAAGGCCATGATACCAAACAAGAAGATCTATGTAGATGCTGCAGGCTGCGCAGGAGTAACCAAGGAAGCTCACGATACTGCACTTGCAGCCATGAAAGCGTGCCATATAGTTATAGAGAATCAGGGAAAAGAGATCTGGAGATGAGTCACGGGCGTAAAGTATACAGCAGACTAAATGAGATACCTACAGGACACGCAAAGAATAATCGCTTTTCACTGAACAAGTATCTGAAGTAGAAAGGAGACCATTATGTTAGAAGTTGGAACAAAGGCACCGGCATTTGAACTTCCTGACCAGAATGGAGTAATGCATTCTTTGGAAGAATATAAGGGAAAGAAGGTTATATTGTACTTTTATCCTAAGGACAATACTGCTGGCTGCACCAAGCAGGCATGCGGTTTCTCAGAAAGATATCCGCAGTTTACTGAAAAAGGCGCAGTAGTACTTGGCGTGAGCAAAGACACTGTTGCTTCTCACAAAAAGTTCGAAGAGAAGTATGGCCTTGCATTTACTCTGCTTGCAGATCCGGAGCGAAAGGTAATAGAGGCTTATGATGTATGGAAAGAAAAGAAGAACTACGGAAAAGTCTCCATGGGTGTAGTGCGAACAACATATCTAATCGATGAAGAAGGCATCATCATAAGAGCTAATGATAAAGTAAAAGCTGCCGAGGATCCGGAAAAAATGCTGGAAGTTATACAGTGATATAACGAGCAATGCATCTGGAATCCTGCTTGCTCAAACGATGCATCTTAGAATTGCAGAGCAATTCTAAGCCGCGCAGTCGCGCATGTATACTGCTTTATAACGAGCAATGCATCTGGAATCCTGCTTGCTCAAACGATGCATCTTAGAATTGCAAAGCAATTCTAAGCCGCGCAGTCGCGCGGTATAAAAAGGGATCCATAGCCAAAAGCGCATATAAATATGCCTTTTGGCTATGGACCCCTTTTTGCATCGTTTGAGTAAGCAGGATACGGGAATCGAACCCGCCTCTTCAGCTTGGGAAGCTAACATACTACCGATGTACTAATCCTGCGCGACTATTTTATTCTATAAAATGTATGCTATAATTTCAAGAGTGTATGAATAAAAGTATTAAGAAAAGAGGGAGAATATCATGACAGAAAAAATCAAAAACGCAACTGCTAAAAGTAAAGGTCTTGCTGGGGAATTCCGTGAGTTTATCATGCGCGGAAATGTAATGGATATGGCTGTCGGCGTTATCATTGGTGGAGCATTCCAGAAGATCATTTCATCACTTGTAGATGACATCATCATGCCACTTATAAGCGTTTTAACTGGCGGTATCGACTTCAACAATAAGTTCGTTGTTCTTGATGGAGGCTCTTATGCAACACTGGAGGCTGCAAAAGAGGCTGGAGCAGCAACTCTCAACTACGGAACATTTATCACAGTAGTAATCAACTTTATCCTTATGGCTCTTGTTATTTTCTTCCTGGTTAAGACCATGAACAACATTAGCAACAGGTTCGCTAAGGAAGAGGCAGAAGCACCTGCTACAACAAAGATCTGCCCTCGCTGCAAGAGTGAGATCAATATTGAGGCAACTAGATGCCCTCATTGCACATCTGAGCTTTAATTGACACAAACAAAGAAGAGACTGGATCATATAACGATTCAGTCTCTTTTCATATCCACAATTAGAATGAGGTCGAACCTCTCTTAACCAGTTCTCCGGAGAAGATGGTCTTTTGTGGCATCTCGCTCTGGGAAAGGGTACCGATAAGGGTCTTTACCAGCTGGATGCACATATCCTCAAGCCTGTTGTCAATTGATGAAAGCTCAGGTTCGCTGCAGTGGGAGAGGATTGAGTTGTTGTATCCTACAATCTGAAGCTCTGATGGAACCTTGATGTGATTGGCTCTTGCAAAGTTCATGGCGCCTACAGCAAGGAAATCATCACTTGTGACGATTCCGCTGAACTTAAGGCCCTTGTTGTAAAGGGATTCAACGAAATTCTTAACAGCATCAATGTCTTCGTGGCTTCCCTTAAAGCATTGCTGGAGCTGCTTCTTAAGGCTTATATCATTAGTTAAAAGAGCATTCTGATAACCTGCAAGCTTCTTCAAACCAGAATAGGAATTACTGTTGTAGAGATAAAGGATATCCTTGATTCCACTTTTGATCATCTGCTCTGTAGCATCCTGGGTTGCTTTGTAATCATCGCACAGGGTGCAATATACGTTGCTACAGTCGAAATCCGCATTGAGGAGCATGATCGGTACTGATGCAGCTGCATCTCTTACATACTGGTTATCCTCAGGATTGTTCATGATGAAGTTGGAACCTATCATGACAACGGAATCAACATGCTGGGAAAGCAGGAGATTAAGGGATTTCTGTCTGGAAGACATCTCATATCCGGTACAGCAAAGGACTGAGTTATACCCATTCTCTCTAAGGTTCTGCTCAATATAATAGATGGCTTTGGCAAGATAAAGGTCAGATGCGTCGGCGCAAAGGATGCCTATGGTCTTCATTGAGTTAAGGCCAAGTCCTCTTGCGAAAGCATTTGGCTTATATCCATATTGATCAATTATGTCCATGACCTTCTTACGGGTGCGGGGCTTAACGTTGGTGCTTCCATTAAGCACTCGGGAAACGGTAGCGATTGAAACCCCGGCCTTTTTGGAGATGTCATAGATTGTCATCTGGCTTCCCATAAATTATCTAACCTCTAAAGGAAAATCAAAATACCTTACTGCATTATTGTAGGAGATATCTGAAACTATCTGTCCGAGTACATCAAGTCCTTCCTCAGGATATTCACCGTTCTCAACAAGTGTGCCAAGATAATTGCACAGTATTCTTCTGAAATACTCATGTCTTGTGTAGGAAGTAAAGCTTCTTGAATCTGTAAGCATTCCTACAAAACCTGAAAGGTTGCTTGACTCAGCAACACATCTGAGCTGTTCTTCCATGCCGAACTTGCTGTCATTGAACCACCAAGCGCTACCCTGCTGAACCTTAGCAATAAATGGAGCTTCGCAGAAGCAACCTAAAGTGGTGTTGATGATCTTATTATCATTAGGATTTAAACTGTAAAGAATGGTCTTAGGAAGAGCATTCTTAGAGTGGAGTGCATTAAGGAAATCTGCCATCTCACCCATCGGATAATAAGCATCTATTGTATCGTATCCTGTATCAGGACCGAGCTTCTCAAACTTAGGTGTGTTATTGTCACGCTTGCATCCGAAGTGAAGCTGCATTACCCAGCCTCTCTTTGCAATCTCTTCGCCCTCAAAGAGCATGAAGGCTGTCTGGTACTTAAGATCTTCTTCCTTCGAAAGCTCTTTTCCTGAAAGACGCTTTGCAAAAATGGCCTCAACCTCTTCATCGGTAGCAGGGTGGTACATAACGTACTCAAGAGCGTGATCTGTAACTGTGCAGCCTTTTGAACCAAAGAAATCAAGTCTCACCTTAAGAGCTTCCTTAAGAGAAGCGAAGGAATCAACCTTGACACCGCTAACTTCTGAAAGAGTGTCAATGTAAGAAACAAATTCAGGCTTAGTGATATTCTTAGCCTTGTCAGGTCTCCATGCTGGAAGAACCTTTACATCAAAAGAAGCATCTTCTCTGATCTTATCGTGCCACTCAAGGGTATCAACAGGATCATCTGTAGTGCAGATAAGTGTAACATTAGACATCTTAATGAGCTTTCTAACGCTCATATCAGGTGACTGAAGAACCTTGTTGCAATGATCATATACTTCCTTGGCATTGCCTGCTGTAAGAGGCTTGTCGTAGCCAAAGTATTTCTTGAGCTCAAGGTGTGCCCAGTGGTAGAGTGGATGACCTACTGCCTTCTCAAGGCATTTTGCAAATGTAACAAATTTCTCTTCGTCAGAAGCATTCCCCGTAATATACTTCTCATCAATGCCAAAAGAACGCATCAGGCGCCATTTATAATGATCGCCTCCAAGCCATACCTGAGTAATAGTCTCAAAATGGCGATCTTCAGCGATCTCTCTTGGACTGATATGGCAGTGGTAGTCAAGAATTGGCATTTTTTCTGAAAAGTCATGGTAGAGCTTCTTTGCTGGTTCATTCTGTAAAAGAAAGTCCTCATCCATAAATTTTCTCATGCTTTATAACCTCCCGTAACGCTTTTGCCTGTAAGCGTTTTCAATAATTTTACATCACGTATTATACAGGACAGTTATGGGAAATACAATAGAAAAATGAGTTGACGTTTTCACCCCTTGAATATATGATTCTATTGAAAACGCTTTCAGAGTGTTTTTAGAAGGGCGGGTTATATGAGTAAATTTTTACAAATTCATCAGTCGGATAATGTGGTGGTTTGCCTTGAAGAAATGAAAAAAGGTGACAAGATCACTCTTTCCGACAACAGAGAAGTAGAACTTAAAGAAGACGTTCCTGCAGGCCACAAGGTGGCTATACAGGATATTGCCAGTTATGAAAATATCATCAAATACGGTTACGCCATTGGTCATGCCACTGAGGATATTTCAGTTGGAAGATGGGTCCACACTCATGATATCAAGACCAATCTTGAGGGTATACTTGAATATAAGTATGAACCCAATAAGGCTGATATCGAGGAAAAGAAATCCAGGATGAATACCAAAAAAGGCACATTCCAGGGCTTTAAGCGCAGCAACGGAAAAGTTGGTATAAGAAATGAGATCTGGATAATCCCCACTGTTGGCTGTGTGAACAACATTGCTACAGCTCTTGCAAAAGAGGCTAATTCCTATATTAAAGGATCTGTTGATGAAGTAGTTGCTTTCACTCACAACTACGGATGTTCACAGACAGGAGATGATCAGGAACATACAAGAACGATCCTTTCTGACCTGATCAATCATCCAAATGCAGGCGGAGTGCTGGTTCTGGGCCTTGGCTGTGAGAATAGTAACATTGATGTTCTGATGCCTTATATAGGAAAGTATGACCCTGAAAGAGTTAAATTCCTTGTATGCCAGAAGTCTGATGACGAGATGGAAGATGGCTTGAATCTGTTAAAAGAGCTTATAGAAGTAGCTTCAACAGATGAAAGAAGCGAAGTATCTCTTTCAAATCTGACCATTGGTCTCAAGTGCGGAGGAAGTGATGGATTCTCTGGAATTACAGCAAATCCGCTGGTTGGAAGAATTTCAGACAGGATCATTGAGTATGGTGGAACATCCATACTTACAGAGGTTCCCGAGATGTTTGGAGCCGAGACTATTCTTATGAACAGATGTAAGGATGAGAGTACCTTTGATGATACAGTCAGTATGATAAACGGTTTCAAGGATTACTTCACAAAACAGGGAGAGCCTATATATGAGAATCCTTCTCCCGGAAACAAGGCTGGCGGTATTACAACCCTTGAGGATAAGTCCCTTGGATGTACGCAGAAATCCGGTGATTATCCTGTTATGAACGTTATGGAATATGGAGAAAGGACAGATGTTACAGGACTTAACCTCCTTTGTGCTCCCGGTAATGACCTTTGCGCAGCTACAGCGCTTGCAAGTGCCGGTGCGCAGATAGTTCTTTTCACCACAGGAAGAGGAACGCCTTTTGCATGTCCTGTACCTACTATGAAGATCTCCAGCAACAGCACAATAGCAGGTAAAAAGTCAGGCTGGATCGACTTCAATGCCGGACAGATACTGGAAGGAAAAACATTTGACGAGCTTACGGATGAGCTCTTTGAAAAGATAGTAAGGACCGCTTCAGGAGAGAAACTGAAAAGCGAGCTTGCGGGCTTTCATGATATGGCCATCTGGAAGAGGGGCGTTACACTGTAAAAACTACATGAAATAGTTATCATTTTAAAATATTTTTTGTTATTTTTTGACATGTAAGCACTTACGAAGATGGCATAAAGACGGGACTTTTTTAAAATGCCATGGTTCTTTGTTACATATCTTACAAAATTAGTACTTGCAAAGCTTTCAAGAACATGTTAAAGTACACACATAAGCAAATGAAAACGCTTACATTTAATTTTCAAAATTCACATGGGAGGAACGAATTAAATGAAAAAGAAGGTTTTATCTTTAATTCTGTCATCAGCAATGGTTGCTTCACTTGCAGCTTGCGGTTCTAACACTGCAGAAGTTGCACCTGCAACTGAGTCTGGCGACACAACAGCAACACAGTCTACAGATGCTGCAGCTACAACAGAGCAGACAGAGGCTGCTTCTGATTACGAGCTTACAGATCTTTACATCACTGTAGACGGAACACTTACAGCAAACGTTGACAACGGACAGGACGCTTTCGTTGAGCAGTGGGAGAAGGCTGTATCAGAGAAGCTTGGACATGACATTAAGCTTCACATCAACCAGCCTGAGCATTCAGGTTACAAGGATAACGTAGCTCAGCTCCTTACAACAGGACAGCCTGGCGATGGTCAGTATCCAGATGCACTTATCATGAGCGCTACAATGTTTAAGCAGTACCAGACAACAGGTATTCTTTGGGACATGGCTGATGCATATGATAACGCAGAGTTCCAGTCAAGAGTAACTCTTCCTTCAATCAACGAGAACATGAAGACAGCATCAGGAGAGCTTTACGGATTTGCTCCTACATACGGTAACGGATGTGTTACATATGTTAAGCAGTCATGGCTTGATGCAGCTGGCCTTAAGATTGATGATATCAAGACTTTCGATGATTACTACAACATGCTCAAGGCATTCACAAAGGATGGTCAGACAGGTGTTATCGCAGCTGGATTTGGTAAGATGGACGAGGCTCCATACATCAACTACATGCCTGAGTTCTGGCAGGGTGCTTATCCTGCAATCTACCAGAAGGATGGTCAGTGGGTAGATGGATTCCAGGAGCAGGCTACTGTAGATGCTCTTACAAGACTTGCTCAGGGTTACGCTGATGGCGTTATCGATAAGGATACTGAGGAAGCTTCAACAAAGACAGCACGTGAGAAATGGTTCTCAAATGACCAGACAACTTCAGAAGGTGTATTCACATACTGGGCAGGAACATGGCTCAGAACTCTTACAGACAACCTTGACAAGAACGATGTAGACGCTGATCTTGGCGACGACAGACTTGTACAGCTTGCTCCTATCAAGGAGATCAAGGATACATGGGGCGGA
>JAEEGL012831325.1_pt1 | contig 16908 bp, 14 predicted proteins | sample 9134231 | NCBI WGS metagenome assembly JAEEGL01 (sample SAMN16246548, study PRJNA631951) | gut metagenome | biome: gut microbiome; feature: rumen; material: fiber-attached | host: Bos | place: Iran: Karaj | collected 2018-10
AGCGTGGCGCATACTTTCGAGACTTTTGAGTGGAGAGAGGGAATTCTAGAGTGGAGAGTGGAGACTGGAGAGTGGAGAGTGGAGAGTGGAGAGTGCAGAGTGGAGAGTGCTTCGAGGATGAAGACGATGGAGAAGCCTACAAGTAGCGTCGTGGCGCAGAAGCTGAGCATGTTGAGCAGCGGGCTGGGGAATAAACGTTTGCTGACGTAGAGCAGGAGGGCAACAACGACAAGGGTGATGACTTGTGTTGTGCGCTTCTGGCGGTGCCACCATTTGTATACCAGTATGCCGAGACCATTGAGTCCGCCCCAGGTGATGAAGTTGAACGACGAGCCGTGCCACACACCGCCGAGGAGCATGGTGTCCATGTTGTTGATGTTGGTGCCGAGGGTGCGGCGATGCGACGGGCGGAAGATGAAGAGCAGCACGACAGTCAGCATGACGGCCGCGGCTGCGAGGCTGAACACGATGTTGTGCAGACGGAATGCCGCTACGGCAAGGATGGCAGCGAGGATGAAGTAGGAGAGGAAGCCCGCACTGCGGTTGCCGCCCAGAGGGATGTAGAGGTAGTCGCGAAGCCAGCGGGAGAGCGACATGTGCCAGCGCCGCCAGAAGTCGGTGGGGTTGGTGGCCTTATAAGGCGAGTTGAAGTTGACCGGCAGATAAAAGCCCATAAGCATGGCAACGCCAATGGCTATGTCGGTGTAGCCCGAGAAGTCGGCGTAGACTTGCAGCGAGTAGACCATCAGGGCGGCGAAGTTCTCGAAGGGGGTGTAGAGAAGCGGGGTGTCGAATACACGGTCGATGAAGTTGACTGCAAGGTAGTCACTCAGGACGAGCTTCTTGATGAGTCCGTTGACAATCCAGAACACGGCAATGCCGAAATTGCGGCGACTCAGGAAATAGGGTTTGTAGATTTGCGGCACGAACTGGTCGGCACGCAGGATGGGGCCGGCGACAAGCTGGGGGAAGAAGGAGGTGTAGAAGCCGAAGTCAAGGATATTGCCCACATGGGCTATCTTGCGCTTATACACATCGACGATATAGCTGATATTCTGGAATGTGAAGAACGATATGCCGATAGGCAGGATGATGACGGAGGCATCGAAATGGTTGGTGTGGAAAGCCGAGTTGGCCCAGAGAGCAAGGTGGTTGACAACCTCGATGTTGGTTTTGAAGGTGGCGTTGTATATGTCGGTGAAGAAATAGGCATACTTGAAATAGCACAGCATCAGCAGGTTGACGGTTACGCCAAGTGCCATCTGCAGTTTGCGTCGAGTTTGCGAGGCAGTGTTATCCATGCGTATACCGAGCAGCCAGCCGAGCAATGTCGAAAAGACAAGCAGCAGTACGAAGAGACCGGAGGTTTTGTAGTAGAACAGAAGGCTGACGGCAAAGAGGTAGCCGTTGCGGATGGTTAGGCGTCCGAAGTTAGGCGTCCTGGTCATTTGCTGTAGCATCTTGGAAGTCAGAACGCTTAGTTTCGAACGCTGAACTATAAGAGAGTATCCGGCGAAGACGATGAGGAAGAATACCCAGAAGTGGATTTGGGTGAAGAGCAGCCGGTGTGAGCTGTCGAAGGTCAGAAGACTGATAATATATTGGAGAATGTCTTTCAACTTGAGATTAGTGATTATTGTTTAACATTTCCAACAGGGCATCGGCGAAGAGGTTGCCGACAAGTCGGTAGCCTTCGCGGGTGAAATGCACCTTGTCGGTGCGTGCCAGCGATGCCTTCTGCCACTTTTCCATAGATTTTAGTCCGCCCATAACCTCGAACTGGTCCCACACAGCGCCGCCAGTTTCGTCAGCCAAACGGTAGAAAACCTCGCGGGCCAGCGGGCCGTTGTTGTTGACGGCATAGCGACGGCGGCCGGTTCGGCGGAAGCTGTCGTTGTTGGTTATGAATATCAAGGCACAGTCGGGATTGACGGTGCGGATAGAGTCGATTAGTTGCAGATAGTTGACACGGAAGAGTGCGGTGTCGAAATTGGTGGCGGTAGCATCGTTGATGCCGATGCCGAAGACCACAGCGTCGGGGCGAATAAGGCGAAGGTCGCGCACAAAGTTAGGACAGCGCAGATAGTCGGGCACAGCAGCCCCGTTGACGCCGATGGAGTGGTAGGTGATGCCGGGCTGACGGTTGCCGAGGTAAATGCCATTGACGGTAAAGCCGCAGCCCTCGCTGCAGGGGAGGATAATATTGAACGAGTCGACAGCCCCGTCGAGGTTGAAGATATAGCGGTCGGTGACGTTGTCGAAATAGGAGGGGAAATACTCGTTGGTGGATGTGCGCAGGCTTGGCACCACACCGCCGTCGGAGTGGCCGAGCAGGATGACGCGCGTGGTGGCGAAGTCGGTGGGTGATGTGCTTTCGGCAAAGCTGGTATCCTGCGATAGTACAATCTGCATCTCGGTGGGCTGGTCTTTGGCGGTGACGGCTATACCGCATACGCCTAACGGATATTCGGGCTCTTTGTAGACACAACGGGTGAGTACCATCGGCTGGACACAATGCACCCGGTAGTCGGGAGGATTGTTGCACTTGGCAGCGGCGGAGTAGGGGAAAATCATGCCACGCGAACCAACGAGGCTGGGGGTTGCGGCGAGAGGGCGCAGGCGGATGGTTTCGGTCAGCGTGCCGGCCTGCACATGTGAGCCGCCGATATGCATGATGTTAAGGTTGCCCTGACGTGTGGAGACAACGCGGTTCCAGCGGCTGATGAATTTCTGCATGGTGGGCGAGGCACTGTCGTAGTGCAGGTGGTTTGCCTTAAGCTGCAGAAACTTGTATGCCGAGAGGTCGTCCTGGGCATGGAGAGGATTGGGAACTGAGAACTGGAAATTGAGAATTATGCCGATGCATAACAATATGCGCACAAAGCCGACCTCTTTCATCCTGTATCTTTCCTCCCTATTCATTTTTTATTATTTCTCATTTTCCGTTCCAGTCGGTAGAGCGTGTAGCTGTTTTTGAAAGCCTCGGCCATACGGTCGCCCATCAGGTCGGCACCTTTCTGTGAGAAGTGGATATAGTCGGCACCGGCAAGCCCCTGCCGATGCCACTCGGTCATGCTGTTAAGTCCGCCCATGGCGTGGAAGATGCTCCAGTAGGCGGCGTTGTGGTTGAGGGCTGTGGCGGTGAGGCTGTCGATGAGTTCAGGCAGCACGGCGTATGACTTCATGCGGCCACCGCTTCGGGTACTCATGTCGGAGGGGCCGACAAAGACAATTGCCGCATTGGGGCAGCAACGGTGCAGGTGGTCGATTTGCTTGCCGATAGAGGTGCAATATTTACTGATAGATTTGCTGTTGCGAAGGTATGGCACCGAGTTGCCGCCGAATTGGAGAATTATCATCCCGACATCCATCTGACGGTAGGCGGCCGTGAGCTTTTCGGCATCGACAAGAGTGAACTGTTGGCCGGAGCAGCCGCGCATGGGGATGTTGTCCACCGCCACGCCGGGGCCGTTGTCGGCCAGCAGGCAGTAGAGGTCGGCTCTGCCGCGGATTCTCACTCTGAAACGCTGCAGGGTGTCCATCGACCACGCAAAGGAGGAGACGCCTTTCCCCTGATGGGAGAACGAGGTGGTGTCGAGGCTGGCTTTTAATGAGGAGCCAAGGCTGTTGAACACCAGACGGACAGAGGTGATGTTGTTGGTGCGGGGGTCAACATGGCGTTTCGCTGAGGTGCGGACACTGACGTTGACACCGCCGCTCATGCGGAAGCACTGCATCATGGGACCGTAGTTTCCGTAGCTGCGCACGCAGGTGCTGTCGCCAAACGAGGCCAGATGTGTCATTTCGCCGGGAGCGCTGATGTTATAGGCCGGCGAAGGTATGATGGTACGTGCCGACATCATTCCGGGGCCGCCACCGCCAAAGGTCTCCTGCATATATGTGCGCAGGCGCGAGGAGATGCGGTCCATCTCGATTTGCGAGTCGCCGTAATGGAGAATGCGTATTACGCGTCCGTTCTGCCTTGCCATTTCCGCTTTGCGCCAGAAACCGTTGAGGTAATGCTCCGACGGCAGCCAGAAGCGCAATTCGCCGTTGGTGGTGACCTCTTTATAATATGCTATGGAGTCACGCAGCTGTGCCATCTCAGGAGGCTCGACAGGGGTCGGGATTATCGACGGTGCGCTGTCCTGGACGGTGAGGATAGTTTTCAGGGTAGGGTATCGCAGAGTCATGCTGCCGATGTTGACACCATTGGCAGGAACACTTAGAGCCATCAGCGTCAGCAGGGCTATGATGGCGAAGATGATTTGAAGTACTTTTGTGATTTTCACTGTTTCTTCTCCAATTTCTCTATGCGTGCGACAATTTTTTCAAGGTTGCGCATCAACACTTCGACGCGGCGGCGTTTTCCAGCTTCGATGGCAGGGCTTCCGAAGAGTTCGATGTCCGGGCCGAACGAGCGTGTCACGCCCGTCTGAGCCCCCACCTTGACGCGGTCGCCGAGGGTGATGTGTCCCACGATACCAGCCTGGCCTGCAAGGATGCAGTTCTCGCCCACCTTGCTACTGCCGGCGATGCCGACTTGTGCGGCCATGGCTGTGTTGCGGCCAATGACGACGCTGTGTGCCAGTTGGCAGAGGTTGTCGATTTTGACACCTTGGTGAATGATGGTGGAGCCAAAGGAGGCACGGTCGATGCAGGTGTTGGCACCAATCTCCACGTTGTCCTCGATAATGACGTTGCCAATCTGGTCGATTTTGTTCCAGGAGCCGTCGTCGTTGGGTGCGAAGCCGAAACCATCGCTGCCGATGACAGCGCCGGCATGGATGATGCAGTTTCGTCCAATCTCGACACCCTCGTATATCTTGACTCCAGCGTAGAGCGTAGTGTTGTCGCCGATGGTCACGTTGTCGCCGATGGTTACGTTGGGGTAGATGTTGACGTTGTTGCCAATTCGGCAGTGGCGGCCAATGACGGCAAAATGCCCGACATAGCAGCCTTTGCCCAGCTTAGAGCCGCGTCCCACATGGCTGCGACACGAGCGGCCACGCGGCGGTTTGCTGCGCTCGTTGAAGGCGTGCAACAGGACAGCCACGGCCAGATAGGGGTTGTCGACACGTATCAGCGTTGAGGCTATCGGCTGTTCGGGGACAAAATCCTTGCGCACGATAACTATCGTGGCTTGCTGTTCGTAGATGTAGTGCGTGTATTTGGGATTTCCAAGGAATGTGATACCACCCTCACATCCTTCTTCTATCTTGCAGGGTTTCCACACCCGTGCCTCACCATTGCCCTCAACTGTGCCTTTTACAAGGCGTGCCAGCTCGTTTGCTGTATATTGCATTTTCTATTCTCTGATTGTTTAGTCGTCGTTAAATTCTATTACTCCGCGTTGGTGCGTGATTTGAAGGTTTTCCATGCTGCCGTCGCTGGTGAAGCCGTCGCCCTCGGTGAGACGCCGTCCGTTGCGGGCGCGCACAGGATTGTCGGAATAGGCCCGGTCCTCGTTGCCTTCCCACCGGAGGTCTTGCAGATACACCGTGTCGTGTGTCTTATAGTCTATCACCACCACATTGCCATGGGCTTCCATAATGTTGCGGTCGTCGAGCGAGATGGCCGAGTCGGCGAAGATGCTTGCCGTCATGTGGCCGTCGTCTGCTGAAAAGAAGCGTATCTTCACCTGCACACCGCTACGTGAACGGTATTTGGTCATTGCCCGTGGACTGTCGTATTTTTGTATTATCGGTGCATCGAGCTCCAATTGCAGACGTCCGCCTTCGCTGCGTCGCACATGTGCCACACTTAGTTCCTGGTCGGCCGAGTCGGTGCGGTCGGGAATGGACTGCATCTGGCCGTTGCAGGCTGAAAGTAGAAAGCCGGAAAGCAAAAAGAGGAAAGCGGAAAGTACCTTGCACTTTCCACTTTCCTCTTTCCATTTCCCACTTTCCTTTCTCATCTTATATTATCGGGTACGGACGGTTGTGCTCACTCCAATCCAGCCGGGTACGGTGAAGCTCATGCCGTTTTCGAGGCCGGCCATGAAGGCGTCGGATTTCTTGGGATAGCGGGCCGAGTAGCTGCTGATGAGCTTGTTGCAGCTCTCTACGTTCTCTTCGGTGGGCTCAACGCTCTTGGCGCGGTTGAGGGCATCGACGGCTGCCCAGTAGGCGCTGTGGCCGTTGACGTTGTCCTCCTTGGCCGAGTTGGTGCTGGCGGCGTAGAGTTGGGCAATGTAGATGTAAGGCTCGCCCTTGGTGCGATCGGCTTCGGCAGCCGAGTTGTAGGCCGAGCGGGCTGCGGTGTAGCTCTTAGTGCCGCTGTAGGCGTGGCCGAGGTACAGGTAGGCGGTGTATTTATCCTTGTCAGAAACACCCTTTACGGCGTCGTTCAGGTAGTTGATGGCGTCGCTGTACTGTTTCTTCTGCAAGCACATGGCACCCATACGCATGGCGGTGGTGGGGCTGGGTTCGAGGCGGTAGAGGTTCTCGGTGGCGCGGAAGAAGAGCTCCTGGTCGGTGCAGCGCTTACGTGTCATAATGCCGGTGATTTTCTTCAGCAGGTCGACATTCTCGGGGTCGGCCTCGAATTTCTTACCGTAGATTTCAACCAGTTGCTCGCAGCTGGCATAGGGGGAGAAGGCAGCCTCGACACCGGCGATGTAGCCGCGGATGGTGGCGGATTTAGCACTGTCTTCGACAAACTTCTGCAATTCGGCTTCAAGCAGGTCGCTGGCCACATCGTAGTTGTCGACCACCAGCGTCGGTTCGGCATAACCGGCACGGACATAGTTGATGGTGGCTTCCATATATTTCACCAGGTAACCGGCCTCGAGGTCGCCCTCGGCCTGCACGGCCTGCGAGTAGAGCTCATAGTAGCGTTGCAGACCCTTCTCACCAAGAAGGTTCTCAAGCTCCATGGCTTTCTTTGCAGTGTAAGTTGCAGCCTCGCCGTAGTTGGCGATACGGGTGTCGTACATTGCCATGAGCTCGTTAATGAGAGCCTCTTTCTCCTCAGCGGTAGCGGCCTTGTTGATCATCACCTTGATGATGTTCGGACCGTTGATGTAGAGGTTCTTGCTCTGCTTGGGGCAGTTCTGGACAATGGTCTTCCAGTAGGGATAGGCGTCCTCGAGGTAGCGGTTGTCCTTCGAGGCCTTCCATTGTTTCACATCTTCCTGGTAGAGTGATACCGATTCCAGAGTAGCCTGCATCACTTCATCGTCGCAGCCCCAGTTGCGTGTCTGTGCCGTGGCGGTCATTCCGAGGGCTACAAGCCCGATGCCCATTGTCAGTTTCTTCAGTGTTTTCATTGCTATTTCGTTTTTATTGTTTGCTTTTATGATTTAGTATTGTTTAATGTCGGTTTCTTGTATTAATTGAATTTTCTCTTCACAAACCAGCGCTCGCAGCTGCTCACGGCGATGCCGAATGTCAGCGTGTTGCGCTGGAGAATGTCGGTGGAACCGTAACTGCTGTAGCCAAGGCTTAGAGTGAGAAGCGAACGTCCCTTGCGCATTGGCAGGGTGGCACCCAGTCCGATGCCCCATTCGTCGATGCGGGTCTCGGCGCCGTTCAGTTCAAGGTACAGAGAACCCTGCTCCATATGTACGCCGGCGCTCCAGCTGATGCGTCCCCAGTAGCTGGCAGCATCCATGTCGCCCATGCGCTCGAAGCCCAGGGCGTAACGGCTGTATGGACCATAGCGCAGTGCGTTGCTGCCGAAAATGCTGTATGAAGTGTCCTCGGTGTAGCGCATTCCGTTCCATGCACTGAAAGTGGCATCGGCAGCCAGTTGCCACCGCTTGTTGCGCTCCAGCACAAGACCGAAACCGAGTGTGCTGCTCTGTTCAAGACGGCTGTTGAACTCTGCATCGCCGCCATTCAGGGGGAAGATGGTGTCGACCAGCGTTTCGTCCGAGGTGTGGAAGGTGTAAATAAGGGCCTTGTCGCGCACGGTCATGTCGCGGTATGGTTTGTAAACCAGACCCAGGCCCAGCGTGTAGTGTTCGCCGAGCTGTTGCTTCAGCTGAAGGCCGAAATCAAATGTGAAGTTGCTGAGGCGTGTCTCACGGTAGCGGCGACTGTTCATGTAGTATGTCGAATCGTTGCCTTGGAAAGAGAACGAGATGGCTCTTTGCATTCGTCCGGTAAGGTAGTTTACGTTGAAACCGGCTTGCAGTGTGCGTCCCTTGCCGGCAGGGATATTGAAGGCCGAGCCGAGGAATGCCATGCTGGCGCCGCCGGTGCCGTCGTATACAGTCTTCACTATGCCGGTGTCGAGGTAAGGACTCTGCGAGACCGATTCGTAATCCATCGTTGTTATCGGCATAAGGCCACCGGCCAGTTTCCACCACTGTGTGACGGGCATTGCGAAGGTAAGATAGGCCAGATTGCCGTCGGCGTCATGTGTGCTGGCATTTTTGTCGCGTAGTGTGCTTGTCTGTATGCCGAGACCCATGTCGAACACGAAGCTCTCGGTCTCAACGGAGGCATAGCTTGCAGGGTTGAAAGGGTTGACGTAGTTGTTGCCCGAACGGGTATATATGGCACCGCCCATGCGTGTGGCTATTGGCATATTGTACGGTAGTTCGCCAAGTCCGACGCCGAATTGAGAATAGGGCATGTTGAAACCGTTCTGAGCCCAGACATTACCCATTATGCCAATCAAGCCCAGCAGTCCTGCTAACCCTCTCAAAAATGTTTTATTCTTCATTGTAAATCATTATTTCATTTAACCCTTGAAGTGTCAGCGTCGGCTGCAGCTCCCAGCCGGTGGCTCCGGCACGGGTGAGCCGCTCTGCGTCGCCGCCAGTAAGCAACACATTCAACGCAGGATTTTTCTCTTTATACATTGCTACAAATCCGGCCAGGGCAAGCATAGTGGCTCCCAGTGTTCCGGCTACGATGCTCTCCTCGGTGGAGCGTCCGATAACTAATGCTTTCTCTATGTTGTCGATGTCTACGAGTGGCAGCTTGGCAGTGAATGTGTTCAGTGCCTGCAGGCTCATCTTCAAGCCTGGCATGATGGCTCCGCCGTGGTACACTCCGTCGGCATCGAGATAGTCTACTGTGATACAGGTTCCGGCATCGACAATCAGGCTGGCTTCTCCCGGATGCAGACTCCATGCACCGCAGGCCGCCGCCACACGGTCGGCACCAAGTGTTTGGGGAGTCTTGTAGTCGAGCTGTATCGGCAGGGGCGTTTCTGAATTTAAAATTGAAAATTTAAAATTGAAATTAGAGAGCCAACTTTCGCAGGATGTCATGTCGCCGCTGGCACATATCAAAGCCTTTTCCACCGCGTCGGTTTCAATGGCCTCTAACGAACAACAGCTAGCCTTTACCAGCACCCTTTCGTCGAAGAGTGCCCACTTCGCTGCGGTGTTTCCTATGTCAATCGTTAGATTCATTTCACCTCCACTCCGTGCGCGTTTCCTTTCTTGTTGTAGCTGTTCATTGTTCGGTCAATGCCTTGCGTGACGAAGCACCGCACTGCGGCGCAGGCCTCCTCGACCGCGGCTTGCATGGCTGGCATATCCTCGGCGGGGAACTGCCCAAGCACATAGTCTACTTGTTGCCCGCGTCCGAAACTCTGTCCAACGCCGACGCGTAGCCTGTTGTAAGCTTGTGTGCCTAGCAGTGTCTCGATGTCCGTCAGGCCGTTGTGTCCGCCGGCAGCCCCTTGCTTCTTGATGCGGATGATACCGGGGTCTAGCGCGATGTCGTCCACTATCACCATCAGGTTTGCCAGCTCAATCTTCTCGGCCTGTAGCCAGTACTTCACTGCCTTGCCGCTGAGGTTCATGTAGGTTGTCGGTTTGATGAGAACAAGGATGCGTCCCTTATGGCGTACCTCAGTGCGGTAAGCATGGCGTTCAAGACTCCATCGAACGTCTGCCTCTTTGGCTAACGCATCGACAACCATGAAGCCCGCGTTATGGCGCGTTCCCTCATATTCCGAGCCCACATTGCCCAGTCCCACTATAAGATATTTGCTCACCTCTTCGGCGTTGTTTTCTTTACAATCGTTTCGTTTCCAAAAGGATATTATCTTTTTATATAGTGTATTCATTAATTTTTAAAAATGCAAATATACAAAAAATTTACGAACCGCATGAGAAAGAGCTAAAAATAAAGTAATCCATGTCATGTATGGATATAAAAAAGAGGGTGTCTCGAAAGACACCCTCTTTTTTATGTAAGGGGATTGATTAGTCAATCACGCGGTAGAAGCTGACGCGACGGTTGATGGCGTACTGGATGTCACCGAAGGCAACGGTCTTACCCTTGGCCTCAACATCGATGCGGCTCTCGGCAATGCCCTTGCGGACAAGGAGACGCTTGACCTCGTTGGCGCGACGCTCGGAGAGCTTCTGGTTGTACTTGTCGCTACCGGTCTTGTCGGCGAAGCCAACAACCTTGATTCTAACATCGGGGTTGTCCTTCATCACGCGAGCAACGGCGTTGACTTTCTCCATCTCTTCCTCGCTGACCTGCCACTCGTCGACACCGTACTGCACGGAGAAGGGCATAGCGTAGAAAGTGAGCTGGTCGGCCTTGATCTGGTCGATAACGGCCTGCAGGCTGTCGGCAGCGGCGCTGTTGCCACCGGCGGCATAGATGACCTTGCCAGTGTTGTTGTCGATAACCTGGGCACCCTTCGAGAGTTTGTCAATCTGGTCCTCGAGTTCGGCAATGCGGTTCTCGAGTTTCTTCTCGTTGTTGCGCGAAGTGGCAACCTGGCTTTCCAGGGTGTTGATCTGGTTGTTGAGCTTGCGGAAGTTGCTGAAGGTAAGGTTGGAACGCTGGTCGAGAAGGACGCGGTCTTCCTCGGTCATGCCGAAGTCATAGAAATAACCAAGGCGCAGGTAGCTGTTGGTGTGGTGCCAATCTTTCCAGGGCAGGGGGATATCCATCATCCACTCGAACTGGTACTCGGCGAAGATGTTGTGGTGCTCACCCCAGCCATAGCTGAAGCCGGCGCCCCAGTTGAGGGCCATGCCACCGAAGAAACCAAAGGAATAGTCGGGATGTACCGAAGCGCTGGCGTGGTTGCTACGCAGAACGCTCTCAACCTTGTTAAAGATAGCGTTGTAGCAGAAGGAAGAGCTGTTGCCAACAAGAGCGTAGACGCTCCACTTACGGTCGGGGTTGTAACCCATAATCCAGTCGTTAATGGAGACCAAAATGTCGATGTCGACGTTGGCAAGCAGTGCAAGCTCGCGATTACCAGCGTTTGTGGCGACAGTACCGCTTGCATAAGTAAATGCATAGGGGGCACCTAAACGGATACGCAGGTCGAGAACGTGGTTGAGCTCTTTCTTGACAAAGAAATCAAGGCCGAAGCCCATGGTTTTGCCATAACCGTAACCGTCACCGAACATGGGACCCATGGACCACTGGTGCGACATGTCGAGCGAGCCGCCAATCGACCAGAAGCTCTTGAATCCGACGCGCGGAAACTCTGCCTTGTCTTCGGGAATGTTGTCCTGTGCGAAGACGCCTGTCGATGCCATGAGCAACGACACCATCAGGCCAATTTTGAATACTTTTTTCATCATTTTTTAAATTTAGTTATTTACGTTATATTTTTTTTAATTTTTGGACATTATTTACCCACTACAATTTTGGTGCAAAAATACGCTTTTTTTCCGATATAAAAGCAATGAATTTTTTTGAAAAAATATAAACCAAAGAAAATATTATAGTTACGATACAATTTTTTTTTTAAATGAGCGTTAATCATTGCGTAAAATTAACAATATAGCCCTTTCAAAACAATAAAATAACATGCAATGGAACATCTGAAAATCAACATTGACAATGCACTTGGCCTTGTGAGCCGAGGCGAGGTTGAGGCACTTCTGCCCGAAGTCTTGGCGGCCAAACAGCACCTGCTGAAAGGTGACGCTGCTGGTAATGATTTTCTCGGCTGGGTCAACTTGCCGGAAGAGATTGACGCCACCATGTTGGCCAACCTCAAGGCAGATGTGGCTCGTCTTTCATCCAAGGCCAAGATGATGGTGGTCATCGGTATCGGTGGCTCCTATCTGGGTGCCCGTATGGTCATAGAGGCTTTGCAGTCCGAGTTTGCTGGCATGTGCCGTGGCGACAAGCCGTACATCGTATATGCCGGTCACACTCTCAGCGAGGACTACTACGCCCAGTTGTTAAATCTCTTGGAACATGAGGATTACACAGTCACCGTTATATCCAAAAGCGGTACTACTACCGAACCTGCTGTGGCCTTCCGTATTGTAAAGGCGCATCTTGTTGCAAAGTATGGAGCCGAGGAGGCATCGCGCCGCATTGTGGCCATCACCGATGCACGCCGCGGAGCCCTGCACGATATTGCAGTCCAGGAAGGCTACCCGATGTACGTCATCCCCGACAATGTCGGCGGCCGCTTCTCGGTTCTGACACCGGTGGGACTCTTACCCATCGCTATGGCTGGATATGACATTGACCGTATGCTTCAGGGTGCTCGCGACATGCGCCGCGTCTGCATCGAAGACGAAACCCTCGGCAATCCTGCTCTGCTCTATGCTGCAGTGCGCAACGCATTGTACCGTAATGGTATAAAGGTCGAGATGATGGTTAGTTGCATACCCAACCTGCGCTATTTGGCCGAATGGTGGAAGCAGCTCTATGGTGAAAGCGAGGGCAAACAGCACCGCGGACTTCTGCCACACAGCATAAACATCACCACGGACCTGCATTCGATGGGTCAATATGTCCAGGACGGTGAGCGTTTAATGATGGAAACCTTTGTGCGCGTTAGCAAACCACACGCCACCGTACCAGTGCCGGCCGATGAGCAAAACCTTGACGGTATCAACTACTTGATAGGTAAGAGCCTGACTGAAATCAATGACTGTGCTGCCAATGGCACCGTCGAGGCCCACGTTGCAGGTGGTGTGCCTGTGGTTGAAATCACTGTGCCGACGCTCGACGAGTACACTCTCGGACAACTGATATATTTCTTCGAGTTCGCCTGTGGCGTAAGTGGCTACACGCTGGGTGTCAATCCATTTGACCAGCCCGGTGTCGAGGCATACAAGAAGAATATGTTCCGCCTGCTCGGCAAGCCCGGCTTCTGATTTTAACAGATATAATTAAGAAGGCCGTCGCTGTTGTGACGGCCTTCTTAGTATCTCTTCTTTATTTCTTCTGTAGCACCTCGTCAATCATGCCGTAGGCGAGGGCTTCTTCGGCGGTGAACCAGTGGTCGCGGTCACTGTCTTTCTCCACCTGCTCGAAGGTTTGTCCGCTGTGCTTGGCGATAATCTCATAGAGCTCTTTCTTAAGCTTGAGTATCTCGCGCACAGTAATCTCCATGTCGGTAGCCTGACCGTCAGCACCACCCATGGGCTGGTGAATCATCACGCGGGCGTGCGGCAGGGCGCAGCGGCGGCCTTTCTCGCCGGCGCATAGCAGTACCGAAGCCATCGAGGCGGCCAGACCGGTGCAGATAGTCGAGACCTTCGGCTGGATGTACTGCATTGTGTCGTAGATGCCAAGGCCAGCATAGACCGAGCCTCCCGGCGAGTTGAGATAAATTTGGATGTCCTTGGTGGCATCGACGCTCTCAAGGAAGAGCAGCTGTGCCTGGATGACATTGGCTGTGTAGTCGTCGATGGCGGTGCCGAGGAAGATGATGCGATCCATCATCAGGCGGCTGAAGACATCCATCTGTGCAACGTTCAGCTGGCGCTCTTCAACAATGTAGGGTGTCAGCGAATTGTTGATGGCTGATGTATACTTAGCGTATGTCGTGCTGCTGATGCCACGGTGACGCGTGGCGTATTTCTCGAATTCTGTCATGATATTTGGTCTTTTATTATTGTTTTCTTAGTAGGCTTGGGCGGCGCTCCTTTGTGCGCTGGATGGCCTGCTCCATGCGCCACTGCTCAATCTTGGCGTGGTTGCCGCTGAGGAGTATGTCGGGGACTTTCCATCCGCGGAACTCCGGGGGGCGGGTATACTCCGGCGGAGCCACTAGGCCGTCCTGGAACGAATCGCCTAGGGCCGACTGCTCGTCGCCGATGACTCCAGGCACCAGCCGAATGATGGCATCGCACATCACTGCGGCCGCAAGCTCGCCGCCGGTCAACACATAGTCGCCTATGCTTATCTCCTTGGTGATGAAATGTTCTCGCACTCGCTCGTCCACGCCTTTATAGTGTCCGCATAACACCATCAAATTCTGTGCCAACGACAGGCTGTTGGCCATCGGCTGGTTGAACATATCACCGTCGGGGGCGGTGTAAATGACCTCATCGTAGTGGCGTTCTTTCTGTAGTCCCTCGATGCAGTTGGCCAGTGGTTCAACGGCCATCACCATTCCTGCAGCACCGCCGTATGGATAGTCATCCACCGAGCCGTATCGTGTCAGCGAGTAGTCGTGCAGGTCGTGGAAATGCACCTCTACCAGACCTTTCTTCTGGGCCCGTTTGAGAATGCTTTCCTCAAAGAACATGGTCATCATGTTCGGGAAAAGGGTGAGGATGTCGAGTCTCATCTTACCTTAAGTTTCTGGCCGACACGGAGGGTGGAGGTCTCTTTGAGGCCGTTCAGCTGGCACAGCTTCTGCACCGTGGTGCCGTAGCGACGGGCTATCTTGCTGAGGGTGTCGCCGCTGCGCACGGTGTAGGTTGTGGGTTGAGTGCTCTGAGTGGGTTTGGTGTTCTGGGTAGGTTGAGTGGTCTGAGTAGTCTGTGTAGTCTGAGTAGTCTGTGTGTCTTGATTATTCTGTGTAGGCTGGCTGGCCTGTGCCGGTTTGTTGTTGCTCTTCGACGAGCTGCCACTGACGCGCAGGCGGTCGCCGGGGTGCAGCACCTTGTTCTGCTTGATGCCGTTCAGCTGGCAGAGGCGTTTCACCGTGGTGCCGTTGCGGCGGGCTATCTTCTCCAGCGTGTCGCCTTTACGCACACGGTACCACTCGCCAGCTGACGAGCCACCGCCACTACCGCCCTTGGTGCCGCGTGTGGCCACCTTGCGGAATGACGACGAGGTCAGCGTAAGCGTTTGGTTGATAAGGTCGTGTGTCTCGCAGCTCACCACGTTCTCGGGGTTCATGGCGTTGCCCATGTAGCGTATCTCGAAATGCAGGTGGCTGCCGTAGCTGCGGCCTGTGTTGCCGCAAAGACCGATAATCTCGCCGCTTTTCACCTGCTGGCCGGCCACCACCAAGCGCTTCGACATGTGCGCATAGTATGTTTCAAGACCGTTTTCGTGATGTATGATAACTAGGTGTCCGTAGGATTTGTTGCGCTTCGAGATGCGCACCACGCCGTCGAATGCAGCATAGATGGGTTCGCCGGTGGGCTGGGCCAGGTCAAGGCCGTAGTGCCAACGGCGACGGCGCGGTCCGAAGTGTGACGTCGGGCGTGCTGCCTGTGGCGTGGGCCAGGTAAACTTCGGCAGTTCAAGCACTATCGGCTCGGTAATGGTGGCAGGGTTGAGTTTAGGCAGGTGTATGGCTGCAGTGTCGAAACCCTCAATGATAATCTCATCCTCACTGATGGCACCATCGTCATCGAGCGAGAAGGTTGGCGGCATCTCGTCGTCATCATCATCGCCGTCGTTGTTGCCGCTAGGCATCAGCAGCATGGGAGGCTCGTAGAAATCTTCCTCGGTGCCGCGGTTGTCGCGCTGCTCCACCTCGACCCCCTGGAATTCCTCGTCCTCGTATATGACATCAAGGTTGTTCAGCTTTATTTCTGACTTTTTCTGTGGGTTGTCGTTCTGTGCCGACAGCAGTGCCGGAGTAGCCAACAGCCCAATAAACAATACAATACGTGTTAAATATCTCATTTCGTATCTTTCTGGTTAGGGAACAAAATATCGTGCAAAGATACGACAAATAATCCATATGGCAAAGTTAAAAAACCAAAAAACGTGTTTTCGACGGGTTCGCCCCCTGTTTGCCACTTGTCTTCTCCATGAGTTAAACCATAGTATAACCATCATTTAACCATCGTTTAACCATTATTATGGTTGAAATATGGTTGAAATATGGTTAAACGATGGTCTAAATAACGGTGGAAACGCTAGGAGAGTGGAGAGGGGAGAGGAGTCCTGTTTTTGCCGGCAAGGATGCCGGCGGTCCAGTTGAGGGGGAGAGGTTAGGCGTTTTGTGATTGATTATTGAGAGAGGTTTACTGCCCGTTCAGTTTGAAGCGGAGACGCCAGGTGTTGGTGTCGGGGTTCCAGTCGTGGCTGATGATTTTGAACTGTCCAATCTCGGAGGTGTTCTGCACGTGTGTGCCGACGCAGGCGCAGAGGTCGTAGTCGCCAATGCGCACCAGTCGAAGGGTCTCGCTGGCTTCTTCCGGCAGTTTTCCCAGGTCGACTTCGGGCGGCACATCCTCGCGGCTCACGAATTCGTATGTCACGGGAAGGCCAGCGGCAATCACCTCGTTCACCCGCTGCTCAAGTTCCTGCACCTGTGCCTCTGTGGGTGACTGCGGAAGTTGGTAGTCACATTTGCTCTTCTTCCTTTCGATATGAGCGTTGCGCGACCGTGGACAGCCGAACATCCGCACCATCGTCTGGTTCAATACATGCTCCGCCGTATGCATCGGCGGGTACTCTTCTTTGTTGTGTTCGTTCAATAATGGCTCTTCCATATTACGAGTGATAATTTTCATAACAACGGCGGCAGCTGTGCTTTTATTGCGGTGGCGGTAGAAAAAAACGGGTGTTTTTTATCATTTTGCACTTCCCTCTGCTCACTCTCAAGCGGGGACGGATAGACAGGCGAGACCCGGTGGGTGGATATGAGAGGTGCAGACGTACACTATCTTTACGTCCCCCCTTGAGGGGGGTGGCCGAAGGCCGGAGGGTGTTTTGGCGACGACGAATGAGAGTCGAACTTGCCTTCGCCCAAACACCCCCCGGCCTTCGGCCACCCCCCTCAAGGGGGGACGGGTCTCACCGCGAGACT
>JAEEGL015820628.1_pt1 | contig 16908 bp, 8 predicted proteins | sample 9134231 | NCBI WGS metagenome assembly JAEEGL01 (sample SAMN16246548, study PRJNA631951) | gut metagenome | biome: gut microbiome; feature: rumen; material: fiber-attached | host: Bos | place: Iran: Karaj | collected 2018-10
GTACATCGAGGAAGGCAAGGATCAGCAGGGTAAGGGTTATGACCCACGTAAGCTTCTTGCTCCTGGTGCACAGGCTATCAGAGATGAAGTTAAGGATAGAGTTGCAGTATTTGGTTCAGCTAACAAGGCGTGAATATAAAACTTCTAAGGCTCTGTATCGGATTTCCGATACAGAGCTTTTTTGTTTGCCGATTTAATGATATAATCAGTTAACGGTGGTTTATTATTATGTTTTGGAGTGAACTATGTGGTTGATGATATTCGGTATTTCAATAGCGGCGGTGATTCTCGGCTTTATCTATATGATAGCAGCTGTGAGTAAGTTCCCGGGAATTAAGAAGATGTCCAAGGAAAGAAAATGGGTAGGTTATCTTATTTCTTTTCTTATCATCGCAGCAGGGCTTGTTGTTATGGGATATATTACGTCTCCTATCAATGCAGCCGTTATATTCCTTAATCTGATTCTTTTTATGCTGATCTTTGCGTTGGCTGCCAAGATTATCAAGAAGAGAAGTGAGAAGTTCTACTGGCAGGGATGGCTCCCTGTGATAGCATGTACGGTTTATCTGCTGATTGCTTTATATCTGGGGGTAAATGTATGGCGTACGGACTATACTCTTACCACAGATAAAGAAGTAGGAACGCTGAGGGTTGCTGTCATAGCTGATTCGCATATGGGAACTACTTTTGACGGAGAAGGTTTTGAGAAGCACCTTGAGAAGATTCAGGCAGATAATCCTGATATTCTCCTTATAGCGGGAGACTTCGTGGATGACGGAACCTCTGATGAAGATATGGTAAGAGCCTGCGCTGCTCTCGGAGAGTTCAGCTGCAAATACGGAGTTTACTTTGCTTACGGAAATCATGACAGGGGATACTATCGGAGTCGCGGCAAAGGATTTACGGATACGGAACTGGTGAGCGAACTGGAGAAGAACGGAGTAACTGTTTTAAAAGATGATTATGTTCTTATAGATGACAGATTCTATGTTGTGGGAAGAGAAGATGCCGGGGTATCAAGTCGTATGAGTGCCGAAGAACTGATAGGCGGTATTCCGGATAAGGATAAGTATATGATCGTTTTGGATCATCAGCCGAATGATTATACGAACGAAGCCGCAACCGATGCGGATCTTGTGCTGTCGGGACATACCCATGGAGGACAACTCATTCCTATAACTTATATAGGAGAATGGTTCGGAGTCAATGACAGAACCTATGGACATGAGAAGAGAGAAGGAACTGAATTTATCGTGACTTCCGGAATATCTGCCTGGGAGATAGTATTTAAGTCAGGAACCAGATCGGAATATGTATTGATAAATATAAACGGAAAATAGGTTTTTAGGAAACGGCGTTTTGAACTAGTAAAAGTTCATAACGCCGTTTGTGCATTTCGTACATTTAGTTTTATACAACGATTCCACCGCAATATTTGGTAACTTTGTGACAATTTATGGATATTATTTATTGAATTTGTATATTATAATATCAAAAGTTGTAATGGACGTTAACGCACACTGAACACGTCTTAAACACTCACACACACTATTTAATCTAAAAATCTTATTGAGAGGAAGGTAGTTTATGAAGCTGAAAAGAAAATTGAAGCATTTTCTTGTGATGGTAATTGTGTTTGTAATGACTCTGTCCAATTTGAACGGAGTGGGGGCTGTCGTACACGCGGCAGGAGAGATTCCATTGTCTCAGCAGACCAAGAATATGGAAGTATCCTATGTGATCAATCATTCCAATGGAGATAAGACTGTTTATCCGTGGAATGAAAGTGATCTTCCAAAGATTTCATATGGAGATCAGCTGTTTTTTGAAATGAAATGGGATTTTAAAGATGAGGATATAAGTACCAGTGATGTGTTTACTTATACCCTTCCGGATTTAGTTAAAGTCCAGGATATAATTGATAAGGAAATTAAAGACAATACGGATACAGTTGTTGGTAAATTTTCTATAAAAGATAATGTGATAACTGTCCAGTATAACAACGAAGAATTCTGTAAAAGAGACGAAAAAAACAGTTATATCACTTTTAAAGGTACTATCGATCAGAACTCTGATAAGAATCAGAATCCTAAGGATGAAACTATAACATTTCCGGATGCGGCTAAAATACATGTGCATTTAAAGCCGGCAGATATTAAAAGTGAGATATACGTACATAAAATAGTATGGAGAGTTGAAGAATCTTTATTACCAGCAGGTACTCCTGATTCAGATAAAGATTATATATATAGAACAAAGATACGTTTCAGATCTAAGGGTAATAACAGCAGCGTTGTATTTGACGATGAAATGTGGCCTGGAATGACTCTTTATTCTGCACCTGAATTTTATAGTGATGTGGATCTTCACGAAGAAGATAAAATTGCAATCTCTAATTTTGAAGATGTTGACTATACGATTGGAGGAAGAACTATTCATGCAGTGATTCCTCAGATGAGTAACGAAGAGTATATCTGGGTTACCTATCTTGTAAAGATCGATCCTGCAATGTATTCCTTTGATACAGCGAATGAGTTTCTGGCAACTAATGACCCTAAGGAATATTATCCGAACAGACAGTATACAGGTAAGGTATCAAATAAGGCTTCTGTAGTAAGTAAAGAGGATCCTAAAGGCTCTCATTCCTGGGGAAGTGTATACACAATCGGTGGAGAGCTGGATAAGTGGGCTAATCCAAGCTATCATGACATACCGAATGGAACACTTAACTGGGAGATTATTCTTTCCAGCTTAATAAGAACATCTTATAAGACAGGTTACGTTATAGATATTCTTCCGGAAGGTCTTGAACTGGTCGATGATGTAAGAATAGTAGACGGAGATACATATGCAGATATACAGGACGGTCTGGTAGGAAAGCCTGAAATAACCAAGAATGCCAATGGAACAACAGAGGTAAAGTTTGTATTAGGTGAGGCTACAATAAATCATCTTAAAAAATCAGAAGAGTCCAGAGCAGTAATTATATATAATACAAAGGTTGTAAGTCAGAAGAAGGCTGTTGAGACATATAGAAATACAGCAAGTGTCTATTTTGACAATATGACAACCCCGGTAAATGAAGTTACAGCTTCAGATAAGTTTATAAATGAATCTGTTGATAAAAGCCATCTTTATGAACGTACATCAGCACCGAACATATCATTTACAATTGATGTAAATACAGCAGCCATTGATCTTGATCCTGATACGGATGATCTTATCCTTGAGGATAATATGAGTAACGTATACAGTCTTATCGACGAAACTTTACTTATAAATGGACATAAACCTACAAAAGAAGAATGTGATTGCGACCCAGGCACAGGGCATATGACATTTTATCTGAAAGATAAGACGGCTTATAAGATAACTTATGATGCAAAGGTCATGCTTAAAGAGAATTCTCAGCTGACCGAAAATAAAGATGGGGTAAAGGGTAACAGCTATAACGATGTTAAGCTTTATGCTAAAACACCGGGAGATTATGAATATAGTATAAGCTATTCTTTTAATTCTCAAGTATTCTCAAGTTCTGCAGGAGCTTCATCTACTGACAAAGTAGCACTTAATGTTAAGAAATACAGCGACGAAGATCACAGTCTTCTTCTGAACGGAGCAAAGTTCAAGCTTACAAAGATGGAAGGAGATTTTGATAATCTGAGTGCCGGCAGTGATACTTATACAGAGACAACAGGTGGAGATGATGGTAAGGGAACACTTGGAGTTGCTGCTTTTAAGGGACTTAAAAGAAATGTAGTATACATGCTTCAGGAAACACAGGCTCCTGATAATTATGTTCTTGATGATTCACCTATGTTCTATGCATTTGAGGAAACAGCAGGAACTCTGCCTACAACAGTAAAGTATAATGGAACAGAATATACACTTAATGTTATCGGGGCAGACAGGGCATTCGCAGAACCTAGTGTTTATGATAAGAGAAAAACAGCTGATCTTACAGTAGCAAAGGCTATAGTAGATCAGGATGACAAGGCTATCAGCAGCACAGCTGAATTTGAAGTAACTATCAAGGATTCAAAGGGTAACTATATTGATGCAAATGGAGACTTCACAGCTGACGAAAGAACAGCTGCTTATAAGAAGGTAAGTACATCAGCTTCATGTAAATTTGAGAAACTTCCTGTTGGAGAATCATTTACTGTTGTGGAGAAGGCTCCGGCAGCTGATTCAGTAACGGGATATACATATTCAAGTAATGATGCTGCAACAGCCGGAAGCGTTACAATAGCTGAGAGTAATAATTCAGTAACTATTACAAATAAGTATACAAAGAACGAAGAGAAGGGTACTCTTACTTTAAAGAAGACGCTTACAAATGCACCAACACTTGATAAGAGCAAGATTACATTTACAGTAACAGGACCAAATAACTACAGAAAGACAGTTTCATATGCAGATTTTGCAGCAGATGGAACATATGATCTTGGAGATGTTCCAGTAGGAACATACACAGTAACTGAGACAGTAGCTGACAGTGAGAAGTCAAAGGTTGAAAACGGAAATACATACACACTGACAAATACTGCTGCAGAGATGACAGCTCAGGGCGAAGTACAGAACGGAACCAACAAGGAACTTGCAATTACTAATACATACAGCAGTACTCCTGTAGTTCCTGATACAGAGACTCTTACATTACAGAAGGCATTTGTAAATGCACCTACAGTTGATAAGTCAAAGATTACATTTACAGTAACAGGACCGGATAACTATAGTAAGACAGTTTCATATGCAGATTTTGCAGCAGATGGAACTTATGATCTTGGAAAGGTTACTGTCGGAACTTATACAGTAACTGAGAGTATAGATGCAACTGAGAAGTCAAAGGAAGAGCAGGGATATTCATATGTATTACAGAATACAGATGCTCAGTTAACTGATTCGAAGGAACTGAAGAAGGGTGAGCCTGCTACACTGCTTATAACAAATACATACAGCAAGACTCTTATAGATCAGAAGGGTAATCTGACAATAAAGAAGGTTCTTTCATCAGCACCTACAATTGATAAGTCACAGATTACATTTGAAGTTACAGGACCAAACAGCTACAGTAAGACAGTTTCATATGCAGATTTTGATGCAAACGGTGAGTATTCACTTGGCGAAGTTTCAATAGGAACATATACAGTAACTGAGACGGTAGCTGACAGCGAGAAGACAAAGGAAGAGAACGGATATACATACACATTCCTTAATACTGATGCGGAGATGACAGCAAGTGATGAAGTAAAGGCTGGTGAACAGACAACTCTTACAATCACAAACAGATATGATCAGACTGCTATAACTCCTGCACAGGGAAATCTCGTAATCAATAAGATATTTGAAAATGCACCGACTATCGATAAGTCACAGATTACATTTGAAGTGATTGATCCAAATGGTGTTTCAACAACAATTGCATATGCAGATTTTGATGCAGACGGCAAGTACTATTTCAATAACGTAGAACCTGGAACATATACAGTAATTGAGACAGTAGCTGACAGCGAGAAGACAAAGGAAGAGAACGGATATAATTACAGCTTCGTTACTGCTGATGCAGATATGACAAAGCAGGGCGTTGTTGAAGACAGCAAGGCAACAGAACTTATATTTACAAATAAGTATGAGGCAACATCTGTTACACCTAAGACAGGTGAGCTGGTAATAAAGAAGATATTCGTAAATGCACCTACAATTGATAAGGACAATCTTACATTTACAGTAACAGGTCCTGACGGATATAGTAAGACAGTTAAGTATTCAGACTTTAATGATAAGGGAGAATATGAGCTTGGATCAGTAGTTGTAGGAACATATACAGTAACTGAGACGATAGCTGACAGCGAGAAGACAAAGGAAGAATCAGGATATAAGTATACTTTCAATCCGGATGACAGTACTGCAGATCTTAAGGATGAAGATACAGTAAATGCCGGAGAGACAACAGTTCTTAGCATAACAAATGCTTATAAGAGCGAAGAAATTAAGAAAGATCCTGAAACTCCACAGGTATCCGTAACACCGGATCCTACAACACCGGATCCATCAACACCGGATCCTACAACTCCGACAACACCGTCAGAGACACCATCAACACCAAGTGCTGAGAATACATCAAAAACAAATGAGCAGACACCTGATAATCCTGGATCATCAGCATCTGCAAATAAAGAGTCTGAGAAGAGTTCTTTAGTGATCACAGACAGTGATACAAAGCAAACTTATAATCAGACAACTGATACAAAAACAGCAACAAGCAAGAAGACAACAGATACAAATGTTAAGACTGGCGATTCAGGCAGAATCATGCTTGTAGTTGCAGCAGTGCTTGCAATGATCTCAATGGCATACATTGGATTATGGCTGTATATCAGAAGAAAAAGAAATAAATAATTAGACGCTAATAGGCCCGTATGTTATCATGACATACGGGCTTATAATATTTAAATGCCGTCCAACCCGGGATGGCAGAATGGAGAATAATATGGAACTTTTGACAGGAAGACCTGAGAACTCTGAGGGCAGACTCCCAAGAGAGATAAGAACCTATGATTATCTGGATAAGCTTGGGATAGAGTATCAGAGAACAGATCATGAACCGGCTGACAATATGGAAGCATGTAATGAGATAGATAAGATACTTGGAGTAATAATCTGTAAGAATCTTTTCTTATGCAACAGACAGAAAACAAAGTTTTATCTGCTTATGATGCCGGGAGATAAGAAGTTTAAGACTAAGGAACTTTCGAGTCAGATCAACTCCGCCAGACTTTCCTTTGCCACGCCGGAAGATATGCTGAAATATCTTGATATCGAGCCCGGCGCAGTGAGCATAATGGGATTGATGAATGATAAGGATCATGCAGTGCAGCTTCTCATAGATGAAGATGTCCTGGAAGGAGAATATATAGGCTGCCATCCTTGCGTATGTACCTCAAGTCTGAAGATAAAAACAAAGGATATCATCGATACATTTCTTCCTGCAGTGGGACATGAATATGAAACAGTTCACCTTGTGGGAGAAGACTGATAACGAGTTTACAAGTTAGATACATTTCGGGTGTATAGTATCATTGTTATAAAGTGTCGTGTCTAATATGAGGGAGATATCATGAACGTTTTAATAATTGAGGATGATGCAGATATAGCTAAGCTGATCGGTAAAACTCTTACGGGACAAGGGTATAACTGTGAGTATGCTTACGATGGAGAAGAGGGAGAAAACCTGTTTGACAAGCACAGCTGGGATATAGTCCTTCTCGATCTTATGCTTCCGAAGGTCAGCGGTTATGAGCTTCTGGAGTATATTCATCCTACAAGAACTCCTGTTATCATAATGTCTGCCATGAATCAGGTCAGTGACAGGATAAGAGGCCTTAAAATGGGAGCGGATGATTATCTCAGCAAACCATTTCAGATAGGCGAACTGATAGCGAGAGTGGAGGCTGTTATCCGAAGAACCATGCCTTATGAAGATACATTCAGTTACAAGGGCGTTACAGTAAAAAGCTCTTCGAGACAGGTTATTAAGGATGGTCAGGAAGTATTCCTTGCACCAAAGGAATATGAACTTCTCAATATGTTTATCTTAAATAAAAATGTAGCCCTCAGCCGTGAACAGCTTTACGAAGCAGTATGGCAGGAAGAGTATATGGGTGACACCAGAACTCTTGATAACCATGTTAAGAAGCTTCGTCAGAAACTGGGCTATGAGGATGTTATAAAAACTATTTTCCGTATAGGATATAGAATGGAAGTTATGGAGGATGAGGAATGAAGATTTTCATCAAACTCTATAGCGGAATCATGGTGATTCTTATATCCTCACTTCTTATATCCGGATATTTTATGGTCAGCAGATCATTGCAAAAATCCGTAGACCACGAAGTTGAAAACTGCGTGGAACATTTCAATATGTTTTTCACATCATTTCAGAATAATGTTGTTGTGGCAACCAAGAGAAGAGTGGCCGGTCCTGAGATGATAAGCGATATCACGAAAATTACCATGGGCAACAGTAATGTTCAGGTGGCAGTTGAAATGGATGGCGTAGAGGTAGAAGGCAACCTTCCGAGAGGGGTTGAACATGGCTATCCTGAGACTGACAGCCTGAAATATGACATAGTAGATGTAAATAACAGCGTTTATATCGTATGTTACAGCTGCTTTGAAAAGAGAAATGTATCTTATACCTGTACAACAGCAACGGATATTACAAGTCTTATAGAGGACAACAACAATCAGAGACGCAGCTATTATATGATCTATGTTTTTGTGCTGATAGGAGGAACTTTGTTTGCGCTGTTCTTCTCCATGACGCTGACAAAGCCTATAAGAGATCTTTCTGAAGCCGGAAAGGCAATTGCTGACGGAGATTATAGTCAGGAGATAAAAGTGACCTCAAAGGATGAACTGGGAGACCTTACGAGGACTTTTAATAAGATGTCTGAGACTATCCGGGATAAGATGGATGATCTGGAATTGTCGGTAAAGCAGAAAGAAGATTTCATCGCTGCATTTGCCCATGAGACTAAATCACCTATGCAGAGCATAATAGGCTATGCGGATCTTATATATCAGAAGAAACTGAATGAAGAGGAAAAACGTGAAGCTGCCGCAGTTATAATGAATGAAGGCATGAGAGTCCAGGCTCTTTCTGAAAAGCTTATGGACATAGTATCCCTGAAAGAATCGGGAATAGCCAAGGAGCATATTAATACCACTGATATGCTGGAGGATATAAAGGCAACAGTTGCTCCAAAGGCTGAAGAAAGAGGTGCGAAGGTTCTGTATTCTCTGGGAGATCAGTATATCAATGTAGATTATGACCTTTTTAAAACGGTTATTATAAATGTTATTGATAATGCACTTAAGGCGGGAGCGAAAAAGATCAGTATATACGGTGATAAAACAGGGGATGATAACTATATTATCTATGTCAAGGATGATGGTATAGGCATTCCTAAGGAAGAGCTTGAACGCGTTAAGGATGCATTCTATATGGTCGACAAGTCCAGAAGCCGCAAGGAACACGGAGCGGGACTTGGACTGTCGCTGGCTGACCGTATTATGAAGCTTCACGATGGAAGCATAGATATAAAGAGCGAAGAGGGACAGGGAACCGAGGTGATCCTGAAGGTCCCATTGGCATAAACTCAAAATGTATTCAAATATTTACAGATTCTGTTCCGTTTGAATACAACTTGGATACATCTCAGTATTATTATCTACCCATAGATTGAGAAACATTTCATCTATGTCGTTTTGGATTAGGAATAATAACTATACTAAAGTCTATGGAGGTAAAGTATGACAAAGTTTTTTAAAGTGGGAATGGGTGTTGCGGCTACATCTGCCCTGGCCCTTGCTCTCGCGGTACCGGTATTTAATGAGGTTGATCCGGCTTCACTCAGAGTGAATGAAGCAAGAGTTGCATCTGTATATGTTGCTGATGAAGACGTTGTGGATGTGATAGTTACTGAAGCTGATACAGAGGAAAATAAAGAAGCTGATACAGAGCAGATTTCAGAAGCTGATACAGAACAGTATACAGAGCAGATTCCGGAAGAAGATACAGAACAGTATACAGAAGTAAATACAGAGGAATATAATTCTGAAACAGAAGAGATTATAAAAGATGCTAAGAATTATATTGAAATAATCCATGATCCTGAAGGCGTACATATAGGAAGAGAGATTGATATGGATGAGGCTCTGGAAAAGAGTAAAGAGTTCCACATTGAGAAATATGATGATGATATGAAAGCACTTGCAGAGGAATATCTGGCACAGGGATATTTTCTTAGCGACGCTGATTATTCAGCAGAGGTCTGGGAGTCTGGAATAGGATATAGTATAGAAGATGAAACCGGCTATCCGATAAAAAGCATTATATTTACAAACGGTTTTGATGTTGTGGATGAGAATAACGGAAACAACACCATGTATATGTCAGTCCTGAAGATGACACCTGAAGAGTTTGATGAATATATGATGCAGAATCAGCAGTTGTGGTATAAGACAGAAACTGATCAGGAAGTAAAGTATGAGGCTTCAGATGAGTATAACAATGAGACTATCATATACAATAAAGAAAAAGAAATATTTATTTACGAGAATGACTTTTCTGAGGCTGCACTTAATGCAGTAGGTTAAAAGTATTAAGGAAGAGCCGTCACAAGTGAGTGACGGCTCTTTTATAATGCGAAAAACGCCTATATTTCGTTTTTTAGTGGTTTTTGAGGCCAAAATATAGTAAAATATAACGGATTATGGAAAAGTATATTTTAATTGATGATATAATTAAAAATCATACTGAGCGAATGCTGAATCTGAGAAAGTTCTATCCATTTTTCAGCATCATGCAGTCAGGAGTAAATGCGTCTGTATCAGGGGGAACAGTAAGCCTTGATATGGGTTATATTACTCTTGCGGTTCTGAGGTTTCTCATCAATGAGAATAACTTCAGAGAACGTGAAGTGACCAGGCATGAGATTCAGAGTTTTATAGGAGAACTCTTAAAGAGGGACTATGAACTTGAACTTTCAAAGGATGAGAAGAAGAGCCTTACAGAGGCCATATTCGATAAGCTTACCAATGGTGGAAGAGCCTTTGAGATAAGCTTCTTTGATCCTGCAGACAGAAAGACCAAGCTGGCCAGAGTGCGTCTTATAGAGGCGAATGTTCATGAGTCAGGAGTAACCTATTCCATCACAGAAGAGGGAATAGAGTTTTATCTGTCTACGAAAGAGATGAAAGACGAGAGCAGGATCAGTACAGATCAGCTGCTTCTGGAAAAACTTATTAAAGCCGAAAATTATAAGGGCGGTATCGATGTTATCAGCAGGATAAACCTTGAAGTGGTATCACTCCATAAGAGAAGGGATGAGGCTGTAGCACTGCTCCTTTCGGATGTACATGCAGGAACGGAAGCGGTGGATGAGTTTATGGAAAGTACTTCCAGATGGTTTGAGGAAGAGAGAAAGTCCTTTGCCAAGAGCCGTGAGCTGGTGGATAAGGCCGCCGCAAGAGTGAGCCACAGTCCTGATTCAAAAGCGGTAAGGGATATAACCAAGCTTGAGAATCTTCTGAAGCAGACAATAGATAATCACAGCAGACTTATTAAGGCATCCGCAGAGCTTTCACGTTTTGCTGACGAGATGGTAAGACGTAAGAAGATGCAGGTGCTCCGGAATACATTTGATTTTGAAAGTGCACTTACAAGAATAGAGCGTATTGATAAGCCGGACAGACTGGCGGCTCTTATAATGCCCCTGGCAAGACCTAAGTGCGAAAAGAGCTTTCAGGTAGACATGATCGATTCCATCATACTTAAGAAGCTGAGTCAGGATGACACAGTTGAGAAGGTGGAGAGAGAAGCTGCCGATCTTGACTTTAAATATGATGATGAAGTTCTCAGCGAACAGACAGGACATAACTTTGCCATTCTTTTCAGAGAGCTTCTTGAAAGACTGGAGAAGTGGGACAGGCTCACGCTTCAGGAATATAACGCAATCCTGGAGATGAAGTTCACGAAGGACCTTTACAGGAGCCGTGACTACTATGCATATCTTGTCCACCTTTCAGAGAAGGAAAGCTATTCTCTGAGGGATATGATGAACGGACAGGAAACCTTCCTTGAACAGCTGGCCATGAAATATATGACTGAAGCTGACAAAGAACGGTTTGCAGACTTAAGATTCAGATTGATATTCAGCGATGAAGAAATCGAAGTGGATGATTCATCGGTTACAGATATAACCTTTGAGAGGATGTAACTAATGGAAGACAGAAGTCTTAACAAGGCACTGGATATATACAGTGCGCTTATAACAGGACAGAATATATCACTGCACGATAAAGCTACATCGGAATTATACAATGCATTTTATGCGGATTCCGAAGTCTATGATATAACGACAAAGATGCTCACGAGACAGGGACTGAAGCTCTATGAGTATAACGAATCACTCTTTGTTACAGCAGGCAGCGGCAATAAGGTATTCGGATATACCAACGATGACCTGAAACGCCTTCTGGGACTCAGGCTGAACGTTGAGCTTTATCTGGTTTTCTTCATAACTTATCAGGTGCTGCTGTACTTCTACAAGTCAACAGATACCTATCAGATCAGAGAATATGTCAGAACAGATGAGATAATAAATGCGGTAACTACGGAACTGAAGTCTATCCTGGGTGACGCGGCAGTTGCCGAAGATCACAGCGAGAACAGTTTTAAGAGCGTGGCTGCCCTTTGGGAGTCACTTCCTCCGTTCCTGAATGAGGACAGAGAGCGTAACAAAGCATCCCGTGGTTCAAGATACGGTATGACAAAGCTTACATTTAACTTCCTTCTGGGAGAAAAGCTTTTTGTAAATGTAGATGATCGTTTTTATCCTACGGACAGACTACATGCCGTTGCAGAGAATTATTTTGAAGAAAACAAGAGTCTTATCCAGGAGTACCTGGAGGAGAAGTAATCAGAGTCAGAGGTTAAAGGTAATGCCTAATATAAACAGGATAAGAGTAAATAACGTTAAGTACAATTTCGGTACACAGAGCTATGATGACTTTATCATGAAAATGTATGGCCGCAATACTCTTTACGATCTTGCCAACGGTGGTGGTAAATCCGTGCTCATGCTGCTTCTTATGCAGTGTGTCATTCCGAATTCCACTCTCGATGACAAGCAGCCGATTGAGAAGCTTTTCAGGGGAAATGAGAATACATGCATTCATTCTCTTGTGGAGTGGAAGCTGGATGACTGCGATATCACAGAGGGTATGCGCTATATGACCACAGGCTTTGCAGCCAAGAAAGCCGGTGGTGGAAGCAGTGATCAGCAGACCATAGAGGGAATAGAAGTTCAGGAAGCCGGAACAGATGAAGATAAGACTACGGCTGAGATAGAGTATTTTAATTACTGTATCTTCTATAGGGATTATAATAAGAATGATATAGTAAATCTTCCTCTAGTTAAGGGTGAAGAGAGAATATCCTATAAGGGACTTAGGAATTATCTTCTGGATCTCGCAAGAACAGATAAGAATATAATCGTAAAAGTATTTGACCGTAAGGGAGAATATCAGAGGTTCATAGCTGAGTACGGACTCTATGAGAGCCAGTGGGAACTGATCAGAGGTATCAACCGTACAGAGGGCCATGTAAGAACCTACTTTGAGACGAACTTCAGAACCACAAGAAAGATCATTGAAGATCTTCTTATTGAAGAGATTATAGAGAAGGCTTATGCCGTAAAGACTTCCGCAGAGGGAGGTACCGGCAATACCGCCAGTCTTCTTATGACTATTCAGGAGGAGCTTAAAACTCTTGCTGAAAAGAAGAAGAGAATATCAGACTATGATCATGAGAAGGAACTTATAGAACTCCTGAGTGATCGTATCGAAGGCTATGCAGGACTTCTCAGAGAGAAGGAAAAATGCGCTCTTGGTTTTGCAGATATCTACAGAACCATTGATGAAGAGAAGAAGACTGCAGATGAAGAACTGGCCCGACTCGAGAAAGAAAGAGAAGAACTGGGCAGGGAAAAGGACAGGCTCCGTCATGAGACTGAACAGTTAAAGCTCGGTGTAGCACGTGAGGAGAGAGACTGTGCCGGAAAGAAGGCTGAGGAACTCCGCAGTGAACTGGCTAAGCTGGATGGAACCATAGAAGAAAAGAAGAGAGAACAGAGTGTGAGAATTGCGGCCGGGGAATTCCTGGATTATATAGCAGCAAGGGACAAACTTGCAGCTCTGGATGCTGAAAAGAAGAACAGCAGTTCCTCTGATAAAAAACTGGATATCGGATGCATCGTTTATAATATCCGTCTCAGAATGGAAGAGAAGTTCGCAGAACTGTCAAAGAAAGAGACAGAGCTGGCATCAAAGAAAGACAGACTTCTGACAGAACGTGAGTCAGTACAGAAGCTTTACACCACAGCTATTCAGGAAACAGCTGTAACTGAGAGCAGGATCTGCGAGAATCAGAGTCTCTATGAGAAGAGTGTAGAGAAGACAAGAACTCTGGGAGAAGAGCTCTCTGACAGACGTCTTCTTCCACCGGCAGAGCTTCTGAGTCAGGTGGAGAAAAAGAAGAAGCAGATAGAAGAGACTATTGATAAATGCAGCAGAAAGCTGGAGGAGCTGGCTGTCGAGATAGAATCAGCGAAGAAGGATAAAGCTTCCCTCGAGCAGACGGCGGCAGTCCTTAGAGAACAGGGCGAGCATTATAAGAATAGTCTGGAAGAGCAGAAAACAGAAACCCAGAGACTGCGAAGTCTGGCCGATATATATGGAATAGCAGGCGATGTATCTGAGGATACTGAAAGCGTTGGAAAGCTGGCTGAGAAGATTCAGGCAGCAATCATGAATGACTATATCAGAGTTCATGAATCCTCCAAGGCTGTAGAAGCATCGGAGAAGAGACTTGCTGATATAGAAATGGGAGTAGTCCTTAAAAGATCTGTCGGAGTCGAAAGAGTTAAGGATTATATCATTACGAGACATAATCTTTCCGCTATTTCGGGAATTGATTATATAAGTCTTCAGCCTGAAGAAAAAAGAAAAAAGCTTCTTCAGGTCAACCCATCTCTTCCATATGGAGTTGTGGTTGAGAATCTCAGCAGCATTACAGATGATCCGGGACTTACGGAGATCGAGACTGCTGATGAGATAATGCTTTACGATAAGGACAGCATAGAGACAGCTCATAACATTATCGGTGAAAATGTATTTCCGGTAAGACGTCCGGAGAGCTACTTCTCGGATGAAGAGGTAATAAAGAAGCTGAAGAACTTTGAAACAGAACAGCTGAGACTCTTCCGTGAAGAGGAGAAGGCAGTAAGAGATATGCTGTTGACAAAGCAGGAGGACCTTGCATTTACAGAGATATACATCGGCAAGGGTTATGACAGCCTGCTTCAGAATATAAAGAACAACGAAAGAGAACTGCTTAAGACCGAAGATGATGAAGCAGCACTGGATATCAGGCTCAGAAAGCTCAGTGATGAAGAGCGGGCGGAGAAGGATATTTTGGAAGAGGCTTCAGAGGATATAAAGACTCTTGAAAAAGATATAGAGATTCTTCGCAGAATGGCAGAGTTGACAGAAGAGCAGAGAAAACTTACCAGAGAAAGCACAGAGCTCAGAAGCATAAAAGATAATAGTGAGAGGGCTCTGTCTGATTACGATATAAAGCAGAGAAGACTTGGTAATGATATAAGCGATACAGATGCGCTTCTGGCAGAGCTTAAGGAAACACGTCATGAGCTGGAGTTTAACTGGGAGAAGAGATATTCGGTTCATTATACTGATTCGGTGAGACCTGATCTCAATATGTCTCTTTCAGAACTTACATCTCTTTTTGAAAGAGAGGCGGCTAAGGGTGAAGGCGACATCTTTACATTGGAGAAGGAAAAACTGCTCCGTGATACACTTACGGACAGTATGAGAAGAATAGAAGAATCTATAAGACGTAAGGGCATTTCTATGAAAGATCTTGCTGCAGAGAGTGAGGCAGGAGAACTCTTCAGAACTCCTGAAGCTGAGATGGAGAGGATCAGCCGCGAACTTGCTGCTGCAGAAGAAAACAGACGAAGTCTGTCAGACAGGGCATCAGCTGCAGGAACTGAGTATGAGCGTCTTGTCGGAAAGCTGGAATATGCAGAGAAGAATATGAGAGATGCTTATGGTGCAGATCTGGAGCTTCCTCCTAATCTCAACTATGAAGAAGAGATTGCAGCGAGAAAAGAACGTCTTGCTGAAACAGAGGCGGCTATACAGGATGCGGATAAACGTCTTAAGAGTTTTAAGACCAGAGTGAGTGGAAGTGAAGAACTCCTTCGCTACTCAGGAAGAATAGTGGAGAAGGAAAACCTGAAGATCAGTGATGCGAAGGTTATTCCACAGGATACGGATCTAAGAGCTTACTTCGATGATCTGATCCTTGAATATGACAGAATAGGCAAAAACATAGATAAGACCAGAAGCGATACCTTAAAGGTTAAGATGATGGTCATAGATTCCCTGAATGAAGTGGGAGCTACAGAGCTGGCACTTTCCATAAGGGAAGATGTGGAGCTTCCTGATACAAGAAGCGAAGCAGAGGGGCTTTACGAAAGGCTTGAAGCAGAAGCATCTCTTATCAGTCTTGAGAAGGAAAGAATCGAGACAAGTCTCCAGGGTATGGAACGCCTTAGAGAGAACTTTATCGATCAATGTCTTGAGAGATGCCTGGATGTTAAGACAGAGCTTGGAAAGATCGCTCACCTTTCAGAAATCACACTTGATGATGAAAGGATAGAGATGATACGTCTTTCAATTCCGTATGTAAAACCGGAATTCATGAAGGACAGAATGTCAGAGTATATAGATCGTGTAGTTGCAGATCTGGATAAGAAGCCGACAGAGAGTGAGAGACAGAAGTTCCTGAACCAGAGTCTCTCCATGAAGAAACTGTTCTCGGTTATTGTTACAGATATGAATAAGATCAAGCTTTCACTGTATAAGCGAGAGCGTATCAAGGAGCAGAGCCGATACCTTAAGTATGAAGAGGCTGTAGGAAGTACTGGTCAGTCACAGGGTATCTACATTCAGTTCCTTATATCTGTTATCAATTATATATCCGGTATGTATTCTGCAGGAGACGGACAGAAGAGAACCAAGACACTATTCATAGATAATCCTTTCGGTGCAGCCAAGGATATCTATATATGGGAGCCTATATTCAAACTGCTTCAGGAGAATACGGTACAGCTTGTAGTTCCTACCCGAGGTGCAACGCCGGAGATTACGGGACGATTTGATGTTAATTATATCCTGGGACAGCAGAAAACCGGAAACAGACAGACTACAGTGGTTGTCAACTTCACTAGCAAGACATCCGCTGAAGAACTGGAA